>Ga0222644_1000217_pt1 | contig 24846 bp, 28 predicted proteins | sample AntAcemetagen291_FD_179800 | JGI IMG/M metagenome (GOLD analysis project Ga0222644, IMG submission 179800) | Saline water microbial communities from Ace Lake, Antarctica - #291 | ecosystem: Environmental > Aquatic > Non-marine Saline and Alkaline > Saline | place: Antarctica: Ace Lake...
ACTAATGAAAATGCCGTAGATGCAGCCGGAGCAGCACTAGTTGCCGGCGCTCATACTAACATATCATTCACTTACGGAGCTACGCAAGATAGTGCAGGTAGAATAGATGCCACTGTTGATTTGAGTGGTTATACAGGTACCATTACCGCTGAAGCATTTAAAGGTTCAGTATTTGGAGACGATACTACATTACTTGTAAACGCCGTAGACGGAACATTTAATCTAGACGGAACAGTTAAGGGTGATATTGTTCCTAACGTGTTTGGCCTAGACCTAGGAAGTAGCGGAGTGCCATTTAACAACGTTTATCTAGAAAATAATTTAGTTATAGGTGATGCAACGGTTACTTCTGTTAGCACAGCTATCAACTTACCAGCCGGATCAACAGTAAACGGCAGTCTTATTACTACAGGCGTTGACCTCGGCGTTGCCGTTAACCTAGCAGTTGGGTCAACTGTAAACGGTATTCTTATTAGTACAGGATTCAATGAAAATGCTATTACTTCTGATGTAACAGGATCAGTGTTTGGTGACGATTCGACCTTACTAGTTGACGGTGTATCTTCAATAATCGTTGGCGATGTTAATAATGCAAGTGTTACAACTAATAGTCTTATATTACCGGGTCCGCTTAGTGGCATACAAATTGTGACAGAAGGTACAGTTGAGGACAATTACTCATTATTTGCAGTGTCGATCTTCCAAAGTACAGCAGACCCAACCGCAGCAACTTATCAACGCGGAAGAGGAACCGAGGCAGCTCCTGCTATCATTCAAGCAGGGGATTCAATATTCCACAATATATTTCTTGGTGTAACAAATGCTAATGCCGGCCAAGCTGCTGTTATTGAAGTAAATGTAGATCCAAATGGCACAGTTGCGGATAATATCGTACCTGGTCAAATTAATCTAAAAACATTTAATAATGCAGGACTTGAAGTAATTGGTCTGGGATTAAATCGTAACGGAGAAATAACTGTTGCAGACAATGTGTTGTCTGCAGGAGCATCACCGGGCAATGTAAACGACAGTGCAGCAGTAAGTTATCTAAAAATTACAGTAGGTGCTACTACTTACGCTATGCCGTTGTACGCTATTCGTCCTTAATTAGAAAATCTAAATCGTTGTAAAACCTAAAAGTTGCAACGGTACGATGTCCTGAATGCGGGTTAAACACTCCGTGGGGAACATTTATTCTTATCAGTGCAGGCTGACTTAATTCAAACTTATGTACTTCTTTAATCAGGACTATAATTGCCTGAACTGTAATAAAAGCTGATTAAGTCTTTTTGATGCTGTTGCCAGTTGGGTATATGTAAGTATTTAGAATATATCATTTGTTATAGTTTTCATGGTTCTCTAAATAAATGTGTAAATCCAGATTGCCTAAACCATTTTTTAATTTCATCTTCTGTTATTAAAAAATCAGTGTTAAGCCATTTAAGCGTAACTTCATTTTCCTTAACAATTTTAAGAAATCTTAAAAAATTGTGATCTATATCTTTTTCTATTTCTTCTTGATGTTCGGTAGCATGATTTAAAAAATATTCTACATTAACTGTTACAGCATCCATTCTTAAATCATAATTATCAAAATATGCATAATTTGGTACGCTTAGATATTTATCAATTGTTTTTAACCCCCTGCCTTGCAAATAAACATATCGGTCGGTGGAATCTGCAAGCAAAATTGGATGCTTATTAACTACAGCTCTCCAAGTTTTTTCAGTTAAAAATTTACTATCATTAGCAGGAGGGTATACGTGGCCTTCAGATATTACGCTTAGATTAGAATTCCAAAAGATATCTGGATCTATCCAATTAGGATCTTTTATAAAATTTTTATCTTTTATAGACCCTTCTGCCCATTGCTTGCCTGTTAATCTACTATACTCTTTAGCATCTTTGTACAAATCGTCAACAGATTGATCACAAAAATTAATAAACTCGTCGTATTCTATATCAGAGTACTTTGTTAAGTGATTCCTGCACCATTGTTTATCTTCGTCAGTCCATGGAGGGAAAAAACTCCACATACTGCTTGATAATAATTTTTTATCATAAAACTTACTTAACAGTCCTATCCTGTTAGGTCTAGATGGAACACCAGTGAGAAATAAAAATTTATTAGCATAAGGGTTCCAAGGTAATGTTTGATCTAATCTATTTTTATAACTTTCCCAAACACAGCCAACACTATAGTCCCAAAATATTATTGTGTAATCTAAATTTCTTTCATCTAATTCTTGTTGATATTGTTCACAAATACCGGCAATGAGATATAATTTTTTCACACCTTTAGACTTAGCATAGCGTTCAACTCTACTTAATAGTGCATAAAAGTCTTCATTGTTTCTATATAAAAATCCTTCGCAGAGCAGTAACCCAAATATTGTATCAATAGGTATTGCTCTGTCGATGTCTTTATAAATTAAGTGTTCTAATGTGCTATATATTTTATGTTGATCTTGCGCATCGTCGTTAGTATACCATAATTCAAAATTTATTAATGGTGCCTTGCTCATTCAATATATCCTGTTATTTGTAAAGTATAACGATCAATGTGTCCAAAATTAGCAGCCATGTGGGGTGTTTTGCCTAACCAAAAAAACCAATCACCAGCTTTCCATTTAGTATGAGAATCATATTCAACCTCTGATATATGCCCAGGTTTCCAGTCTTCTAAAAATACTATTATTCTATATACTTGATCTATAGTGATGTCAGGATTAGTTTTGAGAAAGTAAGCGTACTGGTCCGTGTGGTACGGTAGTATCATTCCGGGCAGCATCTTATGAATTGCAAATAAAGGGTTTTTAGATTTAGAAAACTGCTTCTTAAAATAGTTTTCTTTTTCTAAATCTAAACCTTTATGTATATGTGCAATTATTGATTCGTGTTTATATCTATCATAATCATAAGGATCAACAAATTGGAACCCTGTAAGCGGAGCATAATGTGCTTTGTAGGTTAGTTCTCTATGCCAATTGTCAAACTGGCTTAGGTCTATATTGCCCTGAATCATTTAGTCCACCCATCTTCCCAAATATGAAGACCTTTTTTAGGTACAGCAAAATTTAGATAAGTTTCAATTTTTTCTAAATCATCTATAGTTTTTAAAGAACACAATTCGTTAGCAAAATGTAATTCTACTCCGCAATCTACTGCTAACTGTAGTAGCTCGCTTCTTCTCTGAACATCATCAGTTAAGCTGTACATACTGCACATTACAATACCGTCTGGGCGTTCTTTGATATAATATTCTAATCCAGGTTGCCAATCCATATGTTCATTTTCAAATTCATAACTATTGTAACTAATTTTATTTTTAACACAGTATGGTTCTATAATAGCTCGTTGCATAGGTAGCGGTATATCTTTGCTAAAAATGCTGTTCCATCCTGCATAAGTAATAAATTTTTTATTTGAGTACTCCATGGGCTCAGCAACTTCGTAGTCGCCTGGAAGACGCATAAAGCCACCTGGTAATCTTCGGCCCCATTCCTCGCCTTCAATTAAAATACGCATATCCATGCTAACACGAGTATAACCTTCTTCGTTGTTAACATTACCGTGAATATGTTCTTGAAAGAACAAATGACTTTGGCCTGGATCTAGTGTTATTGGCCAAGCATGTTTTAAACTTTCTTCTTCAAACTTTTCTAGTGTCCATTTTTCTTCTAATACACGCTTAGTAATTTCTTGACTTATATCAAGATCTAACATCCACATAGTATTAGTTTTTTCTGCACGAGTAAACGGTGTCCAAATAGTTCTGCATCCTCGACCATTGCCAACAAATATACCTTGATGAAATGCTAACTTACGTCCAGCTTTTGCTTGCTGTGGTATTACAACACGCAATGTCCCTTGACGTTGAATTAAATATCGTTTACCGTTTATCCGTTGAGGAACTATCTCTGCTGCAAATGCATCAAATCGTTCCATAAAGTCTTTACGACTACATGCATTCTGTACGTGCTGTCCTACCCTAACAATTTCTGCAGGGGTTAGAAACTCGTGTAAAGTTTCTAACTCCTTAATCTGTGGGGCAACTTCTTGAATAATACTTAACGCCCAAGCAGGCCAGTTGTATTTTTCTAAGTTGTAATCTACAGTTTTATTATCCCAATGGACTTGTAATTCATTTAACATTTAAAAATAACTTTCTAAACTTCCTTTACGTTTAACATCCAATGTTTGACAATGAAACCCACCGCTCATTGTACGAGCCTGGCGACATGGAAGGCCAATAGTGTCAATGCCATGCTTTGCTAATACTCGACGCATTTCGTCTTGGTTTTCATCAATAATTACTAGCTCCGGAGAAACACTTAGCATGTTCATGCCAATCCACGGACTACATGGAGGAATCCCGCCTGGGAGATTAGCAGGAACTTGTACCATCATTTCTGGAGTAACCCAAATCTTATCCCAGTCTTTGAAAATTTGTGGATAGTGATCCGGGCTAAGTCTAGCAGTATTAAATGCAACCAATCCTGGTCGAAGAGGAATTACCGTTGAATCAAAGTGTGCGAAAAAATAAAATCCTTCTGCAAGATGTAGATTATAGCCTCGTTTCTCTAAAATACTTTTGAGCCATTTGTATCCCCATAGTGTTCCACTGTTCGAAACTTGATACAGTAAATCTTTACCTAGTCTTACAATGTTTGGTGCTTCAAAAACTATTTCGTGATTCAATGTAGTAGGTATTTTCAAGTTTTCAGTTTGATACAAGCTATCTAATAAAATTGGTGTTGGGCCATTAATCCATTCTACACCTTCTTCGACTTGCTGATATAGATAATCATAATATGCACGAGTTTCGTACTGACGAGCTCTCATAGGGCTCGGAGTTTCGATAATTAAGTTATCTAATGGTAATAGCAAGTCACGTGGACAAAATGTATACCAACCAGTCGTCTTCCAATCTGGACTACTAAACTCTTTACTATGGTCAATACTATTAGGACGATGTACTTTAACTCCTAATCCTGTTAAAGTACTAGAAAGTATTTCTAAATCTTCATTACACTCATCAATAATTTGCTGGTCATGCGGGCCTTGTAAATTCTTCAATTCTTCTAAGCTGTATTCTGCGTAACTAAACGATTGCACACTTTTGTTCATGGTTGGTAAAACTGCATGATCAGCAGTCCCAACAATAATTTCTTCTAGGGGATCCCAATCATTATGCGAACTTATCATTAAACTCTCTCCGTATAGGTATATAGGAGTATTTAACAAGTTGTGATAATATTAATTACAAGACTGAATTAAAGTTTAATCCAAATTATATTTTTTGTTTTTTAATTGGCAAAACAAACTGCGTCATTTCTAACTGTTCAGGGCATAGAGCACATTGGGCACACGGTGAGGTTATATTATTTAAAAAAGTATCTACAGTTTCTTTACTATCAAATGGCGATATACTATTGATTTTTGATACTAGATCGGTACTGTAGTCATCTAATTTAAACTGTTCTGCAAATAATGCAGCAGTTCCAGTTAATACACATTGATATAATCTTCCGTGAACTACATAATGGCAATCTGATACAAGACATGCGGCATGCGCTTTAATAGGATCGCTGTTGTGCATATAGAAAGTTTTATTTGCAACATTTTTAATACTGATATTGAAAAAACTGCTAGCATCACGTACTTCGATAAAGCCGGGAGAATCATTTTTATAGATACGTCTGTCTTCTAACACAGATACTATTGGGTAAAATTGTTCTATAAATTTTGTTTGCTGACAATAATGCTCATAAGAGTGTGAACTAATTTCTATATTCACTCCTAGGTGTGTGTATTGCAAAATTCTTTCTATATCTCTTTCAATGAATGTTCCATTAGTTGTTATTCTAAAGTCAGGTGCCTTAAAATATTTTAACAATCCGTGTACCCATTCATCGAGATTAATATTAGTAAACGGTTCTCCGCCTAATATTGCAAGCTCAATTGGTTCTAATATTTCACTCCATTGCTTTGCAAACGGTTCAGTATTTTTCCAATCAAACTGTCCCTTAAATGCATAGTTGTTAAAGCTAGCACAGTTAGGGCATGTTAGATTGCACACATTGCCTATATAGAACTGAAGATATTTTATCTTATGTTTCATTATTATGCTTAAAACTGTCTACTGGTAAGTGCAAATACTTTTGAAAACCTAATCTATTTGTATTAGTTCCTCTATTATACTCAGACCATTTACTATCACCTACACCAAATATGACAGTATCACTTGGGGATACCTCTAGAATCTTACAAAACTCTTCTTGTTTATATCTATATTTGTTATATATGTAATCTGCGCCGAATTCATTCATTAGATGTACACCTAACTCTGCACCTAGTCTATTATTGTATGAGTTTTTGTGATAGACAAGTAACATATCGTCAGTATCTTCTCTAGTTAGTCGAAGACCTATCCTAGCATGAGCCACTGGAAATACTTTACTCAAACTAAAAGTTATATCAGTAATACATTTATAATTAAAATTATACTCCATACCGTTGCTTATACCAAAATAACATGCATCAAGCAGGACCGGTATACCTAATAGTTCACATCGTTTGAGAACTAAGTCCATCTGTTCATGCTTACATCCTGTATCGGCAAATGGTAGACTTATAATAACTGCATCATTATACGTTAATTCGTCATCTTCTAAGAATTTCCAATCACGATTTCTCCAGGCCAATTTATGGTATAAGTATTCGCCTTTAAAACAACGAAATCGTCGAGTTTGATTCTGCCAATAAAATTTTTCAAAGCCTTCTGTTGTACCATTAGAGTAGACAGCATGTTTAAACTCGTCTAATCCTTTTAATGAATTATTTTTAGAACTATTAATCCAATTTAAAAATGTTTCAATATATGCTGAACTGTCAGTAGATAAAACAGTATGCATATCAATTTTAAAATTTTTAATGTGATCAATTACATCTGCATCATCAATTGCAGTTGAATGGCCAAATCTTAATGCTCTCTTATCGTATTCGTATTTGCTCATAACCATGTTACCTGCATTACAACGCAATCATCAAATCCAAAATTACCCAACCCGTGCCAAGAATCTCCTTGCCATGTATAAGTATCTCCGACTTTCCAATGAGTTTCGATTCGATCTTCGACTTGAAGTACTTGACCAAAACTCCAATCTGTCATCATAACGATAGTGCGTTTAATTAAGTTATGGTTATCTTCTAAGATGTTGTTAAACTTAATAAATGTAGCATAACTGTCATAATGCTTAATAACATTGTGTCCTGCTGTAAGTTTTAAAAAATTATAGTTGTGGTCTACTGTATTGTATTGGTCTAGTACGGCATGTAGACCAGGAGTAAGAGGAGGACGAATACTCATATAATGTTTAGTACACTCTGCAGGAATTTTTAATTCTGCATACAGTTTTTCGAGTTCTAATTTTTTACGAGTTGCAGAAGTATTCCAAATATCATCCTTAGGTATCTCATTTGTCATTAGAGTTTCATTCCATTCAAATGCTTGCCATTCGGTGTCCCATGTTATAGGTATATTACCTTTAACTACCATTGAGGTGCTCCTTTATATATTTCGAATTAGGTATATTGTATTCTCCGAGCATATTTGCAAACGACTCTTTTTCTAAACTAGTCAAATTAACAATATCTAGGCGTAGTGGATAAGTTAAAATATTAGTAGTCCATGCATAATTATTTTTAGATACCCATGCGTGCATATCTGCAATTCCGTGCCAATTGTTTTTATGTATAGTAGTATGTATAGTCATATCAAATTTATCCGAAATCTGTTCTATTGTTTTTACAACTATGCTCCAAATGCTATTAGATCTTACCGTTTCGTTTAGTGTATTGTAACCATCAACACTAACAATGAATTTAACAGATTTACATTTAGTTAATATATCGAAATCTTCTTGTTGCAACTTGTGCATACCGTTAGTATTGTAAATTACTTCTAAATTTTCTAAATTTTTGAGATTTTTTAAAAAGCGTCTATGACGATTTGTCATTAATGGCTCGCCTCCTAAAAATAATACTTTATTAACACTGCTAGGTATATTAAACAACTCATCAGTGCTTACAATTACTTGTTTAAGTGTTGCAGTCGGATTGTTTTTTAATGCCCAAGTATGGCTCCATTCTCCCCAACATCCGTCACATGCTAAATCGCATATGTTATCAAACCCTACTTCAAAGTATTGTAATTCCACTTTGTCGATATTATATTGTTTATTAAATTGCTGGCGCAAACTTTCCTTGCCATTGTCTTCTTCATACATGCACTTTGCACAAGACGACAGCGTAGTAACATCTGTATTTCTTAAAATTTCATACTGATCACTGTGTAATATACTTCCTACATCACCATTAAACGATTGCACAGGTTCCTTAAATCTACAACAAGGATAAATCCTGTTCTCACTACGTAAATTTGTATGATTCCAAAAAGCGGCACATTTTTTCATATAATTATTTATATGCGCACTTAACAGATAAGTACGTATATGGACAATGCAGATTATAAAATAGCAGATTGGTTACTAAACAAAAGCAATTTTGGCTGGTTAGCACTAGATATCGAGTTTGATTTAGACGCTTGGAAGCAGGAAACTGTTGCTGCGCAATTTGTTAATCATCGAGGAGACGATCATCCAGGATGGAACAGTAGTTGCATACACGGTATTGACGTAGAGAAAACCGGAGCATGGACACACTATGGAGATTGGACCAAAGAAGAAGATGTTCCTTATAAGTGGACAAGTATAAGCGACCACACTCCTAGTATAAAAAAGTTTTGGCAAGCGTTTCCTTATGAAAGTTACAGGCGTATACGGTTTATGGAACTAGAACCTGGTGGAAAAATTAATCCACACAGTGACGCTCCTGGACGCTTACCGGGAGAGCAAGGATTAGATATGTTAGACTTTGGAGTTCCAATCAATATTGCAATTATTCATCCAGATGATTGCAATATGCATTTAGAAGGGCATGGCACCGTTCCGTTTTCAGAAGGTAAAGCATTCATTATAAACATACGCAATGTCCATAGTGTGTTTAATAACTCTAATCAACGTAGAATACATCTAATAGCACACGGTAGGCCCGGTAAACACAAAGATGAATTTGTGGAACTAATTGCTAGAAGTTACAGAAAGAGCCATGTCTAAAATAGCGTTTTGTATCGTGGACGATATTAGCACATACGCTACTAGCGAAATACAAACTACCATTAGAAATATTTGTGACTTTACAATTTCAAACTTATATGCTAAAGGATATGATGTATTTCTGGATCAAGACGAAGATAAACTTTTACAATATGTAAAAGATTACAACTATGCAGTAGTGATGAGTCCGGGCACAGAATATATCAATGGTTCTGCGTTTTTTGAAGCTCTCGAGGAACTAGTGAATAAAGAGTTCTTTGTTGCAGGACACGTACTAGACAGAACAATGTACGATGCTTACTACGAACTACATCATCAGTGCTACGTAGTTAACATGGCGCATTACAACGCACTACAACACCCTACAGTAGGCGTATTAGAAAAGTGCATGCCACATACTCAGACAGAACCTAGACGCAGTGCAGAGAACTGGCATGATGACTACACTCCTAAGTTTGTAAACAGCGGCACACAAGAACATAGATATGCTAATCGATGTCACGGTTGGAACTTGCTAAGAATAGCATTTGAAAACAATTTGCCAGTGCTGGTGTTTAATGAAAGCATTAGGTATAATAAGAAGCATTACTATCCAGAAAGTGAACAGGATTATTATAAGGAAGCAATATACATTGGTTATAAGGTCGAGTATTGTAAAGAAGAGTTTGTTCACACTGCAAATACAGAACACTCATCCGGAATAACTGAACGGTACGAGCAACTAGTGTTACCGGCAAGTGGCACACTATATCTAGATTTAGTCGAACACGGCACAGTTATGTTTTATGATTATAATCAAAAAGCATTAGACTACTGGCAAGAACATTGTCCTAGAAAAGAAAGTAATACTTATAAGTTTATCAACACCGATTTACTTAATAGTACAGAGTTAGTTAATTATATAGATCCTAATCTAAAAACCTTAGTTAATTTATCAAATATATTTTGTTATGAAGGAACTGCTGCTTTTTATTCTTTAGAGCATCGGTTAACTGCACAAAATAATCTAGTTAATAAATTAAATAAATTTAATAATATAACTATAAATTTTTCGTTGGAAGCAGATGCTGGGCATTTAAATAAATTCAGTAACTTGTAATACTACCCTCGGAGTATGCCCTATGTTAGCAGCTCCGTGCATATCCTGTGATTTAATATAAGAGTACACATCACCTGCTTTGTAATCTTTTACTAGATTGTTCTCGTATATAAAGATATGTCCAGGTTGATAATCTTGTAGCGGCATCCAATATCGTTTACACGGACTGTCGTGTGTATGCGGATCGGTATGCATTGGCATGTATTGTCCAGGGTACAATTTTGTTATCCACCAATGATAGTTATTGGTAGTCCAAGGTGGCACAATGTCAAAACTTACATCTTGTTTTTCATATACCCACCAATTAACTGCTTCTAAGCTATATCCGGCATTTTTGTAATGTGCATATTCTGCACTTTCCACGGCATTAGAAGGAGGCCAATCTCTAGGACGAGCTTGTCCTTCAGTTGACAGTATTTCTTCTAGCCATTCATCCTGCATAAAATTAAAGTTGCCAACGTATTCCATCAATAGTGGTCCAAGTGTCCTATACCAATCTTTTTTCTAAAGTAATCTGTAAATTTACAATCAATACGCAGACCGTACTCAACTTCTTTGGATTCTTCGCCGCCATGCCAATCTTGGTCATTCCAAAATGCTGCATTACAGTTTAGGTAATGTTTATTCTCGCTCTCGGGATCCCAAATGTAAAATCCCCTCTTTGTACGATAACGTATATGTATGAATTCATCGTTGTGCGGACTGTACTGCTTATCATCATGTACGCCGTTGTTTGCATCTAGGTCTCTATGTTCAAACGCTCTGCCATTGTGATCGCAGTGAAAGAATATAACGCGACCAATACGATCAATTATGCCATCTGTCTGCAATTTTTCTACCCAGTTAACAATGCCTGGAAAATATACCGACTCTTCAGTTTTTTGTCGTTGTGCATTTCTTTCGTTCCAATCGCCTTCATTCCATAAAAAGTAATAAATGTAAGGATCGTTTGCACCTAATGTAGCTTTAAGATAACGAGTAAAAATATTTCTCTGCTTGTAATCACCGAAGTTAGTTGGCAATATGGTATTGCCTTCTAGTTTAATAGGATGGTCAATCGGCAAGTCTTGATATTCTTGCCATGCCTTGTAAATAGGTTTCCAATTCAGAGTGTAACTAGAGTCTTTCCAATCAAACCCAGGAGTCATCCAAGTGCCTTCTTTGGCGTACTCTCTTGCCAAAGCAAAGCCCTTACATATTTCTGGATGTAAGTTTTTAAATCCTTCTATATCTAAGTAAGGATCTAAATTTATATAAGGCGTTCCGCCAATACCTCGTATCATGTAACTACTTAGCTGATAAGTATGTGCATGAACACCGAGTTTGATTACTACTACAATAACGTGCCAGACAAGGGCCTTTGCCGTAACAATCTAATTTACACTAGTTTGATTAATAAGTCTAAAACTTTATTCTGTCAACACTATGTTAATGACACTGAGTATCATAAAGGTCAGAACCAAGTAGTCAATCCGTCACTGATGGAAGAAAAGTGGATGCGAGAAGTAAATCACATTACACAGATGCGGAACAAGTTCCCAGATATGATTCCAAACATTACACAGGTAGATATGTATTCTAAAAAGCTCTACATGGAAGTACAAGGTGTAGATTTTTGGCAACAAACATTGGACAATAACTGTACATACGATAATATACTTCCTAATTGGCGCGAACAAATGTTAGACATTTTTCGAGCTCACAAGTCTTTAGGCATTTACAAGTACAGCTTGCATCCTAGTAGTTACTTTGTTGTAGATGGAAAACTTAAAAGTATTAATTATTTTTTCTGCTATAGAGATATCGATCCCATGATTAGTTTGCGTAGTGTAATGAGTCATATCAGTGAAGATAGACAAGCAGACTTGTTTCCTAAAATGTCTGCTATGGGACTAGATGTAGATATGCCAACTCCGCATAAGCAAATACAAATGCTGGCATTTGAAAGTTTTAAAACTAACTTTCCGGATGATGTTATGGAAGAAGCAAAAGCAATCTATGCATAAGGTAATAGAGTGGACTCCGAGTTTAGACTTAACTGAATTTTATTCAGAAGCTGCTCGTAGAGGATTTGTAAATAATTCAAGTCAGAAGGCGATGATAGACTGCTTTCGGAACGAGAAAGAATGGTCTGCTTGGATATTATATGATAATGATCGAGCAATAGGCAGTGTTGCTGCACACAGTTTTGACGGCGTAATGGGCCCTAACAGTTATAGGATACTTACAAGAGTCTGTACATTTGCCGAATCAAGACCCAGTAAAGGATTAATTACTCCCAAACGGTTAATTGCGGAACATCAAAATCTAACAGATCAATTTTTACTTCCGCAATGCATTAAATGGGCAGGGCATGGCAACATGTATGCAACTAGCAATACTTCAAAAGAAGCTAGTCAACGCCTAGTCCATAGTTACTATTTTCCTACATTAGAAAAACTAGGTATTGTTACAAAAATTAAAGAAGCACATTATCGAAACACAGATCAAACCGTGTGGCAAATACATCCTGATAAGTTTTTAGAAAACTTAAATCTGTATCCTCGATGGATCTAAGTTAGGATTGATACGCTCTAATTCTGACTTAACATGAGATGTTAATTTCCATCTAAACTCAACTTGTCTAATTGACGGTTTACCTGCCCAAAATATAATTGTATCAACTATATCTTCTTTAGTGGTAGTGTAGTCACTAGTAAAGGCTGTTGGATCATTGCTATTAAGTTCCGTTCCCTCAATGAATCCCAAATCTAAGTGTAATAGAGGAATACCGGTCGGATTCAAACTAATAAGTCTACATGCTTCTGCTAGAGCTTGTTTGTCGTGTACATAGTTAGTGGGAATAAGTTCTGGATAGAATCGGCTAACACTGCCCATAACCACCATCATGTCAACTTTGTCTTTTAGTGCGTCAACTAGTTTAAGTTGTTGGCTATCACGATATGCATTATTGATAAAGATTTCTGCGCCAGTTGCCTCTTCTACAATTTTATCAAAGTCTTTTTCAATGTCATACCCGTTGCTACGGCTCATACCTACAATTTCTCTACAACTTATCTCTTTAAACTTGTCGTAAATTGCTTTACCAATTCCACTAGTGTGACCAGTGATTATAATTTTCTTTTCACTCATTAATATTATATCCTATAAATGTAACGTCTGGAGTATCTATCCAAAATTGTATGCTTTTAGCAATTAGGTGCTCGTTCCTATAACTGCTGCTAGTTAACCTCAAATACAATATCGGATACTTACTTTCTAATGCTAGTTTAGTTACTGTTTTTTCTAAATTATACTTTTGTTCGCTATATTCCGTCATAGTAGGATCAGTATTTACTGCGGCAACACTTCCGCAAATAACTAATTTACACTTGTCTTTTAACTTATGCACATATTCTAGCTGTGAAGCATGAGCGTTTAATATTACAGTACTGCCTTCTTCTATACTGTCGGCAACTGAGTTTATATCCATATTCAAATCAATTGGTCGATCTAAGCACTCGCAATTAAAGTGTTCTGCTAGATATTTTCCTAGTCCCCGTGTACTACCAGTTATATAAAATTTCACTTTATTAAGTCGTCTAGGTTATTAAAGAAGTCTACACCCAATTTACTTTCAATTACTGTTCGCAAGTCACTTTCTTCTAAATTTTTAAGTTTGCGATATAGCTGTACATTGCCTCTCTGTATCTCCATAAACTTCTTAACATAAAACAGTTCTGTAAATGTTGGATTTTCTTCTAGCATAAAGTCCTCTCTATTCGTGTATCCTACTCGCTCTCTTTCACTAAAGAAACAACTAGCAATCCACTTAGTTCCTTCGATAATTTTTGTACTCTCGTGTATAGTACTCCAATTTGTAGGTTCATCATAGCACTGTTTAAAATACAGCATACTTCCTTTTTTAGGTTTTATATCTACACCTAATTTAGGAAAATATGTAGTGCCGCCTTTGTAATCATCATTTAGATATAAAATACTAGTACCAACTCTATCATTATTACCGTGTGAGTAATAGTTAATCTTGTCTGGAAAATAAGGATAATCGTGATGCAAGTCTAAATATCTTCCAGTATCGTAATTGTAAATATCAATTGCTTCAATAAATGAATGAGGAAACCCACAGTTGTCCACGATGCTATTTGCAATAATGTTGTAGTGATGTGGATCCATTCCCAAACTAATACCGCGTTGTTCCACATCTTCTGTTACCTGCGTATAACTTTCTCGACGTGACTGCTTTCCTGCGTCAAAGTTCATTCCGTCGGCAAGATGCTTTGCCATTATCTCATCGCATATTTCTTCTGAAACTGCATTTTCAAATACAATAATTAAAGGAAATTTACTATAAACTTTACCTTGATTCATATTAAGAAGAGGAGCAGTGATAGCATCATTTTCTAATACTGTTATTTCTCTTGCAACATCTCTACCTTGCCATTGGTCTCTTCTAAAGCTAATACGTTGTCTTTCCTTTAGAGTTTTAGGTTCGTGTGTAAGATGCCATTTTTCACAAATAATTTGATCGCCAACATCTGTTTTTACAAATCCGAATCCTTTGGCATCATTGTACCATTGTACTATTCCTGTTTCCATACTCATTACCAAAGATTGAACAAATATTTAGGAACTAATCCACAATTAGATCCTGCATGCCAGTAGCGACGGGAATCCCACTGGAATGCGTCTCCCTGTTGCCTATTATAGAATATTTCATTCTCGCATACAAATACATGTCCAAATGCTGGTTTACCAATATGACAGTGCCAGCGTAGAGCGTCGGGTTTTTTTAATAATTCTTCTTCTTCGTCGTGTACATCCCAATGTATCGGTGCTTGGTGCCCTGGCCATATTCTACTAATCCAAGAAGTTGAGTTAGGTGTAAGTTCAAACATTTCGCAAAATTTATCTTGAACACTTTGGTCGTAATGCTTTCCGGGAAAAAACATATCCCATCGTACTGTACCGCCTGTCTCAACAGTTTTATATCCTTCTTTGTTCCAGATATCTGTAACTTGAGTTAACAACGGAATAGGATCACCTGTTTTGTGTGTAGGGCCCGTGTCTGAAATAGGCTCATTTCCTGGATGACTTCCATAATCGCATCTCTCTAGATCGGCAATGACATCGTCCCAGTTTATTAGCAAACTTGTATTTCCTAAAAATTTAATCATCGCGGTCTTCCTAAAAAATGAAAAAGATAATATGGGCCTTCTCCAGCATTAGTTCCTGCATGGAAATTTCTATAATCATCCCACTGATATATTTCGCCTTGATCTATATTATAGAAGCAGTGGTCTTGTAGTATAAGAACCTGTGCAAATTTAGGTTTATCCATAAAACAAACATATCGAACAAGTTTGCCTTGTGCTAGCCACTCCTCTTCTTTATCTTCAACATCCCAATGATACGGGACACTGTGTCCGGGCATTACTTCAGACACAAATACACGCAGAGGATCAGCATTTACAATTTCTGCAAATCTGTCTTGTACGCTTATATCAAAATGTTCTCCAGGATAATAATCCCACCATTCAATCAGATTTAAATCGTATTTTGCTTTTTGCCATGTAGAAATAATTTCTCGATATGATTTTAGCAACGGACCATCTGCTTCGGCCTCGCTACGGTCAACCACACTAGTTACCGTGTTATGATCTCCGTTGCTATTTTTACAGAGGTCAATAATAGCATTCCAATCTATTCCTGCAGTTTTTCCAATGTGCTTAGGCATTTGTAACCCGTGTAAATATCTCATCATAAATGTAATTCATGTTATGATTGCCCCACATCACGTGCGTTGATAAACTGCGTTCAAACATCATTTCTAAATTTAATTTTCCGTCTAGAGGTTTGCCAGTTTCGTCTAATCTAAACTGTGCTGTTTCGTGAATAATACCTTGCATATATTTTTCTTCTATATACGGATCGTTAACCGGCACACATCCGTACCAATCGATAGCTCGCATATTTCCATCGTCGCTGATATAATGACAATGAGGATACATAGTTAACTTATATACCCCTTCATTATACTGATCCACAATGATATCTCTAATCTGTTTACGCCAGTGTTGTTGAGGCCAATCCTTACCGCTATAAATTATCTGGTTACAACTTTCTGTGTACCACTTGATGTATATTCGTTTGTTGATTAAATCTATATCTAATATTTCAGGAGCATAGGGCTTATCTTTAAAATGTTCGATCCACATTAGCTCGTTAGACCAAAACCAATTAACAACTTCTGTAGTATACAAAGGTCGATCTGCACTATTCATGTATTGATATTCATTTGGAAAACTATAATTTTTACAAAACGTCTTCCCGTCACTACTTACTAATGGCTCATAGGTTTGCTGTGCCATGCAAGGTAGCCCATTAGTGTCTAATTTAAGATACGGTTCCCATTTGTTATTGACCATATCTGTTCTTCCAAATTTCAATAGTTCTGTCCAAGCCCTCATCCAAACTTACTTTAGGCTCCCAACCTAATTTTTCTTTAATTAAATTGTTATTAGAATTTAACCAGTAAATTTCCCCTGCGCGATGGAGTTTAGTGTCCCAATTAATTTTACCGTGCCAGTTTAATTTCTTAGCAATCATTTGTGCATAATCTTTAATCTTAATAGGATTATCGGGACCAATAGTAAAAATATTACCATTATTACATTTATCAGGATTTTCAATTACAGCTTGCCAAGCGTCTAGCATGTCATCTACAAATATAAAATTGCGATAAGGATCGCCGTACCCTAAATTACATTCTGCTGGATTAGTTAACATTTGACTAATAATTTGTTCTGTAACAAAAAACTCGTTATCTTTTCTGCCATAACAATTAGTTTGTCGCAATGCAGTAAACGGCAAATCTAAACAACGATGTGCGTATTCTAAATATTTTTCGCAACCATATTTTGCAACTGCATATGGTGCATTGGGATTAGGTTGCGTATTTTCATCAAATGCAACAGGTACACTAGGCTTTCCAAATTTTTCAATTTCATCTGAAATCGGTTGCCAACCATAAACTTCCATAGTGCTAGCAAACACAAAGTTTTTTAAATTTTTAACTTTACTTGCAGCTTCAATTAAATTCACTGTACCTACATAGTTAATTTCACTAAATGTAATCTGTTCATAAAAACTTTGTTCTACTTCGGTACGTGCTGCTAAGTGAATAATTATATCTGGTTTTGCAGCTATTACTTCATTAGTTACACTGAGGTGATCTCTTAAGTCACTTACCAAATGATGCAGTGTATGATTTGATAGACGTTCTGAAAGATGCGATCCAATAAATCCAGAACTTCCTGTCATTAATATTTTCATTCTACGGTAATCCTAAAATCATTTGTTAGTTTTAACGAGTCTAATTCAGTTAATACAATCTTGAACTTAACTATATTGTTTTCAAAATGAAAATCTTTCATTTTGTTATTTGTATTTGCATAGTTTAACCAAGGACTAACAATATTATCAAATTTATATCTATAATCATGCTGTGGCACACTAGGTTCAATAACCGCTGTTACTAACTTAGGTTCTTTAGTTATTGTTAATAACTGTCTAACTACTAATTGTATTCTAGGAATACTGCCATAATTTGATGCAGTATGTATTCTTCCAGCGTCCATATAATACCAGTGTCCATCTTGAGTTAATAAGTGCATGTCTAAATTTTCTAAATCTATCAAATAACTCTGCTCCCCTTGCAAACTTAGATGCCAACGATTGTCAATGTCTGCATGTGACATATACGTCGCTCCAGGCTGCATTGCGATAATTCTTGCTTCGCCATGGGGCTCTGGTAAACTATTGAGTAGTTCTTCCCAAACTGTTCCTTTATATTCAGGTTTAATTTTCCAAGGATCATAAAAAAAATTACCAGTCGCTTGATTAATTGACGTTTTTATATTATTAAAATTGTCAGTAATTTTTGGTATCTTTATTTTATATTCAGTTCTTTCTAACATGCACTATTTAACTGATAAGTATGAGTATGCAACTGTTCTTGAATCCTGATTGGAAACGTATTGGTATTAGCCTGAGCGGTGGCGCAGATAGTGCGTTACTGGCGTATCTTATTTTAAAAGAAACTGATGCTAATATCTACTTTACTACACAAATAAGAATGTGGAAAACTCGTCCTTGGCAGCGTTACGTTGCACTAGGAGTAGTAGAATGGTTCCGTAACAGATTTGATAATCGTATAGAACATATAGAAGGATTTATTCCTCCTGAATTAGAAGAGCCCACAAGTCCGTTGATTACCGACGAATATGGTGCAGCAAAACCAGGTAATAGAATTATACTTAGAGCGCATAATGAATGGGTTGCACATACCTATAATTTAGATGCTTGGTTTGCTGCTGTTAATAAAAATCCTAACATTGCGATTCCAGGTGCATTGGCCGAACGCAACAACGGAGTATTGCCGTTACACATGGTACATATGGGAGTTGATATATTACACCCGTTTGTACTCACTATGAAAGATGAAATTATAAAACAGTATTATGAAAATAATATTACAGAGTTATTAAATATCACTCGTAGCTGCGAAGGCGAGGTTAGTGGATTAGATTATACAACATATACTCCAGGACAATTTGTTCCCATCTGCAGAAATTGTTTTTGGTGCAAAGAAAGAGAGTGGGCAATTGACCAAAACAAATAGTTGTACATTTTGTATGCACCCTTTTACAGGGCTTGCTACTAGAGAAGACGGTGCAATTAAAGTATGCTGCCGCAGCCAACCTGTTGGGTGGATACAGAAAGAAAGTTTAGAAGAAGTTTGGAATGGTGATGCTATGCTCGAGGTACGTAGGCAAGTATTAAATAACGAGCGTCCAGCAGTTTGTAAACCTTGTTTTGATCTAGAAGACCAAGGAGTAGAAAGTTTACGACAACGGCATATCAACGGCGTTATTCCAGAAGCTCGGATTAATTTGTATCCAAATGCTCTTGACACCTTAACTGACAACTACACAATGCCCTTTGAATTTCCCACAATGGAAATTAAACTTAATAACTTGTGCAATTTAAAATGTCGTATGTGCAATCCATTGGATAGCACAAACTGGAAAGACTGGGATAAAGTTGTACCGTTTTATAAAAAAGAAAATAACTATCTTGTTCCAACAGTTGAGAGATTAGTTAACAAGCCAGGTCAATATATTGGACCATTTGATGATACTGCCAAGTGGTGGGAAAGTTTTGAAAAATTACTTCCTCATTTTCGAAGAGTAGAATTTGCAGGCGGTGAACCATTAATGGATCCCGGACATTACAAAATACTTGATATGTTAAAGCCCTACGGTAAGAACATTGAGATTAAATATGCCACTAATGGTACCACGCTGGGAATAAGCAAAGGAAGAACTATACATAACTATTGGCCGCATTTTAGATCCGTTGCTGTTAATGTAAGCATTGACGGCATCCATGATGTTTACGATTACATTCGCGGTAACGGAGATTTCCGTCAAGTGGAAGCTAACATTAGAGAAATACAAAAAATTCCTAATGTGAGTCGCGTAGTAGGTGCATTTACTGCTCAAGCTGGCAACATATTGCAAGCTGCCGAATGCATTGATTATTTTATCAACAAACTAGGTATAGTATTTTATAGTCATCGTGTTAGCTATCCTAACTGTTTGTCAGCACAGGTACTACCACAAGAGTTAAAAAATATAGCAATTGCACGTTTAGAAGCAGTTAGGTTACAAGTTGATACTTGGGAAGCTATTAAGAATAACTCATTACTTGCTAAAGTTACTCATCAACAAATACAAGACAATATTAACTACTTGCAATCAAAGGATCAGAACAATTTGTGGCGAGACTTTTTAGATTTTAATTTTGCATTAGACTCTACTCGTAATCAAAATTTATTAAGTGTTGTGCCGGAATTTAAAAATTATGTATAAAATAACCAGCAGCTGGCCACATCAAGACCAACTCAAGGTTGAATGGAATCTAGGAAAACGTTGTAACTACGACTGTACATATTGCCCTAGCAGTATACACGATAACTTTAGTCCACACACTGACATTACGGTATTAGAAGCAACTGTGGACAAATTGTCTGAAATAGGTAAACCCTTACGTATTAGTTTAACAGGCGGTGAGCCGTGTGTACACCCTGGCATAGAAGACCTGCTTGACTACTTTAGACGTAAGAATATTTTCTGGGTTAACTTAACAACTAACGGAACACGACCAGCACGTTGGTATTTAAATAACGAAATGTATTTTAATCACTTAGTTTTTAGTTTACACTTCGAATATGATTGGCAACGTGTAGTTAGAACAATTAACCAGTTTTATGATGAGACTCAAACAGATTTCTTTGTCAATGTAATGGCACACCACGAACATATGGAAGATGTTCGTAAGGTAGTTAACCAGTTCCGCGAGAAGGGTATTAAGTTTGCTGTGCGTAGAATACGATGGACCGAAGGTGATCACAATGTGTTCGACGATATGCGCTACGCCGGCAAGGATTTAGAATGGATTATTGCACAAGACGCAACTGCCAAACCTAACTGTAGAATAGATGGTGGCGAAGTTATTCATGCAAACGATGTTATTAAATTGCATAAGAACAACTTTAAGGGCTGGTCATGCAATGCTGGTCTTGAGAGCTTAATGATTAACTGGGACGGTGATGTTCATCGTGCTACTTGTAGAGTAGGTGGTAGTTTAGGTAACATATACAATGGAAGTTTTATTGTTCCCTGTGAGCAGGTAGTATGCACTCGAAACTCCTGTACATGTGCTGCTGATATACCTCTAACAAAAACAAATTATGAAAATTAATAATCTAGTAATAGAAAAATACAAAAGAATGTTTGTATTTGGATGTAGCTATACTAGATACCATTGGCCGACATGGGCTGATATTATCGGACAAGATGTGCCGTATTACGAAAACTGGGGTAAACCCGGCGCAGGCAATCATTTCATTTTTAATTCTATTATGGAATGTGATGCTAAAAATAAGTTTACTGCTGATGATATAATATTAGTAATGTGGTCAGGCCCTGATAGAGAAGATAGGTATATCAACTTTGATTGGATTTGTGATCCACCACAAACTAAAGAAAAAACATACGGCAAAGCATGGGTTAAGAAATTTGGACAAGATCGCCGCGGGAATTTAATTAGAGACATGGCTTATATAAAAGCTACTCAGGAATTTTTAAATTCTAAAAATGTAGACTGGGCTAACTTTAGCATGTACTCTATTTGTAATATCGACGAAGAGGCTATTCTCAGAGATGCTTATACTTACGAAAGAGATTTAGATTATTTCGTTGCAAGATATGTTCAGCTGAACAGAGATCTATGCGACAATAGAGAAATTACAGAGGTATATGCATGTGATGTAGATGTATTAAATCTATATAGAGAAGTATACGGTAAAATTGAATACTCAATAATAGATGTAATTAGAGACGGACATGCGTATAAAAGAGCCACCGCAAATTTTGGTGATGCACATTGTACTCCGTTAGAACACTTACAATATATAGATGCTATATATCCAGATAATACACTAAGCCAACATGCTAGAAAGTTTACAGCATGTTGGGAACAGGTTGTTCAATCTATTGTAACAAAAAATATAATGCCAGAAGAATTTAATCATCCGCCTATAAGCAGATTATAATAAGTGTGCTAGTTCTGGAAATACTGTTGCGGCATTTAACCCACGGATAGCATCTAGTTTGTTTACATATTCTTTAAATCCGGGCAGCAAATGACTGTTGTCGGCAGCATTCATATGTTTAAGAACTGCTTCCCAACGTTTCCAACCATACGGATTAACTTTCCAGTAGTCGTTATCCTGTCTGTAGTTTTTCCACAACCAGTCTTTGAAGTCCATAAATCGTTCTTCAACTTCCTGCTTATCTTCTTTAGGCAATATCTGTATGCTTAGGAATGTTGGAATGTATAACAAGTGCATGTTCACTAGTCCTCCTCCCATTTGTACATTGCCTGGGACATTGCCGCTGTTTAGTTTTTTAAATCCGCTTTCTAGTTTCCATTTCATAAAGTCCGGCAGATGTTTTACATTGAATACTTGTATTGCTGTTGCAAGACTAGTTTGAATGTTATCAGGAGTATTGTCCAATAGACGTAATGTACGCTCTACCGTTTTAAAATCTGTAGGGTATCTTATATATTCATCACGGCCATGACTTGCATCCATGCTAACTGCAAACTTAACTTTTTTAAATTTACTCCATAACTCAAGTAGATCTTCATCTACTAGTAATCCGTTCGAGTTGTATCTTAGTAAAATCTTATCTTGATATCCTTGTCGGATAATTTCTTCAATAAATTTCTTATGTTCTTTGATCATTAACGGTTCGCCGCCTGCAAAGTAAACTTGCTTTAGGTTAGGGATTTGTCTATACATTTCTTCCCAGAACGTATCTTTCTCATGCCACTTATTATTAAACTCTTTTTGGTCCCATTGCATTTGTCTTTTGACTTCAGGATCTTGTAGTATCGGAATTAACTTTTTATGATCTGCAACCCATCTACTTGAATCGTGCGGGCTACACATCACGCACTTAATATTACAAGTGTGACCTAATCGTAGATCTAAGTATACTAATGTTTCTGGTACTGTTCCGTCTTCTTTAGTTTGTCGGATAAGTTCTGGAATATCAACATCGTCATTGTGCCAGGTTAGCGTTTCCCAAATGCGTTTACTAACAACTCCAACACTTTCTTCTTTATAGCATTTGCGGCAACTTGCAGGTATTTCTCCTTTAAGCATAGTTGTACGCACACTTTTCATATAGTCGTTATTCCATGCTTCCATCGGAGTATGTTTACCAAAGTTTGCTGGACTTCCATTTTCCATTTTTACTAGGCCAACTTCATGGTCATCACCAGCACCGCTAGCGTTAGCACTACAGCACAATCGCATGTCACCGTTGGGTCTAGTTGCAAAATGTATCCACGGTAGTACACAGAATGTTGAAGATCCTGCAACTTGTTCCAACTCTCGTTGATATTTTCCTAATTGGCTATCAGGCGGGTTGTACCAATCTTTATTCATTCTTTAATCCTATTATGTTAATAAACTGATCTTTAGGCCTAGGTATTTCTTTTAACTTACCGCAAGTCTTTGCACAGGTGATTAATTTATTTTCTTTCCAGTACTGTTTCCAAACAGTTTGCCAAGCAGGCGAATCGATTATTTCTTCTAATGTTTTTTCTAATGCATTTGTATTGCCAAGATCGTCAACTAGACTATTGTATTGATCTAACATGTCTTTACGCACTGGCGCAATTATATCATTTAATTTAACATAGTTATAAGGCGCACTTGCTAAAAAACAACAAGGAAAAACTTTCCTGTACGCATCAATATATATTTCTTTTGTTTGCTGCACATAACATTCTATTTCGATATCTTTTAGTATTTCCTTGTAATTCTTTACTAGCTTGTTAGAAATGTATGGGAGTTCTGACGTCGACGGAGGCTCCAAATGATAAATTGTATCACCGTCTTTGTTGTAAACGGGAAACTTTGGCTCACCTATAAATCTTGAACTATTTTTCTCTGTGAATCTAGAAAACCCTAATTTAGTAGCTCTATGTTGTGCTTCTTCTACTTGATGTTCGTTGTGTTTGAATTTTATAAAGCACCATTCTGCATGGCCGCCAGCATTTATAAATGCTGTTGCGTTTCGTATAATAGTATTATACTGCGTACCTATACGATATAACTGGTGGGTATCTGCTAATCCATCAATTGCAAACACTACATTATGTCTTTCGGGCAGGGCACTAGCTAACCGTTCCCACCACTGTGTTTTTCTTGCACTACCGTTTGTGTGTACACGTATATTTAATTTTGGATTTACACTTACTGCATGTTCAATCATCTCAATCAAATCATCGTTGATAATAGGATCGCCGAAGTTGCCGCAGAAATAAAATCCGTTTAATTGATTCAATACTTTATCAGACGCTATAGTTTTAAAATCTTCTACAGTCCAATCACGATTTTCTATTAGCGGGTTCTCTAGGCCGCCGTGATAGTTACGACTACACATCGGGCAACTTGCTTGGCAGCGATTAGTTATTTCAAAATGTATATCTTGTAGTTGATTAAAATTAAACATTACGACCTATAACCATAAACCTTGTGTATAAGGGCAATTCTAATTCTCCTGCCCATATCACATTAATGTCGCACTGTTGTTTAAACTCCTCTAACGAGCTTGCAGTACGTACATGTTCTGGAATGTCATAATTATTACTTTGCAATACTAATAAACTACCGTATGGCACTCCGGTTTTCCACAAGTCAAATTCGTCTTGTGTAATATGTTCGCAACTGGTATTAATAATAACATCAGCATCGCTACGTATCTCGCACATGTCTGCGGTTACCGCACGAAATCTACCAACCATCTCTTCTTGCTTGTTCATCATAGTAGCAATAGATTCGCATGTTGGATCGATGTCAACGCTACGAATATTTTTTATGGGAATTGAACTTTGGAACAACATACTAGCTAATACCCCAACCCAACC
>Ga0222644_1000218_pt1 | contig 24605 bp, 21 predicted proteins | sample AntAcemetagen291_FD_179800 | JGI IMG/M metagenome (GOLD analysis project Ga0222644, IMG submission 179800) | Saline water microbial communities from Ace Lake, Antarctica - #291 | ecosystem: Environmental > Aquatic > Non-marine Saline and Alkaline > Saline | place: Antarctica: Ace Lake...
GTTTCCTAGCAGCTACAAGCAGCATCAATTTCATCTAGGTTTTACTCTATTTTTATGAATTGGATAACAATTACGCTTTCGCGAAAGCGAAAAGAATATCCAACGGAGCATCAAATACGGCTATGATTTTTTTTACAGAAATGAGTTAGGCGCCCACTTTTTTTATTTTTCTATCGTTAAATAATCTCATCACAACTTTGGCGTTGCCTGTATTTTTCATCTTGTTAAAACAAAAAAAAATCAATTTATTATACCGCCAATTAAAATTAAACTGGGTATCATAGGAATGGGTTAAATTATTAAAACCTTTTTAAAATGTAGTTTAGGAAAGTTATTCCCTTAACGACGCCCCTTGTCAAAATAGATCAACAAGGACAACTCGAAAACCTGATAGAGTAAGCTTGATATAACATACAGTAAGGGAGTAGTACGTAAATTAGGTTGCCTTGAAATGATATAGGAACAGACGGGAGAATATTGCGGAAATAGTAATTGTACTGTTGAGCTAATTTTTCTTTTGTTGACTGATTGCAATGACCATAATTCTGGATGTGTTAAGGAAGATTATAATGACCATAACAAATGTTGAAACACTGGAATGCTATGATTTACTTTAAATGTATCTCTAATAAATAGTAAGGTCTAATCACGGCTACATTTAAAAAGTTTCTTAAGATCAAACTCTTAAGAAACTTTTGTAATTAAAAAGTAAACTTGAAAATAAACAGGCATTTTAAGTTGAGAACTGTTTCTTGGAAAGCTGACGGGACATTTAAAGAAGTCGTCAAGGTATAAAACGATAAGGTCAGTTGTATTTTCCATGTTATAATGCTATAAATATTCTCGATTTAATAACTCGTTGGGAGTCACAATTGCTTTAATTGAATCAATTATCTTTGCAGCCTTAAAAACAACAACAATGCAAGAAGGAATCTACGCAAAATTTGATACCACTAAAGGAGAAGTTTTGGTACAATTACATCATGATAAAACACCTGGAACGGTAGGTAATTTTGTTGCCTTAGCTGAAGGTAACTTAGAAAATAAAGCCAAAGGTCAGGGTACTCCTTACTACAATGGTCTTAAATTTCACAGAGTGATACCAGACTTTATGGTTCAAGGAGGAGATCCTCAAGGAACTGGAGCTGGTGGACCGGGTTATAATTTTGACGATGAATTTCATCCAGAATTGCGCCATGATGGACCTGGAGTATTGAGTATGGCAAATGCTGGACCTGGAACAAATGGTTCTCAATTTTTTATTACTCATATCGCAACAGAATGGTTAGATGACAAGCACAGCGTTTTTGGTAAAGTAATAGAAGGACAAGATATTGTAGACGCTATTGCTCAAGGCGATGAACTTAAAACAGTCACTATTCTTAGAGAGGGCGATGCTGCACATGCATTTAATGCTGTGGAAGAATTCCGTCAGTTTGAGGGAGCTGGAAAAATGCGGGAAGACCAATCAAGAAAACAAGCCGATCAAGAAATGGATGATATCGCGATGGGTTTTGATAAAACAGAAAGTGGTTTGCGTTATAAAATCATCAATCACGGTGACGGAGTTCCAGCTGAAAAAGGAAAGAAAGTAAGTGTACATTACAAAGGGATGTTGCCTAACGGTAAAGTATTTGATTCTAGTTATGATCGCAAGGAGCCTATTGATTTTGTGCTAGGTATGGGACAAGTAATCGCAGGATGGGAGGAAGGAGTCGCTTTACTTAAAGTAGGAGATAAGGCCCGTCTTGTAATACCATCGCATATTGCTTATGGTAGCGCTGGCGCTGGAGGTGTTATCCCGCCAGACGCAACATTGGTATTTGATGTAGAATTAGTTGCTGTAAAGTAATACGTCTTAAACTATTTATATAAAGCTCTGTTCTTCATTGAATAGGGCTTTTTTTTTGTTGCAAAAGGCATGTGGCATGTATACCATGGAAACATGAAAATTAATTATACTCAAAAGACCTAGATTTTGGAAAGATAGGTGATGAATTACTTCGATGGTTTCCTTAAATGGAAGTATACGCCTTGAGTTCGCAGTGTACAGGCAAGTGGCAGTATCCCTTTTATTAAATATGGCTGAAGGTTATTCCCATACAGAGGCACAAGTTATCAAGCATATTAATGATGCCTGATAGAGCTAAATGAATCGCACTTCAGCTAATTAGAAATCATTTTGTGGAGAGTATATAAGGTTTGAGCAACCTGAGAATATTAAAAAAGAAGTCCCTATTATTCAAGAAATGTCAACAGGTCTGCGATGTAAAATGAGGGTTAGAATAGAGAAAAAATAGTTTTCCTTATCCCAGATTTCACAACCTTCATCCCAATTCCCAACTTTTAAATATGAAATCAGATGGTGGTCATCTATGTGTCTGTTGTTCTATATTTTCCTCCTCCTTAATACCAGTTGCTTCGCACCTATTTGCTATATTTACGACAAAGAAAAAAGCATGAAAGCAGTAGTTATTTTTTGTCGATGGTTTGTAGGTATATTGTTTATTTTTAGTGGTTTAATTAAATTAAATGACCCATTAGGGTTTTCTTACAAACTAGATGAATATTTTAGTGCTGCTGTTTTAGGACTGGAGTTTTTACAGCCTTTTGCGCTCCCCATGGCTATTTTTGTAGTTATTTTTGAAGTGGTTTTAGGAATTATGATGCTGCTAGGTTTTCAGAAAAAGTTTACCATCTGGTCCATACTGCTCATGATTGTATTCTTTACATTCCTTACCTTTTATTCGGCTTATTTTGATAAAGTAACCGATTGTGGTTGCTTTGGTGATGCTATTCCATTAACACCTTGGCAATCTTTCTATAAAGATATAGTCCTGTTAGTCATGATTCTTATCTTGTTTTTCAATATGGATAAATTAAGATCCACCTTCACAAAAGCAAAATCATCCCTAATCATTCTCGTAGCGACCGTCATTTGTTTTATAATCGCTTATTATGTATTGATGCATTTACCTATTCTCGATTTTAGAGCTTATAAAGTAGGAACTGATATGGAAGAAGCCATGAAGGAAGACCCCAACCAGCCAGCAATTTTTGGATACGACTGGTACTATTCGGTAGATGGAAACGAAGAAATAGTAACTACAGATGGATTGCCGCCAGAAGGTCGCCCAGCTTATGATAAAGTAGAAACGCGTATTATTCAAGAAGCGGCACTTCCTAAAATTCATGACTTTTCTATAGAAAAAGACGGTGAAGATTACACCCAAGAAATACTCGATAAAGAAAAAGTAGCTTTTGTGATGATTTATGACATGACCAAGGCGGAAGATGGCGGTATGGAAAGGCTAGCAGACTTTGTTGCAAGAGCTCAAAAAGCTGGTTATGAAGTGATCGGATTGAGTGCAAATAGTAAAGACCAATTACAACCTTTGCTCAAAGCAAATGGAATAGAAATACCATTTTACACCACTGATGGAACCCAATTAAAAACTGCGGTGAGGTCAACACCATCTGTAATGACTATTGAAAAAGGAGTGGTTACAGGTAAATCACACTGGAATGATTTTGAGAGCTTGTCTCTATGATAAGCTATACGCTTAAAAAAATAGGATATGCCATACTCACTCTTTACGGCGTGGTAACGGTTATCTTTTTACTGTTTTACTTATTACCAGGAGACCCTGCTCAAATGATGATGGGGCAGAATGAAAGTCAGGAACAACTGGCTAACGTAAAAGCAAAATACGGTCTTGATCAACCTATAGGAACTCAGTATTTGTATTTTCTAAACGATTTGTCTCCCCTGTCTTTTCACAGCATAACTACCGGCAACTTCACTCATGACGATGGGAAATATACAGGTCTAGACCTTTTTACAATAGGGGCAACAAGTACCTACCTAAAATGGCCTTATTTAAGAGAATCTTTCCAAAAAACAGGTAAAAAGGTAAGTTACATTATAGGAGAAACATTGCCTAACACCATGATTCTTGCTCTGGCAGCGATTAGTATCGCACTGGTATTAGGATTGGTTTTAGGAGTTATTTCTGCTTTGTATAAAAACAGTTGGGTAGATCAGATGATTCAGTTGGTTAGTACCATTGGAATGAGCATCCCTAGTTTCTTTAGTGCTATCATTTTTGCGTTTATTTTTGGTTATGTGCTGCATGAATACACTGGTCTGAAGATGAGTGGTAGTTTATACGAGATGGATGATTATGGAGAAGGAATGCAATTGCAATGGCGCAATTTGATATTGCCATCCATTGTATTGGGAATACGTCCACTTGCGGTCATTTCTCAACTCATGAGAAACAGTTTATTAGAAGTTATGGGACAAGAATACATTACCACGGCATATGCAAAAGGACTTACTACCTTACAAGTCATCAAAAGACATGCTTTTAAAAATGCATTGAATCCTGTAATTACTGCGGTAAGCGGTTGGTTTGCTAGTTTACTCGCTGGTGCTGTTTTTGTAGAATATATATTTAATTGGAATGGGATAGGTAAAGAAATTGTAGAAGCACTAAATACTCAAGATTTACCGGTGATTACTGGAGCGGTACTCGTTATTGCAACGCTATTTATAATCATTAACATTTTGGTGGACTTTATTTATGTGTGGTTGGATCCTCGAGTGAAGTTGGAGTAGTGAAATAAGACTCAGGAGACTAGATGCAAGATATAAGAGGGTTGAAATGAATTTAAACTTTAGTATAAGAAGTAGTTTTTCACATAATTAATTAATTAACTGGAACTGGATAAATTGGACCTAGTTTTTTTATTCTAGAAATTAATTTTAAATCCCAACGCAAACGTTTTTTAAGATTTTAAACCCAATACCTTAACATTCATTTGCACAACAACAATAAAAAAGGCAATTTTGAAAATAGTGTTAAATTTACACACACAAAACAAAAACCATGAGAAAAAATATATTAGCTGGAAACTGGAAAATGAACTGTGACCTTTCACAGACGCAATTACTAATTACGGACTTAAAAACAGGACTGGTTAAAGATTTTGATTGTGAATTGATGATAGCTCCATCGCATCCCTTTTTATACAATGCTTTTAATAGTACATCTGATACGGTTATTGAAGTAGCAGCTCAAAATGTTTGTGAAGCTCAAAATGGCGCTTATACGGGAGAGATTTCTGTAGATATGTTAGATAGTATAGGGATCAAAACAGTTATTATAGGTCATTCTGAGCGCAGAGATACTTACGGAGAATCAGATAAATTGCTTGCTGCCAAGACTAAAACAGCTCTTGGAAAAGGAATGCGTGTCATTTTTTGTTGTGGAGAACATTTAGAACAACGCAAAGCAGGGAATCATTTTGAAACGGTAACAGCTCAAATTGAAAAAGGACTTTTTGATCTTACAGCTAAGCAAATGGAACATGTTGTGGTGGCTTATGAACCTGTATGGGCCATCGGTACTGGAGAAACAGCAAGTCCAGAACAGGCACAAGAAATGCACGCACATTTACGTTCTTTTATAGAAACTAAATTTGGAAAAGAAACGGCAAACAATACCAGTATTCTTTATGGAGGAAGTGTAAAACCTTCAAATGCCTCAGAAATTTTTGCAAAACCAGACGTAGATGGTGGTCTTGTAGGTGGTGCTTCACTAGACGCGCAATCGTTCCTTGATATCGCAAATGCATTTTAAAAACCTATTGTTATTCGTATTTCTGTGGGCTACATTACCGGTAGTTAGTCAGACGCAGTACGGCGTAAAAGTAGCAGCTGCTGCGCAAGAACTCACAAAAGATCACGTGGTTCTTAACGGTAGCTATTTTAGTATTCCATATCCTAATGGCGATGTGCCAAAGCCTTATGTTGTTTGTAAAGATGCGGTCATTAGGACCTTTAGAACGATAGAAATAGTTTCGAAAACAAAATCAAAGGATCAAAAACACCATGTGATGGTTCATTATATAGGTGCTGGACAAGTGTTAGAACATTGCTTATTTAACTTTATAATTACAGGACATTACCGCTATGGAAAATAATATCACAGACCAGATTTATATAGAATACAGTTTTAAGATGCAGCCACAGCAACCTTGGAATGATGTACTTATGGCACAATTAGGTGAAGTAGGTTTTGAGAGTTTTATAGAAACAGAAGATGGTATTAAGGCTTATGTATCCCAGTCTTTAGATAGTGATGCTATACTTCACAATGTGGCTCTTATGGAAAATGATTTATGTGATATCGCTTTCGCGAAAGCGGAAATACCACCAACAAACTGGAATGCTGAATGGGAGAAAAATTTTGATCCCATTACCGTGAATAATCGCTGTGAAGTGCGCGCGCCATTTCATAAGGCTAGTGGTGTAGAATATGATATCGTTATGGAGCCCAAAATGAGTTTTGGGACAGGACACCATCAAACTACTCACATGATGATCGAACATTTGTTAGTAGAAAATGTGACAGATCTTGATGTACTAGATATGGGAAGCGGTACAGGAGTTTTAGGTATTCTTGCTCAAATGCGTGGCGCTGCAACTGTAGATGCAATCGATATCGATACTTGGTGTTATGAAAACGCGATGGAGAACGTAGAACGTAATAAAACAGACAGAGTAACTGTTATTTTAGGCGGTGCTGAACAACTTGAAGGGAAGACCTATGATTTTATAATTGCAAATATCAATAGAAATATCCTGCTTCAAGATATTCCTTTGTATGCAAATAGTTTAAAAAGTGGCGGTACTATTCTTTTCAGTGGTTTTTATAAAGAAGATCTTATACCTATTAAAAACAAGTGTAATGATTGGGGTATTTCTTACGACTCTCATTTAGAAAAAGATAACTGGATCGCAGCAAAAATGATTAAGAAATAACTTTAACGTTAAAGTTGATTTATTTTTAAGGGATTTGTTTTAAATTTATTCAAATGATAATGAACACACAAGAACAAGTACTTCCAGAACTGGAGTTGGAAGTCTTGGAGCAAAAGGAGAATAAGATTGTTCTTTTTAATGATGAGGTAAATACATTTGATCACGTTATAGAGATGCTGGTAGCAGCTTGTGATCATACACCTATCCAAGCAGAGCAATGTTCTCTTATAGTTCACTATAAAGGAAAATGTAATGTGAAGACAGGAGATTATGATGATTTAAAGCCACGCTGCACAGCTCTTTTAGAAGCAGGCTTAACAGCAGAGATTCAATAAAATTATTGCTTCCCCCTTTTTATTCAGGAATGAATAAAAACACGAAACGCCTGCAATTTGCAGGCATTTTGTGTTTTAACACCTTAAGTGCGGTTCTAAAAGCCAGCCAATTGCTCGAAAAAAGAGCCTATTTTTTTAGAAGCATCTATTAAGTGTATTTCTATGATCCAATGGCGTTCTTTTCCATTAGAATCTCTTTGATTCATAGGGATGTGATTTTTTAAATGTATGTAATTAGTCTTTACTTCTTTATCTAAACTCTCATGAGGAAATTGACCAATCAAATGACCAGCAATAGGTCCACCAAATTCCCATCCATAATTTACTGCTAGCTTTTTGCAATACACATACAACTGTGAACCAGTAATAGCTGGATTATTGATAAAATAGTCGTTTGCAATGTGCCATAATTTTTCTGAATCTGTAGCCAGTTTCTTTTTATAAGGATCATCTCCTATCACAAAGGTTCTTCCATAGTCAGCTTCCCATTCTTCTAGGATAGGCCCGAAATCTATAAAAAGGATGTCATCTTCTTTAACTTCTAAGTCAGGTGGGTTTTCATCATAGGGATGCAAAGTATTTTCTCCAGCTCGGACAATACGCTTGTGCCAGTACTTTTTTATATGGAACAACTCATCAGCCAAAAGAAAAACATCGGTATTGATCTGTTTTTCTGTTTTTCCAGCTCGTACAAGGTGTCTTTTTTCAATTTCTTGAAATAACAAAGCTGCTTTTTGTTCCGCTTTTTGAAGTTCTAATAGGGTAGTAGTCATGTAGTAAAAATAGTATTCAAAAGGGAAATGAAAGAATGTTCTTCGATTATTTTAAGATGTGCCGAATGGATGTAATGATTTATGCTAATTAATCTGAACAAATGTCATTTTTATTACTGGTTCGTAAGAGTTTTATTTTCAGTCACCATCAATAACCATAGAATAGATCAAAAAAAAGGCTACTACACTGTTAAATAGTTACCTTACGAAAAATTAACAGTCATGAAAAAATATTTACTCTTACTAGTTATGTTATTTAGTGTTTATCTGAATGCTCAAGTATCAGCTGGACCTATCAACGATCAGGTTATTTGTGATAGTTTAATGAATAATGGATTTCGTAGTATAAACTTAATTAGATTTAACCTTGAAGCTTTAGGGAATCAGAGTTCTAATACATTTTCAGTCTCTTATTTTGAGACGCAACAGGATGCACTTAATGACACTAATTCGGTCCTAGCTGCGGATTACACAAATATCACAAATCCGCAAACTATGTTTGTACGAGTGGAAAACACAGCCAATGGAAATTTTGCAGTCACAACTCTTAGCTTATTTGTTGTAAATCAACCCGCAGGTTCTGGTGTTACTGCAGCCACGATATGCGTGATTTCAACAGCAAATGGATCGATAGTTTTTGATATAGAGAGCGTAGAGTCTATGGTTCAGCAAATGAATCCAAGTGCCTTTAACCTTCAAGCGTCTTATTTCTATAATCAGATGGATGCTGATGCAAATATGAATGTGATTCCTTCAAATTCAACAGTCACCTTAATGACCTCTGGGACACCTCTATTTCGCAGGTATTCTGATTCCAATACTGCCCAATGTTATGGTGTAGAAGCTATAACTATTTTTGCAGCTAATTGTGGTCAGAATCAACTTCAAGACCTCTATGTATGTGAAGATGCAAATGGATTAGGTTGTTTTGACCTTTCTATAAATGATATTCCAGCTTTAGGGAATAATAGCGCAAATACACATTCTGTTAGTTATCACTTCATACAAGCTGATGCTGCAAATAATGTTAATCCAGTCCCACCTTCGTATTGCAGTCAAGTCGGAAATCAACAGGTGTTTGTACGAGTGGAAGAAATTGCTACTGGAACTGAAGATGCTACACAATCATTTTTTATAAATGTCAATGAAACTCCCGACCTCTATTCCTTTACACCTGTTATAGGTTGCGATATAGATACCGATGGACTCATAGAATGGGAATCTATTAGTGTGATAAATGAAATAACTAATGCGGCTAATAATACCTTTACAGTACAGTATTATTTAAGTCTAGCAGATGCTGATAATCAAGTTAATTCTGTTGGGTTTATGGCAAATTTAAGCACCCTTACTGGTGTAAACGTAGTTTACGTAAGAACGCAATTTGATACTACTGGATGTGCCAGCGTTTCTCCATTGCAATTAATTGAAAATAACAATTGTTTTACATCAGGAAGCCCAAATGATTTAATAAGATGTATACAATCTCCTAATACACTAGCCTGTTTTGATCTATCGGAGAATGAAAGTTTAATTATGAGCAATAACAATCCAGTAGATTTCACCATTTTTTATTATGATAGTCTTATAGATGCCAGAGCTGGATCTAACCCCATTACAAATACAACCAATTACTGTATAGGATCAAGTGAAGTTATTCATGCGAGATTAGAACAAAACTTGACGGGTAACTATTACACAGTTCCTTTTGATCTTCTTATTCAAACGGTCGCATTTGATTTTAATACCTTAACTGATTTAAGTGAGTGCGATGACGATTTAAGTAGTAGTGTTATTTTTGATTTGACTGATTTTGCGAGTCAATTAAACACTACAAATCCAATAACTTACTTTCCTACCTCTCAAGATGCTCAGAATGGATCTAGTGCTATTCAAAGTCCAGCTGCTTTTGATATCCTCGTAGCAAATGGCACGCGACAAATATTTCTTTTAGAGTCCGTGACAAACGCTTGTGATATCATTTATAGCGGTACAATCAGACCTCAAGGGAATTGTAATAATGCTTATGATTGTTCTAATGCTCAGTCGCTATGTGAGCGCATAGGTCAACCATTCATCAATGTTTTTGATGGATCCAATGCGGTATCTGGAAACTATTATCCGTTTTCTTCCTCTTTAGGACCTAGCAACCCTACTTGGTTTTATATTCCTATCGAGACCTCGGGAGATGTAACTTTAGAAGTATATCAAAATTCACAACCAGATTTTATGGGTCAAGATTTGGATATTGATTTTATTGTTTATGGACCATTTACCAACCCAACATCCCAATGTGGCAATCTTACTATTTCTGATTATGTAGATCACAGCTTCTCTGTGGTGATGCCTGAAATAGGACAGATCAATAATGCGCAATCTGGGGAATTCTATTTGATATTGACTTCAAATTTTTCTAATCAACCCGGGTTTTTAAAAGTAGAGTTGGGAGCAGGAAGTACAGCAACGGTAAATTGCGATGGAATTAAAATGCAATCTTTCTTAGATGTGAATCTCAATGGAGTAGTAGATGCCGCAGACCAGAGTTTCCCTCTTGGCGTATTTGAATGGGAAAGAAATAGCAGTGGTAACCTAATGCAAGTAACAACACCTGCAGGAAACTATAGTATTTATGATATAGATCCTACAAACTCTTATGATTTGGCGTTTGATGTTTTTCCAGCTTACACGGCAAATTATTCTGTTTCCCCAGCCACTTATTCTGGAGTTACCGTTCCTACTAACAGCGGAGTAGTAAATAAAGATTTTCTGGTTACACCACTAGCAGCTTATGAAGATGTTGTGGTTTACATCGTACCTCAAAACCAGCCTAGACCAGGGTTTATGTATACAGAAACAGTATATTATACCAACTTAGGAACAGCAATGGTATCTGTTGGGCAAGTAGTATTTGATTATGACCCTACGGTAAGTATTGTAAATGTTACCGATCCAAGTGCCACAATCACACCTGCGTCAGTAACGATTAGTTATGCTGCTTTAGCTCCTTTTGAAATCAGATCTTTTGATGTAGAAATGCAAATCCCTAATATACCCACCGTGAATTTAGGAGATCTATTAACTAATGTTGCTGCAATTTCACCAGGCGCAAATGATCTAACACCTTCAAACAATACCAGTACATCTTCCCAAATAATCATAGGTAGTTACGACCCTAATGATAAAATGGAATCTAGAGGAAAATTTATTAACCCAGTAGAATTTGGTCCTAACGACTACTTCTATTATACGGTTAGATTTGAAAATACAGGAACGGCAAGTGCCATAAATGTACGAATAGAAGATACGCTTGATTCTCAGCTGGACTGGAACAGCATAGAAATGATAGATGCGAGTCATGACTATGTGATGGAGCGTATGGAAGGGCAAGTAGTGTGGAGATTTGATAATATCATGCTTCCAGATGCTACTACAGATCCAGTAGGTGCTAATGGGCATGTATATTTTAGAATCAAGCCCTTAGCATTTTCAGAAGGTACCGCAATTCCCAATACTGCCGAAATCTATTTTGACTTTAACCCTGCGATTATTACCAATACGTTTACGAGTACTTTCCAAACGCCATTAAGTAATCCAGATGTAGAAGAAACGGTATTCAGTCTAACACCCAACCCTGCAAGTAATCATATCACGGTTAATTTTAATAATGTCATGCAAGAAGCAAGTTTAACTCTGTACGATCTTAGAGGACGCGTTACCCTTTTTCAAAAGCTGACTCAAAACCAACTTCAAATAGATATTTCTGAATTGAAACAAGGCGTCTATCTCGCTAAGTTTGTTAATGAAGACCAGACCTATACGTGCAAGTTTATCAAAAGATAAAATACTGCTGTTTAGTTCAAAACCACAGGGAACGCTATGGTTTTTTTGTAGGTACTAGGGAAGTGTTTAAAAAGTAATTTATTTAAAAGCAGGTTAGGTTATAAACGTTTGTTTCGATAAAAAACGAAACGTCTATCAGGATAGAATTAACGAGTTGGTAGTAAGTAGGCATAGCTTTCGTGTCTTTCAGTCTTTGAGGTTTGGAAATTGGGGGTTAGAGGTCAGAATTTAAAAATAGTAATTTGCGATTTACAATATGGTTCTGACACCATTTATATTCTTAACTTGGACCGTTTAAATAACGACGATGAAAAAAAACGTACTTTTTTTAACCTTATTATGTTTTGGTTGTTTAAATGCTCAAATTGCATTTCCAGCTCCAGATTATATGGTTTGTGATGATATTTCTAACGATGGAATGGAGTTGGTGGATTTATCCATCTTTAATTCTACAGTCTTAGGTTCTCAAAATCCCAGTCTCTTTTCAGTCTCTTATCATGATTCACAGCAAGATGCTGTTAATGGAATGAATTCTTTGAGTTCACCATATACATTTTTTACAGGAGTTCAAACCATATTTACGCGTGTAGAAGATGTGAGTAATACGGCAAATTGGGATCAATATTTTGTAGATCTAATTTTAGCGCCTGCGCCTGTGATTAATTTTCCACAACAAGCATTTGATTTTTGTGGGATTTTAACCAGCAACGGCGTGACTGCCGACTTAAGACAGATAGAGCCTTTTCTATCCAGCTCACCTCAATCAGGAATTATTTATAATTATTACAGTACACAACAAGATGCTGATAGTGGAACAAATGCCCTACCCTTTATCTTTGAAGCGCCAGCTTCGACTCCAAGCACTATTTTTATTAAAGCTGAAGCTGCTATTAACAGTTTTTGTTTTGAGACAACTTCTGTTAATGGTATTTTTATCGCAAACTGTGATGGTATAAGGGTGCAGTCCATACTAGATGTGAACTTAAATGGAATAGTGGACGCCGGCGATGTGCCATTTCTAACAGGAATATTCGATTGGGAAAAGAACAATAATGCTAATGTAATTCAAATCGCAACAACAGATGCTGTCTATTCATTTTTTGACTCAAATTCATTGAATATTTTTGATTTAGGGTATAATGTATTGCCTGTTTATGCTGCAAATTACTCTGTTTCTCCTGCATCTTATACTGGACAAACCATTCCAGTAGGTTCGGGAATAACCACTAGAGACTTTTTAATTACACCACTTACAGTCTATGAAGATGTCGTAGTGTATATCATACCACAACAACAGCCACGTCCAGGATTTACCTATAAAGAAAGAGTAGTGTATGCAAATTTAGGAACTACACCAGTCGCAGCAGGGCAATTGCAATATACCTATGATACACAACTATCTATAGGAGCAGTAGATGATGCAGCAGCAGTAATAGGAGCTAGGACAGTAGATTTAAATTATACAAACCTATTACCATTTGAATACCGTACGATGGAAATAGAGATGCAAATCCCTAATATACCCACCGTGAATTTAGGAGATCTGTTAACTAACGTTGCTGCAATTTCACCAGGCGCAAATGATCTAACACCTTCAAACAATACCAGTACATCTTCCCAAATAATCATAGGTAGTTACGACCCTAATGATAAAATGGAATCTAGAGGAAAATTTATTAACCCAGTAGAATTTGGTCCTAACGACTACTTCTATTATACGGTTAGATTTGAAAATACAGGAACGGCAAGTGCCATAAATGTACGAATAGAAGATACGCTTGATTCTCAGCTGGACTGGAACAGCATAGAAATGATAGATGCGAGTCATGACTATGTGATGGAGCGTATGGAAGGGCAAGTAGTGTGGAGATTTGATAATATCATGCTTCCAGATGCTACTACAGATCCAGTAGGTGCTAATGGGCATGTATATTTTAGAATCAAGCCCTTAGCATTTTCAGAAGGTACCGCAATTCCCAATACTGCCGAAATCTATTTTGACTTTAACCCTGCGATTATTACCAATACGTTTACGAGTACTTTCCAAACGCCATTAAGTAATCCAGATGTAGAAGAAACGGTATTCAGTCTAACACCCAACCCTGCAAGTAATCATATCACGGTTAATTTTAATAATGTCATGCAAGAAGCAAGTTTAACTCTGTACGATCTTAGAGGACGCGTTACCCTTTTGCAAAAGCTGACTCAAAACCAACTTCAAATAGATATTTCTGAATTGAAACAAGGCGTCTATCTCGCTAAGTTTGTTAATGAAGACCAGACCTATACATGCAAGTTTATCAAAAGATAAAATACTGCTGTTTAGTTCAAAACCACAGGGAACGCTATGTTTTTTTTGCATTTATCTTAAGGCCATTTCAGGAGTTTTAAAAACTAAAATTATTGTTAATTAAAACTAACGTTGTTACAAGTTAATAGTATTACTATTATCTTCGTCGATTAATAAAATGATATGCAAACACTTCTTAAAAATCTCAAGGTAGAAATTAACGATAAGTTATTTGTTAAGAATCCGGAAAGTTCTGATTTAGGCAAACGCATTATTAGTTGCAGTATTGACATGATTTATGAACTGGGCTTTGAGCAATTTACATTTAAAAAATTAGGAGTTACCCTTAAATCAAATGAGAGTTCTATTTATCGGTATTTTGAAAATAAACACAAACTCTTGTTGTATCTTACCTCATGGTACTGGAGTTGGTTGGAGTATCAGCTTGTTCTTCAGACCCTAGCCATTTTATCGCCGAAAGAAAAATTAGTTAGAGCGACGGAGATTTTAACTCAAGAAGTCTCCCCAGATTCTAATTTTAGTCATATTAATGAGGTGCTTTTGAATAAGATTGTTATTTCAGAATACTCAAAATCTTATTTAACAAAAGAAGTAGATGCAGAAAATAAAGAAGGATATTTTGCCATATACAAACGTCTAGTTTTACGTCTTAAAGAAATGATTGTTGCTGTAAACCCTAATTACCTGTATCCCTCATCGTTGAGCAGCATGGTTATAGAAGGCTCCTTGCATCAGCATTTTTTAAAGGATCATTTTACAGCAATTACAGATTGTAACAAAATAACAACACCTACATCCTACTTTTTAGATTTAATAGACCAACTTATCATATCAAATGGAAAAAAATAAAAATATACTCACCGCGTGGCAGCGTCTTATACGTATGTTAGAGGTAGATAAAAAAGACATTAGGCAGATTTTTTATTATGCCATTTTTGCAGGTTTAGTTGGTCTTTCTCTGCCGTTAGGTATTCAAGCTATTATTAATTTAATAATAGGAGCTCAAATCAGCACTTCATGGATTCTACTTGTTGTTTTAGTAACTTTAGGGGTTGCATTTGGTGGGGTTTTGCAAATTATGCAAATTAGAATTACCGAGAATATCCAACAGAAGATATTTATACGTTCTTCTTTTGATTTTGCCTTTAGGTTTCCTAAGATAAAAATGAGCGAGTTACAAGGCACGTATCCACCAGAGTTAGCAAATCGCTTTTTTGATACCTTAACAATTCAAAAGAGTCTTTCTAAGTTGTTAGTAGATTACCCCACAGCATTATTACAAATTATATTTGGATTGATATTGCTGTCATTTTATCATCCGTTCTTTATTGTTTACGGAGTTTTGTTAGTAGGGTTAGCTTTTGTGTTATTTAAATACACGGCAGAAAGAGGTTTGAGTACCAGTCTGATGGAATCAAAAAGCAAATATAAAGTAGCACATTGGTTGCAAGAAATTGCAAGATCACTGGTTAGTTTCAAGCTTTCTGGTGGTAGTAATCATGCGGTAGAAAAGAATGATGAATTGGTTTCTGGTTATCTTAAATATAGAGAACAGCATTTTAGAGTTTTGATTATACAGGCATCTCAGTTTATAGGGTTCAAGGTGCTTATTACAGCAGGATTACTTTTGATAGGAGGTTTGTTAGTTCTAAGTCAAGAAATGAATATAGGACAGTTTGTTGCCGCAGAGCTGATCATTTTAATCATTATTGGGGCAGTGGAGAAAATCATTTCTGGATTGGAATCTTTTTATGATATGCTTACATCACTTGAAAAATTAGCTCAAGTAGTAGATAAGGAATTAGAGCCGCAATCGGGAGAGCATCCGTTTGAAAAGGAGCAAAATTTTAGTGTAGAACTCGATCAGGTTACTTATAGTGTGCCTGATAGAATGAGACCTATACTGGATGACATCTCTTTGAAAATATCTGAAACTTGCACCATACTCATTAATGGTACTAACGGTAGTGGGAAGGCTACTTTATTGCGACTTATAGCTGGTATTATAGAGCCTACCCAAGGAAGTATTTACGTAAATAACTCAAATCTGCGTGGTCTTGATCTTAATTATTACAGAGCAAATTTAGGACAGTCTTTAACAGAAGAGAGTCCTTTTGAAGGAACTCTTAGAAATAACATCACATTTGGAGACAAAAGTGTTACAGATGAACGCATTTACTGGGCACTAGAAAAGGTAGGTTTAATCACTTTTCTTAAAAAATTACCTCAAGGGCTAGAGACGGTTATTTTCCCAGAAGGGAAAGAGTTGAGTTATACAGTAGGAAAAAAAATTATTCTAGCGCGCAGCATTGTTAGAAGTCCTAAGATGCTTATTCTTAAAGATCCTTTAGATCAATTTGAAGAAGAAGAAGCCATAAGAATTATGGGGTTCCTTACAGATGCATCTAACGGCTGGTCACTTGTTGTTGTCAGTCAGAATCAAGAATGGAGAAAACGCTGCGGTAGATTGATAACGCTGCACAATGGTAAATTAATTTTAGATCAATAATTATGCTTAATATTTCTCAAAATGAACTTAAGGAGCCTTTGGATTTAGATAAATTCAACTCCAGCAAGAAAGTGATGAAACGCAGGCATTTCAAATATTTCAATAGGTTTTTAGGTGGTTTTGCCGTCTTTGCTGTCATATTGATGTTTCTTCCTTGGACTCAAAATATAAGCAGTAATGGTTTTGTAACCACATTAACCCCAGATCAAAGACCACTTACGTTACAATCGCCTATCGCAGGTCGTATTGTAGAATGGTACATAAGAGAAGGTGATCGAGTAAAGAAAGGGGATACAGTATTAAAAATTAGTGAGGTAAAAAGCGAGTATATGGATCCTAATTTAGTGAAACGTACAGAGCAACAAATTGATGCAAAGAAAGCTAGCGTGCAGTCTTATTTAGAAAAAATTAAAACCCTTGATGGACAGATAGAAGCAATGTCTCGTGAAAGAGAACTTAAATTAGATCAAGGACGAAATCAGTTCCTTCAAGCTCAAATGAAAATTATTCAGGATAGTACCGCGTTAATCGCTGTGAAAAATGATGAGAGAATTGCTCAAAAGCAATTAGAGCGTACGCAATTGCTTGAAATAGACGGTATCAAATCTCCTGCCGAGGTAGAAGATAAGGACCTCAAAGCGAGAACCACAAAAGCCAAAACTATTGCTCAAGAACAAAAGTTACTGCAAAGTGAAAACGCTCTTTTGAACGTAGAAATTGAATTGAATAGAATTAGACAAGAGTTTGCTGAGAAAATTCAAAAAGCACGTGGTGATCAGTTCACGGCAGAATCAAACCAATTAGGAACTGAGGCTGAGGTAAGCAAACTTGAAACTGATCGGGCTAATTATCAAATCAGAAACGACCTTTATTTTGTAACAGCGCCACAAGATGGATTCATCAATAAAGCAATAAAAACAGGAATAGGAGAAACTTTTAAAGACGGTGAGCCTCTTATAAATATGATGCCTATCAATTATGATCTAGCAGTGGAGACTTTTGTAGAACCTATAGACTTGCCCTTGATACATAAAGGTGAGACGGTGCGTGTGCAATTCGATGGATGGCCAGCGATTATTTTCTCTGGATGGCCTAATGCCTCTTATGGAACTTATGGCGCAAAAGTTATTGCCGTAGAGACATTTATTACAGAGGGTAGAGGTAAATACCGCGTGCTGCTTGCTCCAGACGAGGAAGACAATACTTGGCCAGATGCGTTGCGTCCTGGTTCTGGTGCACGTACGATTGCTTTACTGGAAGATGTGCCTATTTGGTATGAATTATGGCGTAGACTTAACGGTTTCCCAGCTAATTATTACATTCCAGAAACCACTAAAAAAGATACGGATGAGAAGAAGTAAAACCTTTTCATGTGGGCTTATATTCTTAATGTTATTGGTTTCTTCACGTATGATAGCTGTTCCGCTTTCGCGAAAGCAAAACCTACAACAAACTCCTCAAACTATATCTCAGGACACGACAGTGATGGGTCTTAGAGAATTTTTAGGGTATGTAAAAAAACACCATCCAGTAGTGAAGCAAGCTGGACTTGTAATAGAGCAAGGACAGGCACAATTACTGAAGGCTCGTGGAGGCTTCGATCCTAAAATCGAGGTAGATTATGATCGTAAGGATTTTAAGGGAACAGAATATTATAATGAATTGCGAGGTGCTTTTAAGATCCCAACTTGGTATGGAGTGGAATTCAAAGCAGGAGCAGAGCGCAATGAAGGTGCCTTTCTAGATCCATCACTTACTGTTCCAGAAGAGGGTTTGTACAGTGCTGGAGTAAGTGTGCAACTAGGTCAAGGATTGTGGATCAATGACCGTATGGCGACTTTGAGAAAAGCAAAATTGTTTAGACAGCAAACTCAGTCAGAAAGAGATTTACTAGTTAACGCAGTATTATTTGATGCTACTCAGGTGTATTTTGAGTGGTGGCAAGCGGCTCAAGAAAGAGAACTCTTTCAAGGTATATTAAGAAATGCGCAGATACGGCTTGACGGTATTAAGCGCAGTGTAGAAGCAGGAGATAAAGCAGTAATAGATTCTGTAGAGTCTCGCATTGCGGTAAAGAATAGACTGTTGAGTTTTGAGCAAGCAAAAATTGATTTCATTAAAAAAAGACTAGAACTTTCTAATTTTTTATGGCTTGATGACGTGCCAGTAGAGTTGCAAGAAACCGTTATTCCAGAAAAAGACCTCCTATCACAAATTGATGCAGCTTTAGAAATAATGGGGCAGTCTTTAGATCTATTTACAGTAGATAATCACCCTAAGATTCTTGCTATGCGCCTTAAAATGGATCAGCTAGATGTAGAACGTCAACTCAAAGAGAACAAATTATTACCCATAATAGAAGCTAGTTATGATGCTGTTTCTCCACAATGGGATGATGGAAACTCTTACCAATTAAGTGATTATAAAGCAGGTATATCTTTTTCCATGCCCCTATTTTTAAGAAAGGAACGTGGTGATTTGAAGCTAGCACAAATCAAATTGCAAGATGCAGAGTATGACGTTCTCACCACATCACTCGCTATAGAAAATAAGGTCAAAGCTATCTTTAGTGAGATCGATTCTTATCTTGTCCAGAATGATATTACTCTAGAAATTGTACAAGACTCTCAACTCCTGCTTATCGCTGAAGAGCGCAAGTTTGAATTAGGTGATAGTTCTATCTTCTTGATCAATTCTAGAGAGACTAAACTTATTGAGTCCAGTCTTAAAAGACTGGAAGTAGGTGTCAAACTATTGAATGCTAAAGCGCAACTTTTTAATAGTCTTGCACTTGTGCCACAGAATCTGTAGTTTATTTTGTGAATAGAGTAATATTACCACCTTGTTTGATTTTGAAAGAGGATTTATCTTCATGGAAAATAATTATGATTCCTGCAGGATCAAATTTAAATTTGTGATCTTCATAACTATCTAATGGAAAGGCACCTTGACCAGTAGCTTGTCCTGTAAGTTTGTCATTATCTACAGCTATAGTAATGTCCATGTTTACAGCTTCGTTTTTATAAATTCCAGTATAGGTTTCTAGCTCCTCATTACTATATGCTTTTTTAGTAAACGTGATGATCTCAATAGGCTCATCATAAAGTAGCTTGCGACTATTTAAAACAGGATTTCCTGTGGTCATTAAAGATGTGTTTTGAAGGAAAATAAAGGTCTTATCGTTAGCTACATGTCTTTCTATATAGGTCAAGTATCCTGCCCAAGCACCAGAATGTCCTACTGTTCTACCATAGGATGGATGGTCATTTAATTGCCAGCCGAAACCATAGCTAGTTAGCGTGCCGTCTTTCAAGGTATGTGGTGTAAATATCCTTTCTATCTCTCTTATAGGAAGTAGCTGATTTGTATATAAAGCCCGATCCCAAAGAAATAAATCGGCTACCGTAGAATTTACCATCCCGTCGCCTACGATGCCATCGAGGAAATAGGCCACTTGATCTGTTCCATAAGTATCAATAGGAGTTGGGTTCCCATCAGTTCCATTTACGTGCCCTTTGGTTAGGTTAGGAATATCTTTAGGAGCAAATCGAGGTCTATTCACTAGGGTAGATGTCATTTTCAAAGGTTCAAAAATGTAATTTTTTAAATAAGTCTCATAGCTCTCTCCTGATACTTTTTCTATGATGCTCGCCAGTAATAAATAGCCTGTGTTAGAATATTCGTACTGCGTATCAGTTTCAAATAGTAACGCAGGTTTTTCGGAAGCGAGCATTTCAATCACATCTCTATTGGTAGCTATTTTTGAATGATCCCAGTGTTTATTCATTACATCCATATAATCAGGTAATCCCGAGGTATGCGTCAGGAGATTTTCTATAGAAATTGATGGATAGAAGGAAAGTTCAGGGATAAACTTAGAGATCGGATCTTTATAATTGATCTTTTGTTGATTCTTTAAGAGAACGATTCCCATGGCGGTAAATTGCTTAGAGACAGAAGCAAGGTCAAAAACAGACTCCGTGGTAAGTGGAATGTCTTTGATAAAGTCAGCTTTACCATAAGCTTTTTTATGAATGACTTGACCATTCTCGGCAAAAAGCACTACGCCATTGAATTCGTTATTTTGATTCATGGCAGTAAAAAGGCTATCTATTCGAGTTGCTTTTTCTTGTTGAGCAATTGCAGCGATAGAAAATAGTAAAATAAGAAGGGAAAGGACTTTTTTCATAATTTTTTAATGTTAAATGAAACTAGCTAAAAACGGTAAAATTCCAAAAGCACAAATTCCAATTATTGAAAACCAATAGGCGTAGTTCTTTTCTGTTTTTTAACGCTACTTATTATGATAAAAATTAAACTTAATAATAGTAGAATGATCGAGAGGATCCTCAGGTATAGCAATTTTTTTAAAGTCTTATCTGCTGTTTTTAATAGGTCAACATAGCTTATCGTTATATAAAAGGAACTAATATTTGCGATTATATTACAAATCATAAAACGGAAGGACCATTTTTATAACTTATAGTATTCATTTTAGCAGGTAGTTTTTTTAAACTTTATTAACTAACGTGAATGTATAAAAAGGGACTGTAATGTACTCAGTTACTTCAATTTTTTCTTCTCCTTATGGTATTCTTTGGTACTCTCGCTGGTAAGTCTTTCTATTTCGTCTAGCTCTTCTTTTGTAAGGTCTCTATAGGTTCCATGTGGCACATCTAAAGAAACGTTCATAATACGAATGCGTTTTAATTTAGTTACTCGGTAGTCTAAGTATTCACACATGCGACGTATCTGTCTGTTCAGCCCCTGCGTGAGTACAATTCTGAATGTTTTACGTCCTATTTGTTCGACTTCACATTCTTTAGTTACGGTATCGAGTATAGGTATTCCTGAACGCATTTTTTGTAAAAAAGACTCCGTTACACTGTGATCCACGGTAACTATATATTCCTTTCCATGGTTGTTGCGAGAACGTAAGATCTTATTCACAATATCCCCATCATTGGTAAGGAATATCAATCCTTCACTCATTTTATCCAGTCTTCCTATAGGAAAAATACGGGTAGGATAATTGATAAATTCTATGATATTATCTTTTTCAACTCTAGTGTCTGTGGTGCAAACAATGCCTACTGGCTTGTTAAAAGCAATATAAACTTGCTTTTCTTTTTTTGTAGAAATAGATTCGCCATCAACAGCCACCGCGTCTTCAGGCATAACTTTAGTTCCCATTTCAGGAACCTTTCCATTTATGGTGACACGTTCTTGTTCGATAAGTTTATCTGCAGCGCGGCGTGAGCAAAACCCTTGTTCACTTAGGTATTTATTAATACGTATTCCAGTTGTTTCTGACATATTGCAAAGGTAAGATTTTTGAGGTTTATTTTTAACTATATCCCACCAGGAGAATTAAAGGAATGGGTGGGATTCAAAAAGAACCAGAAAAAATAGAAACCAGACATTATTAATCAAAACGCAAATATTTAAATTTCATTTGTAACTAATACAGATTTAAGACTACCTATAAACAAAAGTAGGATCATGGAAGTAAACCAAAACCAAAATAAAGACCCTAATCAAGAGCAAAACCAGCAACAGCAATCTCAGAAGCCATATTATCAGTATATGCCTACTGATAATTTAAGTACTTTTGCGACCTTGCATTTGGTAAAGGGAATACTAACTATTTTATTCTCCCTGTTCTTCTTGTTTTCTATATTTTTAGGTTCTGTGTTATCATTTGTTCCTATAGATAACAATGCTCAGATGTCCTTTAACGCAGGGAGCTTTATTATAGTTATTGCTGTGGTTGGGTTCTTAATTACTGTTACCATTGGAATACTGACAATATTAGCGGGTAAGTATATCAAGGAGCGACGCAATTATAATTTTATTTTTGCCATCTCTATTTTGAATTGTTTGATAGGTGTGTTGGGAATCATATTGGGTATTTTCACGATTTTAGATTTGAATAAACCTCATGTAAAGGCACAATTTGAACCTGGTTATGATCCACAATATCCGTTTGGTAAGCGAGGTTAACATATAGATACAGCTTTCGCGAAAGCGGAATCCATACCCTTACATTATAATTACAAGCGCGATTGATACATTTAAATGAGGATAGCAGTACCTTTACATCCTCAAATAAAATTGATAATGACTTTAGAACAATTCTTAACTGATATCTTATTTAAAGACCTAGACCACAAGGTTACTGAAGAAGGAGTGCAGGTATTCTCATCAGGCGCTTTTAGAGAGGTCATTGAGAGAAGTATGAAAAACGGAGTAGGAATCTATCGCGTGCTCGTATGGAAAAATGATGAGGTAGAAGAAATTCTAACTCATGAGCAATTCCTTAAGAAAGCGACTGATTTAAGATGGGCTAAGACAGCTTATTTTAAATTTGCAAGAGAAGATGACAGCTACGAGTTTAGCGGTGAGTTCAAAGTATCAGAAAAGCTGCTGCAGCGTGCGGCATTGTTTGTCCCTAAGGTCAAGAAAAAGCACGACGAAGAGGAATAACAGCCGCGTTCCTAATAGATACATCCAGCTCTAAATGCTGGATTTTTTTATTTTTAAACCTACCCATTAATATCCCTTATAATCTTCAAATGATGGTGTGTGTGGATCTTCATAAACCTTGAAGATTCCTTAAGATTCAACCACCCAAATAGTGGGTGTTTAAATGTTTTTCCTACAGTTAAATCCTTGAGGTTTCTGCTGGCGTCTTTTGCTTTTTTTAGATGTACAAGCAATTCTTCCTTGGTGATTTTTTCTTGTGGTAGGGTATGTTGAGGAGCGCGACCTTTTCCTCTAGGAATATAGCCCGTGTTCATAATGATGAATTTAGTTCAGGAAAATTTAGGGTGGTAATCTGAGGGGTTTGAATTCTTTAGAACTTCTGGAATTCCATTCAAAACTTGTAAACTGTGAGTTATATGCCAGTAAGTATCTTCATTAGAGACAGCACCACGAACCATATCTCCTTTGTGGATAAAGGATTCTAATTCGGCAATTTGTTGGTTCAGTGCAAAAGATATCTCAATAAGTTACTGAATTATTAATACACTTTTAAGATCATTACATCTTGTTCTTGAAACTTCATGGTTTCGCCCGCTTTTTTACCTTTTAAAGCTTGTCCTATTGGAGAAGAAAGTGAGATGGCAAAACAATCGATTTCATTAACGACAAGTTTACCCATGCCAGCTCCCACATAAAATAAACCAGAAGGTAGCATAACTAACGCGCCAGGTTCTACATAATTACAGACTTTATCAGGATCGATACGTAGCAATTGTTCCAGTATTTTAGATGTTTCAGCTCGCTGTCTTTTATAGAGCTCTTCCTCATTCTGAATCATGGCCCTACCTGTTTCGTACTTGTCGCCAGCACTGCTTTTAGTTTCATTGCGTTTGGCATCCATTAAAGAATCTAGATTTTTCTCAATAGTGGTCAATCGTTCACCAACGGTTTCAAGACAGTGTGTGTTGTATGCTTTTTTAAATTCAGCGTAATTGATGGTGCTCATTCTTTATATTAATATGAAGAGTAAAGGTACTGGTATTGAAACTAATCGATACTAAATGAGAAAAGCCTCTTACCATTTCTGATAAGAGGCTTTTTATTAACTCATTTTTATATTACAAAGGAAGTAACACAACGCCTATGGCATGTACAACACCGTTAATAGCGGTGATATCTGTTACTAATACTGGACTAACTCTTCCATTAGCATCTGTAATAGTTACTCCACCAGTTGTATTGATGGTAAATGTGGTTCCTTGAGCTGTAGTAGGCGCTATGCCATCGGTAATGTCTGCTGCTCTAACCGCTCCTGTGGTAAGTACGTGGTAAGTGAGTACACCATCTAACGTACTGGTTGCTGAAGTATCTTCATCACCTAATGCTAGTATATCAGCTATTAACTTCGAATCAATAGTTCTTTATTTATAGATAAATATTTCGTATATTTATAGATGGAAAAAATAGACTTAAGGAGTGTTTCTGATCAGGAAAGAGGTATAATTCGAAGGGATGCTGTAAA
>Ga0222644_1000219_pt1 | contig 24390 bp, 29 predicted proteins | sample AntAcemetagen291_FD_179800 | JGI IMG/M metagenome (GOLD analysis project Ga0222644, IMG submission 179800) | Saline water microbial communities from Ace Lake, Antarctica - #291 | ecosystem: Environmental > Aquatic > Non-marine Saline and Alkaline > Saline | place: Antarctica: Ace Lake...
TATTGAGTGTCTCAACATTTGACAAAACACCTCTAAATCAGCTGCTTACCAAATCAACATATCATACAACTAATTCTGAAATTCTTAACCAGCTGACAATCTTTGACTTATAACGCAACACTAGTGATACTAAATAGGTAGTGTTTATACTCGGCTTCACTTTAAGTACAGAATCTCGACCAAGTATAAGCGATGGGTTCTGCTTGTCTACCCACCAAAAATTATGATTACCTCCCTTGCTGCTCAGCTCTATTGAATCTGTATCATTGGCACATAGAACTCTTTTTTTAACTGCATAAAATGGGTCACCTATTTTTACTAAACTCAAATCATCATAGTATAAGTAGCAGTGACCTGCATCTGGAAAGAACTGATTTTCATTACTGGCATCAAATAACACAGATTTATATATGTAGTTAGATTTTCTGTTTCCTATGGTAATAAAACTATAAGCTGAGTCTGCTTTAAAACATTGAGTAAAAAATTCCCAATTAGTACTATCTACTGGTATCAAACTGAATAGTATAAAAACTGGAATCCTCTGGGGTATAATATTCTACAATAGAATCTACGGTGAGAGTAGCTCCCAGTGGTTTATAGGTATAAAGAGAATTTGCAGCTATGTTCACATACATCCCAAAACTATATGTAGCATCTTTTACCAAAGGCTGAATTAGTCTCGCCTGGAGACACTCGAACTGGCTACTATTATCCTTTGGTGGATTTGTATGATTAATAGGTCTCGTGTATCCTTGAAGACCTACCATTCCAGGACCCGTCCTTGGACTCTGATTATCGTACCTTCCGACCATATTAGGAAAAGTATTACTTGGTTTAAAACCTATGGAGTCATGCCATAGATCTGGGGATGCTTGGTTGGCCGTATTCCAATAAGGAAGGTCACCATTGATTGCACCTCCGGATTTACCTTTAAAAATACTGTCAAAGCTAGGGTTGGGAATGAGGTTCTGAGCGGAAGACTGTAGACCTAAGAGTAGAAAGAAAAAGACTGCCTGTTTTTTCACAATAGTCAAAAATAACCTTTTTTAATAAGCAGAATTATAATCAGTTTTGTACAATGGCTACTTAAGAGTAGCCAACAGAGTAACAGAACAACATACTGGTATTGCAATTTTAGCCTAAAATTATTCTACGTTTTTTACACTTAAAAATAATTACCTAAACAATTAAAATTTCGCTCTTATTCATATAAGACATCATTCCTGTATTTACTTAAGGATCCTTTCAGATTAACATTATGCTAGATATGGATAATCCAACATATTAAACATATATTAGTGATTTAGTATTAAATACGGAATTAGAAAAATCAAAGCAACATTTAAGAAGAATGTTACTATAGCTAGTATATAGATTTTTATTTTTTTAGAATACGTCAAATCTGAATAGTAACTATCAAATTGAGCTAACTCAATACTTTTTTTAATTTGTGGTTTGCCTAGATGCCAAAGAAGCAACACCAGTAATACTGAACTAAATGCCAAAATTAGTGCATTGGGGCGAACAAATAATACCACCGAAGTGAAAAACAATCCACTTATGCTGAAGGATAGTTCAAACAAAATCTTTTTAGCTACTTTATCTACAGAATAATTCTTATTACCGAACTTTTGAGCACAATAATTCATTCTCAAATAATATATCCAAATCCTCTTAATCATATGAAAATAATCTAACCCCAGATGTATTTTTGTCAATAGTTTCTGATATGCCAAATGTCAAATCTGCAGCACCATAGATTAACATAACGAGAGCGACTGGAGTAGTCTGGTGTGGATTACTCCAGTGAGGATAATTATTATCTATTTGTTTATCAAAAACGGAAGTGCTGTAGGCGTAGTTAGGCAGTAAGCTATCAAAGCTAGGGTTGGGGATGAGGTTTTGAGACATTAAAGTGATAGATATTAACAGAACGCAATGACTTATAAATAATCTTACAGTAATCTTTTGATCTTTAAATAGATGATTGACTAGTAACGTTGATTTGGTCATTTTAAACCTTTTTCTAAACAATAATAATAACATTTTTTAATATAGCTTATCATACCTTTTATTTGTAAAATAGAGACAATTAATTTAAGTCATTTATCAATACCTTACCTATCTTAACTTGCAAAAAGCCAGTCTTGATTTTTATACAACCCTGCTAGTACGGCTATACCAAAATTTCCCAAAAAATAAATAGCTAGTATTACTATCGAAACCCAAGTCGGAGTTTCGCTCATTTGCTTTGCCTTCTCGAGAATATGTTTATGTCTATTCCTATACAAAAAAAAACCTAAGACTATAAAAATAAATAATATAGCCCAAAAGTAGCTATGTTCTCTTTTAAAAGAAAGATTCACCTCTAGTAATCTATCTAAAACCCCTTTGATCGCGAATACATGCATAATGAAACTCCATAGTACTTGCATTAGAGGGATGAAAAAAGGCATGTCTCTGTTGCTCCTCGACTTTAGTGCTAATAAATATCCGTGCAAAAAAATGTGACTGTACATAATAATAATAATTTAAAACGTATTATTTCTCAATCAAATCATAAAATTGATCTCCCCAGACAGCGTCTGCTAATCCTAATCCGATAGCGATACCCCAACCAATACCAGGTATAAAAGCAGATGCTGCTATTGTTACTGCTACCGCAGCACGTGCACCTCCACGTTTAAGCTTGCCGTCTAATACACCATTTCCTACTTGAACGACAGAGACAACATAACCAATTACTGCAACTGACTTTCCTGCTACTTTTAGAAACTTAGCAGATTTTAGGCTTTCTGTCATGGAGTTGGTTACACCAGTATAGTTGCCTTGAAAATATACCTCTCCTTTATGGATATATTTCACCGCTGTCTTACTCGACGATAAAACTGCATCAGATCTTTGAGCACTTACGCCAAGGTATTGATAGGCTTTACCTTGGCGAACCAATTCGCCCGCAGCTAGACCTGCCTGTAAATCACTTAGACTATAAATTCCGTTTTGCCCATATGGGGAAGCTTTCATCGCACTCTCAAAAAGATAACTTTGCTTCACGTGAAACTCGAGTTTATGGGGACCATTCCCAAGTTTACCATCACTATAACGACCCGCCCTTACGCTAGTAAAAACTAATGCCCCTGCTTCAACATAAGCATCAACATTTTCTGCTGTAATTTCACCTACATTTCCTAGACTACTTACCCCTCCAGCACCACCTATATTATATTGTACATGCCCAAATATGTCCTGACCATAACTTATGTCAACCCTCATATAAGCATCGAAGGCTGCACTTTCTGCACTGTTGTCTATTAGTCTTCCTCCATCATCAATTCCATTCCGTCTATTCCCTTGACCTAAGCCTCCTCCTGATTCTATCATACCACTTGGGTCTGACCAGTTTAGAGGTGAATTATAGCCAAATCTAAAACTAGACCAGTTGGGAGCTAAACTTCCAAGTGGATCTGCATTAAACCAACATGCCACACTTGGGTCATATAGTCGTGCACCAAAATCATACGCAGATAACTCTGTCTTGTACTCTTTACCATTATATCCTTCGGCGTGTTCATTACCTCCACATACTAATGACAATGCATCTATTTCTAATCCAAATGGATAGTATGCCTTTATCTGAATTACTTCGGGCAAGTTATTACCATCATTGGTAAGTAAGACACGCTTATTCCCTCTATGATCTGAGATGCTATATGTGTTGTTATATGAACCAGTAAGCATGCCATCAGAGGTGGCAAAACCATAACCTATAGATATTTTATCAGGTCTAGAGGCATTGCTAGTGGTATAATCAAATCCATCTACATACATTTTCACTTCAAAACCACCAGAAACACTTTGATCAGGCACAATCTCCTCAAGTTTATTTCCTTCGGCATCATAGATGAAGGTATAAGGACCCGTCGCCGTATTAGCGGACTTTACTAGATTTAAGTGATTGTAGGTGTAAAAGATACCTTTATTGTAATCTACTTCTAGATTTCCATTAAAATCTTAGCCTGTACCCGCCCCTTGTGAATACTTATTGCCAACTAAAATTTCCTCAAAACCTAAGTCCGCTAAGCTCGGAGGTGCATTTTCGCCTATATTTTTTAGCATAGTATAGTGTCTTTTAACCTTTGTCAAAAATAGTGAATTATAATACGCACATCAAATAGTTTGATGAAAGCAGGGATGTCATTCTGAGTTTCCGACGAAAGGGAATAGCTTGTCCGCCGAAGTGAGTATCGAAGAGCCTACCTAAACAAGTTCGTCTGATCTACTACCCCACTATCTATGCGGTACACTGTCCCAGGAAACTTATTGATCAGTCGATAATCATGTGTGGCCATGAGCACTGCCGTACCTTGGATGGCTATGTTATGTAAGAGTTCTAATACCTCATCACTTACATCTGGGTCTAGATTACCTGTAGGTTCATCTGCCAGTATAAGCTGTGGACTATTGAGCAAGGCTCTGGCTATCACTACTCGCTGCTGCTCACCTTCTGACAGTTGGTGTGGTTTTTTATCCAGTACGTTAGTGAGACTCACAGACTCCAGCACGTCGTCTATCCTTCTTTTTATCTTGACCTTATCCGTCCAGTCTGTAGCTCGAAGTACAAAGTCTAGATTATCCAAGATACTGCGATCATACAGCAGATTAAAGTCTTGGAAAACCATCCCTATATTTCTGCGGAGCAGAGGAATCTCTCTTCTCCCTATAGTATTGAGACTAAATCCTGCTACGGATCCTATCCCTTCATTCAGTGGTAGATCTGCATAGAGTGTTTTGAGTAGGCTACTCTTGCCACTGCCCGTCTTACCTATGAGATAAGCGAACTCACCTGCATTGAGTTTCATGTCCACATTACTCAGCACCTGTACCTTGTTGTGCTGTATGATAAATGCGTTGTGTAAAGATACTATCTCGGTGTTCATTCGAAATCTAGATTAAATCTACTAGCAAAATCTGAAAGAGCTGGATACTCTCTTGCCAATACAGCAAACTGCTCTTTGGGAGAAAATATCTTATACTCGCTTATCTCAGTAGCATTCACTACACACTCCAGACCGCTGAGGCGATAGCCTGCAGCAGCAAAGTGCCTTATCAGCCTAATCTTATCTTCTATGATTTGGTTTTCTACCATCTTAGACCCTACGGTGATAGTGATAGTGTCATCGGCTACTTTGAGTAGCGGATCTGCAAAAAATGCTGCCAAACTTCCACGCTTTTCTGCTACTAAAATATCAGCGTACTTCTTAAACATCTCTTTGGCAGACGTCTCATCTATAGATTTCAGTTTACTGCTTTCTTCCGCAGATAAAGCACCCGTATCATTTGAGGTGTCTTTTTTGACTGTCTTTAGAGCGGTCATAGCACTCCGCAGACCTCCTATTTTTACGGTTTCTATGGGCTCGTTTTCAGAGCCTTTTTTTATTTTTTTGACTGCAGGAGCACCCCCTGATATATCAGTGCTATCCGTATTTTCTTGAAATAAATGGGTAAAATAACCTGTGGTAGCTAGTAGTTCTAGCTTAGGCTTTTTTTTTTAGTCACGTCTATAGCATGTTGTAGAGATGCTAGTTTGATAAGTGCTAACTCTATGTGCAGACGTTGATTTCTGCTTGCTTTGTATGTGTTACTCGTCTCTCCAAGTATGTTGATGGCATTTACTATAAATGAAGCACTCACTTCCTGTGACTGCTTATGGTATCTACCTGCTATTTCCTTAGACTTCTCTAGTAGCTGCTGGCTACTTGCGTTTTGAGCTACGAGAAGATCACGCAAATGATTTGCTAAGCCATGCAAGAATAATTCCCCGTCAAATCCATTTTGCAGTATCTCATTAAATAGTACTAGAGCAGAGCTGATATCTCCCGCAAGGAAGGTATCTACTACCTTAAAAAAGTAATCATAATCTAGAATATTCAGATTATCGATTACCTCTTGGTACGAGATCTTACCCTCGGTACCATAACTCGCCATTTGGTCAAAAATAGAAAGGGCGTCCCGCATAGCACCGTCAGCCTTCTGAGCTATAAGGTGAAGAGCTTCCTCCTCTGCCTCTATTTTCTCATCTATGGCTATACCTTTCAGATGGTCTACTATCTGCTGTATCGTTATTCTATCAAAGTTAAATACCTGACAGCGAGAGAGTATAGTAGGAAGTATCTTATGTTTTTCTGTAGTAGCTAATATAAAGATAGCATACTTCGGTGGTTCTTCTAGAGTTTTCAGAAATGCATTAAATGCAGCCTGTGAGAGCATGTGTACCTCATCTATGATGTACACTTTATAGTCACCCGTCTGTGGTGGTATCCGTACTTGCTCATTCAGAGCTCGTATATCATCTACAAGGTTATGTGATGCCGCATCCAGTTCAAAGATATTAAATGAAAAATCATATCCTTCTGGCACGGTGCCCTTATTGATTTCCTTAGCGAGTATCCTAGCACAGGTAGTTTTACCTACACCTCTAGGACCACAGAAAAGAAATGCTTGTGCAAGGCGGTCATTGGTTATTTCATTGACCAAAGTCTCCGTAATATGCTGCTGTCCTACTACCGTGTCAAAGGTCTCTGGACGGTATTTTCTCGCACTTACTATAAAACTTCCCATTATTGTTGCAAAGAATGTATCTCTAAGCGTGATAAACAAGCAGTGTTGAAAAAGTAATCCAATTCTCTTTCTTCTCCTTTTAGCTGAGAGTTAGTACTATTGTACTGCAAAAGCTCAAAAATGCTATTCAATAAAATGCGACTACAGGCTCTTTTTAGCAAATTATCAAAGCGTATCTCAACCCATGAGTTAATCATCTCAGCCGTATGGATATTACTTATTTTTATAGTAAATCCGCTCGGAGAGTTTTATGTAAATGATGATTGGTCCTACACCATCAATGCTAAAGCTCTGGCACTGGATAACGCTATCATATTCCACGACTGGGGAGCTATGACTCTTTTTGCTCACACGGTATGGGGTGCATTATTTTGCAAAATTTTTGGTTTCTCCTTTACCGTACTGCGTCTGTCCACATTAGTATTGAGTTTGGTCTGCCTATTGGCATTTTATAGACTTTGTTTGACTGCTCACTTTAGTAAGCAATGGGCATTAGCAGGTACTTCGCTCTTGGCTTTCAATCCATTTTTCTTTCAAAATGCGTATAGTTACATGACCGAAGTTCCCTTTCTTACCTTCCTGATTTTATCCTCTATTCATTCACTCAAGCTTATAGAAAATACCAAAATAAAAAATATCATCTGGGCAAGTGTATTTGCCATCATAGCCATACTCATACGGCAGACCGCTCTGCTAGTTCCTCTTTCATTAGCACTCGTATCTATCGTAAAACCGGGCACATGGAAGACTAAACTACTTCATGCTATTCCGCTTTTAGCTACTGGGTTTAGCCTATTTTTATTCAATACATGGCGAAAAAACTCCTTTGGACTTTCTCACAATTTCGGAAAGACGGCTCATATTTTCGAATCACTGACAGATGGTAATTTTATGACCCATTTGGACGAACTGGGCTATTGCTACTTCGGACTCTGGGGATTATTTCTTCTTCCTTTACTACTATTATCTTACTATTCCCTGTGCCGCAATACCAATAGATATGTGCTCATCATCTCTAAAGGTGCACTCCTCTTAGCTTTCTTAGTCTATAGGACCGCATACCCATATATATTTATAGGCAATACCTTTGGTAATCTGAAACTTGGAGTAGTGGGCGTGCCATCCGCATCGCTATCTACCCCTACCCGATTAGGAAATATGGACTGGGATAATCTGACGATGATAGCCTTGTTAGCTGGCTTAGTCCTCTTTCAGTGGATGGTTATCAAGTGCATAGAGGGCGTTATACTTATTATTCAGAGGAAACATAAGTACACAAACTATACTACTCTATTCTCAGTAGTAGCTGTAGTAGGTTACTTTTTGTTCTTAATGATCAGCTACTATAAGTTTGACAGATACTGCTTGACTGCAGTTCCTTTTCTGATACTGATCCTATTGCCCAAGCGAGAGTCTATTTTAACTTTAAACCGGGGGCTATTTTATCTAATGACTGCCGTGATAGCTCTCTTTTCTATCACAGCTACACACGATTATATGGCGTGGAATAGAGCCTACTGGCAAGCTACTGAGTATGCTATAGTAGACTTAAAGGGTAAGGCAAGTGAGTTTAATGTCGACCTAATCTACCATGACATGTATGCTAATAAACTGAAAATCAATAAACAAAGCGATCGTATGAATGGAGTACGCCAATTTGCCTTTTCCTTTTATCCGTCAGATACGGCGGTGGTTATCCGTAAGTTTCCGTTTGACATCTTTTTACCTCCCAGAACAGACACACTCTACCTGGAGATGAAAAACTGAAAAAAGTGAGTATAGCCTTTGATTTTACGGGCAAAATATTACTTTTGCAGCCGTTAAAATTTTAACACTAATTAAATAATGGCAAAAACTAATTACGAGTCTGTGGTTGTACTTACACCCGTGCTTAGCGAAAAAATGATGCAGGAAGCTGTATTATCATTCGAGAAGCTGATCACAGAAAACGGTGGAGAGCTCATCCACAAAGAGAACTGGGGCCTAACTAAAATGGCGTACCCTATTCAGAAAAAAACAACAGGTTTCTATCAAATTTTTGAATTTGCTGCTGAACCAGATGCTGAAATCGTAGATAAGCTAGAACTAGCTTACAGACGAGATGAGCAAGTTTTAAGATACTTATGTATCAAACTTGACAAGCACGCTGCAAAGTACAATGAGAGAAGAAGAAACGGAGAATTCAACAAAGCTAAGAAGGCGGATGCTCCTGCAGCTGCTAAACCAACTGCTCCAGTAGCAGAAGCGAAGGTTTCACCAGTAACTAAAGACGAAGAGGCTTAATATCATGGCAAAAAGAAAAAGATATAAACGAACGCCCATAGTACGTCCTAAGAAGTACTGTAGATTTAAGAAAAGTGGTATCAAATATATTGATTACAAGAATCCAGATTTCTTAATGCCTTTCATTAATGAGCAAGGGAAACTTCTACCAAGAAGAATCACTGGTACTTCATTAAAATACCAAAGAAAAGTAGCTGTAGCAGTGAAGAGATGTAGACACATAGCTCTACTTCCTTACGTAGCAGATCAGATGAAATAAGTAAAACCAACTAATTTTAAAAAATCAATGAAAGTAATATTAAAAGATTTCGTGAAAGGGTTTGGTGAAAAGAATGATATCGTAGTTGTAAAAAACGGATACGGTAGAAACTACCTTATACCTCAAGGACTAGCTACTATAGCTACTCCATCTGCTATCAAAATGGCAGAAGAGAATGTAAGACAAGCTGCTCACAAACAAGTAAAATTAAAAGCTGATGCTCAGGCAATAGCTGATAAGTTAGAAGGACTGAAAATCACTGTACCTACGAAAGCAGGTTCTAACGGTAAGATTTTTGGTTCTGTGACTACTATCCAATTAGCAAAGAGCTTAATGGATAGAGGTTTTGATATAGATAAGCGTAAAATTTCTGCTCCTGACATGAAAAACTTAGGAGAGTATAAAGCAAGTATCGGCCTACACAAGGAGATCACTGTAGAAATAGACGTAGAAGTTACTCAAGAGTAAATTCATCTATTCTTTCAACTATAAAATGTAAATCCCGACTTAGGTCGGGATTTTTTTTGCTTTGTTTTTGGGAATAATACAGGCATAAGCACCTCAAGGTTAGTTTCCATTTAGATTTCAATGCATATATTTGAGTCATAAATGGAAACAATTACAACTCAACTTCTAGTAGATCTTCAAACAATATTGACTACAGATACTTGTTTACATAGTGGAAAAACTGGCTGCAGCAGGCGGGGACGTATGTTTTGGAGTAAATTGGGTTTATGATAATGTTATACATAATATAACATTATGAAAAGTTTAATCTCAATACTGCTATTCTCCGTTTTATCGTTTTCTGCTTTCAGCCAGTTGAATTTGATTGAGAACCTGGTTTTTAAATTCGAAGCAAAATCAATAGATAAAGAACAGTCTTTAATTCAGGTCACTGGGCACATTATTAATAATTCAAACGAATCAATTTCATTTTTGACTAATAAGTGTGACGATTTTGAGGGGTCTCTTGAATCAAATGCAGTCAAAGTAACTCCAAGATTAAGTAAGTCCTGTAACGCTTATATAGCTGAAAAACATCTAATAAAGGCAAACTCCGAGTTAGAGTTTTCAGCAGTGATTCGTAAAGAATGTTTAACTAAAGAACTTGCTCTAAACTTCTTATTCATTCCAATTGATAAAACTATAGACGCGGACGGAAAAATAATTAATTATGTAATTAAAGAATTAGAACTTAAGACTTATAAAATAATTGGTATTAACACAACTAAAAATTAAAAAATTCATAACAAGACCCTATAAGCAATAGCAGCTTTCAGCCTGCTACTGCTCATAGCCAAATGTTACCCACAATTAGGACTAAATGAAAAATCCAATTATACTAAAATTTTTAAGTGTTCTTGTGCATCTACTAAGTGGATTGTTAGCGGCTATTGTAATTCTGTATTTTCAAAATTGGTTTGGCAGCGGTGATACATATGCATACCTTGTATGGACAATTCCATTATCAGTAGCCATTGCCTTTGTTGGCAAACCAATCCTTAATCTATTTCCACTAAAAAGTAAACTGCTCAGGCTTTTGATAATGTTAATTGTCTCATTGACAGCTTCTTTCGGCTGGGTATATGGAGTATATTTAATACTTGGACCTTGGATAAAGGCATTCAGTATCCCCGTATTCATATTATGGATAATTGGTATGTTTTTTCAATTGGTATTTATTGACAAGTTCATACATACTCAACACGCAAAGACAACAACTAAGGACTACATAAAGATAATTATAGGTTTCCCTATTATATTGCTTTTATCAGTAATAAGTATCTATGGACTTTCATTCTTAGGTTCATATTTGTCAAGACCTGTACCCACAACATTTTTAATACCAACTAAATTTGAGGGAAGTTACAAGGTGATATATGGTGAAGAATGCGGGATAAATCCTCCCATTGAAAATGGTCGTATAATTTTACAAATCCCTGCAACTGGCATTCTAATAATTCAATCTGAATTTGAAAGCGGAATTATTGACCACGAATATTATTTTATAGATAAAGACAGTAAAAGAACTAAAATTGAAAACTATGAGAATTACTCAGATAAGGCTAAAAACATCCCTGGTGTTAGCTTAGTTGGTTCAGGAAGCATGAGTGGAACAACGCCTATTGGTGGGTCTTCTTCAGAATATCCATTGGCAATAGATTACACTGATTTCCAAGTATATCAAGACACTATTTCTAAATATAAATTTAAAGAAAAGAGGAAATTTGATTCTTTAATGACAGCCATAGTTGACGAATGTAGGAAATTGAAATAATCAAACCGGTTATAGCAATCACCAAAAATAATAACCAACCCTGTCTTACCTTTTTACGTTTTTTGTCATGGTATTATCTCCGCAAAGGCCCAATTCAAAAAACCCAATGCAAACCATCAAAACTCATTGGCTACTAGCCATAAAAAAGGGATGTCAATAGAACGCGAAACTTTTTTACTGGAGCGTATAGCCAATCCTTTATTTTAAGACTCTTCGCCCTCTGCACAAATTAATCAATGCACCTAAAGAATTATTCCCGCAATTAAAAACTCTACCCTTCGTGCCTTAAGGCCTCTATAGGATTAATACGTGCCGCCTTACGAGCTGGCCATATCCCTGCTCCTAGTCCTACCAAAGTGCATACTAGCAATGCTAAGCCTATCCAGTCCCACGGTACTATAAAACTCCCTCCTATGAACCTACTGATAGCATTACCCACTAGCAAACCAAAAATGACTCCCAGCACACCGCCAATCTGACAGATAGTGATGGCCTCTATGATAAACTGATTAAGCACCGTGCTTCCCTTAGCTCCTATAGCCTTACGTGTACCTATCTCCTTAGTACGCTCTGTGACAGACACTAGCATGATATTCATAAGCGCTATAGCCGCACCTAATAGTGTAATAGCCGCTATGAAAACAGCCCCAAGAATAATGATATTTAAATTCTCCAATAAAGCCTTAGAGATACTATCACTCTTAATGATACTAAAATTAGACTGTTCTTTTATTTTAAGCTTACGTACCTGTCTGAACAGATTTTCACTATAACTGGACACGGACTCCATAGCTTCCACATCTCCTACCGCTACTCCCAAGTTATAACTTACATTGTCTCTAGGAAACTTAGCTCTGGCAAGAGATACGGGTACCACCACCACTCTATCACCTCCAAAGTCAAATGCTCCACCTTTCTTCCCGAGTAGTCCCACTACCAAAAGCTTCACTCCTCCTACACGTATATACTCATTGAGACAGTTTTCACTGCCAAAAAGCTTTTCTTTAATCTCCTGCCCTATTACTGCTACTGCTATATTACGGTCTACATCGGTAGCATTTAGATTACGTCCTTCTTCTAATTCATAGCCTGCCACTTGCGTATATCCTTCATCACCTCCTATTATATTAGTATTGGGGTTAGTTTTCTCACTTCCTCTCTTGGCTATTGCAGTCCAAGAGTTATTGCTATTTACAGATACTGTGGCATTGAAATCAAATCTGTCTTTGAATTCTGAGGCTTGCTGATAGGATATATTTTCATAATTTATTCGTTTTGTTTTCCTATTGATACTAAACCCAGCTGACCTATTTTGGATATTGAACGAATTAGCACCCATAAAACTAAAATTTTTCACTAAGCTACTCTCTATGCCGTCTATAGCAGTGAGTATCCCTACTAATGAGGTAATTCCTATCGCTATAATCATACACGTGATGATAGTGCGAGTCACATTACTGCGTATGGAGGTAAAGGCTTCTTTAACATTTTGAAACAAGGTCATATCCTGTTCAAAGAAACGCTAATATCAGCCATAAATATCATACATCTACTAATAGTCTTATATTTTCGATTTTTTGAAGGTAAGAGTAAGTGAATCGTTAATTTCGTTTCTATAATCATGATCCTAGTAGAATTAAACCTCATAGATGTGCTCGTACATCTACTGTACTTTACCATACCCGCTTTAATAGTCTTTGGTATCACTTATTTTCTAATGCAGAAGATGATGACCGAGCAGCAAAAACTCAGGATACTCGAACTAAAAAAACAACAGAATAGTCAAATTACTCCCATAAAGCTTCAAGCGTACGAACGGTTGACACTTTATCTAGATCGTATCAGTCCAGAGAATCTTGTATTGCGACTTTCTAAAAGAGGACAATCTGCTAACCAACTAAGACAGGAACTTACACAAACTGTGCAAAGTGAGTATAATCACAATATCAGTCAGCAGATATACGTAAGTGATGAATCATGGAAGATGATCACTGCCGTAAAAGAACAAATCCTGAATACCGTAGAAAATTGCTATGCTGAATGTGACGAGACTGAATCTGGTCCCGGATTAGGTAAAAAAATACTCAGTACGCTGATGACAGAAAATACTACCCTAACCCAACGAGCTATACAGCTCCTAAAAAAGGAAATTGAGATTGCATTGTAAATCCCTTCTCATCCTGCTGCTAGTCGCTGGGTGCAAAACAGCACCTCGTAGCTACGTGCAGCCTACCCAGAATACTCCAATAGCCGAGAATATAGCAGCTGACGCCAAAATCGCTGAAATGATACTGCCTTACACAGAAGGCATGAGTATGGCTATGGATGAAGTCATTGGATTTTGCCCTGCATTCTTAGAAAAGAAAAAACCCAATAGTGCTTTAGGTAGCATGATGTGTGATGCTGTACTCTTAGCTGCTCAAGAGTCTATTCCAATACAAACCGAAAATTCTCCGAAACTTAATTTCTCCATATTAAACTATGGTGGAATCCGAAGCACTTTAGATTCTGGTGATATTACTGTTGGCGAAGTATTTCAAATCATGCCTTTTGAGAATGAAATCGTAATATTAAAAATGGACAATAGATATTTAGATACTTTAGCGAAATTCACAAATCTAAAAGGCGGAGAACCTATGTCTCTTATAAACATGTCAGAGTTCTATAAAGCTAAAAAAGGCAAATCCTCCTATTTCTACCTTATAACTAATGACTATATGGCTAATGGTGGAGATAATTATGGCTTTTTATTAAATTCTGTCGAACGTATTTCCACAGGCATAAAGATTAGAGATGCTATGATTACTTATATAGAGCAAAATAACCCGATACCATTAGACTATAATTTAAGAGGATTTTGAATAGAAAAGATTTCATATTAAGAGCAGGACTAGTTGCTGCAGGTGCAGCTCTCTATCCGTTAACTGCTTTAGGTAAAGACAGAGATAGATTAGTAATACTTCATACCAATGATTGGCACAGTCACATAGAGCCCTTTGCTGCGGATCATAAGAGATACCCTGGGCTGGGAGGTGCAGCTAAGCGAGCTTCACTTATTAAAGACATACGAGCACAATATAAACATGTGCTGCTGCTAGACAGTGGAGACATATTCCAAGGTACACCTTATTACAACTATTATGGTGGAGAGTTGGAATTTAAACTCATGAGTGAAATGGGATATGACTACGCTACTTTAGGAAATCATGATTTTGATGGAGGCCTAGACGGTTTAGTTAGGCAGATGCCTCATGCTTCATTTAAATTTCTCTGTGCTAACTATGATTTTAGCAACACTCCACTGGCTGGAATGGTACAACCATACGCTATTAAAAAAATGGGACCTTACCAAATAGGCCTATTTGGTATAGGAATAGAACTAGCAGGGCTGGTGCCTGATAAACTCTATGGAGGCATAAAGTATCAAGATCCAATAACAAATGCAAACAAAACAGCACAATTACTTAAAGATAAAGGGTGTAATATAATTATCTGCTTATCTCATCTGGGATATGAATATAAAGGTAACAAGGTGAGCGACAAAGTTTTAGCTAAATCGTCTAATAATATAGACCTTATTTTAGGTGGGCATACGCATACATTCATGAGTTGTCCACAAAGGATATTGAACCAAAATGGGAAAGAAATTTTTATCAATCAGACAGGTTGGGCAGGCATAAACTTGGGACGTGTTGATTATGAGACCACTAGCTCACATGCCGCTTGTATGCTAGGGTATGTATACTCAAAAATTTCATAAAATCAATATCATTTATGTTTTTTTAGAAACTTTTTTTACCCCAACTTGCACCCATATTAGAACGGGATACCGAGCTATTATCAACATTTTAAGCTAATCTTTTAAAAACCAAAAACTTATATGAGCGAACAACACGAATCTGTGTGGAAAAAATGTATTCAGACAATAAAAGACAACGTAAATCCACAGAGCTTTAAAACCTGGTTTACTCCAATTAAATCACTTAAACTAGAAGACAAGGTACTCACTATACAAGTTCCTAGTCAGTTTTTTTATGAGTGGCTAGAAGAGCACTATGTAGCTCTTCTAAAAAAGACTTTAGAAAAAGAACTTGGTGCGGGGTCAAAGTTAGAGTACAATGTAATAGTAGATAGCTCTGGAAACGGCAATAGTAGACCGTACACTGTGAACATGCCAACACGAAACGTGACGCACAATAACAAAAATGAAATGGGAATGCCCATAAACCTTTCTAATAATATACATAATCCATTTATCATACCAGGCCTTAAGAAACTAAATGTAGATTCTCAACTAAACTCTAACTATACGTTCGATAATTTTATAGAAGGCGAATGCAACAGACTAGCTCGCTCAGCTGGATATGCAGTTGCTAATAAACCAGGCGGTACTGCATTTAACCCATTGATGATATTTGGTGGAGTAGGTCTAGGTAAAACTCATCTTGTACACGCTATAGGTAATCGCATAAAAGAAATGTCTAGTACCAAGTCAGTTCTATTTGTATCTTCAGAGCGGTTTATAAATCAATATGTAGACAGTGCGAAAAATGGAAACTATAACGACTTTTTACACTTTTATCAGATGATAGACGTTCTCATCGTTGATGACGTTCAGTTCTTAGCCAAGAAAGAAAAAACTCAAGAAATTTTCTTCCAAATATTCAACTACCTGCACCAAAACGGGAAGCAACTTATACTTACTTCTGATAGAGCTCCTAAGGACCTAAAAGATGTGGACGAAAGACTTTTGTCAAGATTTAAGTGGGGTCTATCTGCAGACTTGCAAAACCCCGACTTTGATACCAGAGTGTCTATACTAGAGCAGAAAATGTACCAAGATGGAATCAAGTTCCCTCCTGAAGTTATTGAGTACGTAGCTAACAAGGTTGATAGTAATATCCGTGAACTGGAAGGCGCTCTCATATCACTTATAGCTCAAGCTTCTCTCAATAGAAAAGAGATAGATCTGGATATGACAAAGAAAATGATGAAGAACTTTGTGAAGAATTCATCAAGAGAAATATCTATAGAATTCATACAGAAACTAGTATCAGACTACTTCGGTGTGAGTGTAGATCTTATGAAGTCCAAGACGCGTAAACGTGAGATAGTACAAGCTCGTCAGATCTCTATGTTCTTTGCGAAGCAGCTTACACAAGCCAGTCTTAAAAACATAGGAATGTACTTCGGTGGCAGAGATCACTCCACGGTAATACACGCATGCCAAACGGTAAATGACCTGATAGATACAGATAAGAAATTCAAATCGGATGTAGATGAGTTATCTAAGCGTATCAAGATTAATACGTACTAAATCTTCACAGAAGTTCATAAAAAATCCCTCCGAACTATTTCGGAGGGATTTTTTTATGCTTTGGATTTCTTAACTAATTAGGTGCCTATTCTTTGATAAATTTACTTCTAAATAAGGCGTCTTCTGCACGAATCTCAATAAAATATAAGCCAGAATGTAAACGTGATACATCTATTTGCTTAGCAGCTAGACCTGTAAGTAGCAGATTGCCCTTGGAGTCATAAACTCTATATTCAGAGTCCCCAACTAAACCTACTATAGAGAGCAACCCTTTTACAGGATTGGGGTAGATTTCTAATGCCTGCACTTCTAATTCCCTATCTGATAGTAATACTCTTGCTACCGCTGCTGCTGAGTTACACCAATCTAATGAGGTAGAATCTGACAAATATTTTGAATGCAAAAATAAAAGAGTATCATCTGTACAGCACGAAACAAGGGTCATTTGAATTCCGCTATTTTGATCAATAGCATCGTGCAAAATGTACTGAAATAAACCAAGAGGCCCGACATTGCTCCCTATTGCAGGCAAATGCATATCGAGCGGATAATACTCCCATAGGTTATCAAAAATCTGGGTACTAACGCTATCTCCGGTCAACAAAGCAAACTTTGAAATATCGTAAATAGGTTTAGATTCACTTACTCCATATTTGGGTATTGATACACTAAAAGTATCGCCAATCCCAAGGTTAAAGTCATAAATAAGTGTCTGAGGAATGGTATCACCATCCATAGTAATCAAAGATGCAAACAATCTATTTTGAACTTCTATCAACTTGCAGATACTATAATTACCTCGCAAATCCCCCTTAATAGTCTCACGCTGAAGGGTGTAGAATATGGTGTCTGAATTCACTGAATCAACAGAAATACTATCCTTAACTAAAAACGTACTTTCAAATTCAATCCCTGAGATGATAAAAACGCTTTTATTTTTAAAAATCTGGCACTGTGACCTTAGAGACAAAATGAGAAAACTAACGCTCAATAATAATTTTATGTGTTTCATAATGTTTTATTTTTAAATTTTGAATGTTAATAAAATAAATGCCGTTTGAATACTCAGAAATATCAAAATATTGCTCAGACATCTGGCCAACACTTTGTCCTGTAGCGTTCTGCATGGTAATCTTCCAATCTGTCAAAGCCGTTTTTTCAGGAAACTCAATGCGAATCCTATCATCCGCAGGATTAGGATATACTTTACACTGCTTATAGATTTTAACTCTGCTGGCTATAGCATCCGTCTCTTGGCATCCTGGCTCATAGCAGCCATATTCATCTACTTTGAGTAGGGCTGCATGCTGCCACTCAGCATTGCTGCGATTTTCATACTCACCAGCGAGTATAAAGCCTCCGTCCGGAGCTTCTACAAAGCTGTGTATTTTCAGCCCCTTGTCTCCTAGATCATCCGGATATAGTTCATACTCTCTGTACCATATCGGGTTGCCATCTAAGTCTGTTTTGAGTAATACTCCTAGACTCGTCCAGTCGAATGTGTCTTTTCCGTATGTACAATCTCCTGCCCATACAATAGAATTGTCATCAAGAAGTTTAGCAGATTTAATATATATATCTCTGTAATTAGGTCCCTTTTCGGCAACATCCTTTTTTGTCTTCCAATCTAAATATTGGCTAATATTTTTTCTCCAAAGTACTTTACCTGTTTGATGGTCTATTTCGGCGAACCATAAGGTCATATCTTTATTTACTGTTTCATAAGGTACTTGGCTCTCACTCATATATGCTTTTCGCCATTGGTCTAGCCAAGATACTATCAGATTGCCATTTGGTTTTTGGACTACTGTGGGGAATGATGTACAAAAAGAGTCTCTTATATTTGGCCTACAAGTCCAGAGTAGATTTCCTGATGTATCTAGTTTGATGATATCAGCCTCCCAGTTTGTTGCAGTGCCACGATAATTCCACAGATCCATTTGAACTAAAAAAAGAGAATTAGCAGCTACTATATTTTCGATAAGGTTTATAAATTCATGTCTATGGCAGGACTCACAGGAAGCAGATTCCGCAGAAGTATAAATAACCTGCTTGGCTTTATCAATTTCTCCTTTCCACAACTGTTGCTGGTACTTATTACGATCCTTTTTGTATAAAGTGGTTAAATAAATGTCATCACCAAAGTGATGTACGCCTGAAAACCCCATCACAAAAGTGTCAATATTCAGACTAGATTGTATTGGCTCCTTTACAGAAACGTTGTAGAGTACATTTTGCCATTTGTTTATTGTACTGTCTACATAATGAAACCCGACGAACAACTGCCCCTTCTCATCAAAAAAACTCTGATGTGAAGTATACAAGCCACTGCTATTAAAATAACTTAGTGTATCAAGATTAAGTGTGGCTCCGCTGGACATATCTACCTTGTCTATAGCTATATCGGAACCAGTAATATTTGCGAAATTGTAAATATGATAAAGAGTATCTTCCTTTTGCAAAAGATTACTCTGGGATGTGCCAAAAGTTTGATTAGGATAAACTTTAAACCACGTATTTTGGCATTGGCCTATAAGCGAGTATAAAATAAAAATGCCTAGTATATATTTTCTCATTGTGTTTATTCATTAAAAATCATCTACCCCTTTTAAGGGGCAGATGAAATAGTTTAAAAAATTATCTGCCAATTAGAAGATTTCTTCTAATGGTTTTATTATCTGTTTGTATAAGCACAAAGTATGCACCCTGTCGCCAAGCACCTACATCAAAGCTAAGCGGTGTATTTTCTATCCACTTTTCGCTATATACTTTTACCCCGAAAGTATTGTACACGGTAACTGTAGCTTCTTTGGGTTCTTCTTTCCATTCCAAAGTTACCTTGTTTTTGGTAGGATTGGGATACATATTTATAGTAGAAGCCTCATTTTCTGTGTTCAACTGATTTTCTGACTTCCTACTTACAAAGGCTTCATTAGTAAGCACTTCATCAATATAGACATTTGGCGGGTCTATAATGGTGTCATGCATAGCAAGATAACTGTTTACTCTTGGTGGATAGGTTTTTTAAGAATAAAAACAAAAAAAGCAGCACTAGACGTACTGCTTTTTTCTTGTAACGATACATCAAATAGATTTGTGCCGATTAAAAGCATACCTTTGCAGCCATTTTAGATACGCATTATGCAGAACATTAGAAACGTTGCTATCATAGCCCACGTTGACCACGGTAAGACTACCCTTGTAGATAAGATTTTAGAGGCTTGTCAATTTTTTAAAGATCATCAAAAACCTGGTGAGCTTGTAATGGATAATAATGACTTAGAAAAAGAGCGTGGTATCACCATTCTATCTAAGAATGTATCTGTACAATACAAAGGAACTAAAATTAACATTATAGATACTCCTGGTCACTCTGATTTTGGTGGTGAGGTAGAGCGAGTGATGAATATGGCTGACGGCGTACTACTTCTAGTAGATGCTTTTGAAGGACCTATGCCACAAACACGTTTCGTACTAGAAAAAGCACTTCAAGCTGGACTAAAGCCTGTAGTTGTTGTAAATAAAGTAGACAAAGAAAATTGTACTCCTGATGAGGTACACGAAAAAGTATTTGATCTAATGTTTGCTTTAGATGCGAACGAAGATCAACTAGACTTCGCTACTGTATATGGTAGTGCTAAGAATGGCTGGATGAGTGATGACTGGCAAAAACCTACAGACAACATGTTCGCTGCTTTAGATGCTATACTAGAGCACGTACCACCACCTTTACAAGAAGAAGGTGATACACAGATGATGATTACATCATTAGATTTTAGCAAATACACAGGTCGTATAGCGATAGGAAAACTAAAAAGAGGTGAATTAGTACTAAATCAAACTGTATCTCTTGTAAAAAGAGACGGGTCAGTGACTAAGACCAAGGTAAAAGAACTTTTCTTATATGACGGATTAGCGAAAGTAAAAGTAGATAAAGTAACTGCGGGAGATATCTGTGCTGTGACTGGACTCGAAGGTTTTGAGATAGGAGATACCATCTCTGATCCAGAAAGACCGGATGCACTGCCTTCTATCAATATAGATGAGCCTACTATCAGTATGTTATTTACTATCAATGATTCTCCTTTCTTTGGTAAAGAAGGAAAATATGTGACTAGTAGACATATCAAAGACAGATTAGAATTTGAGCTAGAAAAAAATCTTGCTATGAGACTAGAAGAAACTGGATCCGCAGATTCTCACCTAGTATTCGGTAGAGGTGTCCTTCACCTTGCAGTACTTATAGAGACTATGAGACGAGAAGGGTATGAGCTACAAATAGGTCAACCACGTGTAATCATAAAAGAAATAGACGGTGTAAAATGTGAGCCTGTGGAGGAACTTACCATTGACGTACCTGACCATCACAGTGGCAAGGTAATAGAGTTCGTATCTATCCGTAAAGGAAATATGCTCACTATGGAGCCTAAAGGTGATGTAATGCACTTAGAATTCGAAATACCATCTCGTGGTATCATCGGTTTAAGAAACACATTGCTTACCCAAACACAAGGCGAGGCTATCATATCCCACAGATTCAAGGAGTTTCAACCACATAAAGGAACTATTCCTCAACGAATCAATGGATCACTTATCAGTATGGAAAACGGCAACGCTATTCCTTACTCACTAAATAACCTACAGGATAGAGGTAAATTCTTCGTGTCCCCTAACCAAGAGATTTACGAAGGTCAAGTAACAGGAGAACACTCTAGACCAGGTGATGTGGTAGTGAATCTAACTAAAGCTAAGAAGCAAAGTAACGTACGTAGTAGTGGAGCAGATGAGAAAATAAAGCTTATCCCACCACAATTATTTACACTAGAGGAAGCTCTAGAGTATATCCAGGCAGATGAGTATGTAGAAGTAACGCCAGAAAACATACGTCTACGCAAAATTCATCTAAAAGAAAATGAACGTAAACGTGCTAAGAACACTACCGTTTCTTAAAATAAACAAACAACTAAAATGCCCAATTCTGTTCTCAGGATTGGGCTTATTTTTGTCCCGTGACTAAAGTACTGTATTACATACTCTTAAAGCCTCTCTCTTTTCTACCTTACTGGGTGCTGTACGGAGTATCTGATTTTTTATGCTTGATCTTTTACCATATTATTCCTTATCGGAAAAAAGTGGTACAGACGAATCTTAACAATTCATTCCCAGATAAGAATGAAACAGAGATAAATAAACTCTGTTATGAATTTTATAGGCACTTATGTGATCTTATAGTAGAAAGTATCAAACTATTCAGCATCTCTCAGCATCAAATATCTACGCGATTCACCGTCAATAATCCCGAAATATTACAGCCTTACTACGCCCAAAATAAAGACGTCATTATAGTGGGCGGCCACTACAATAACTGGGAAATGCTGGCAGCTGGGATAGACCAACAAGTTCCCCATGATACGGTAGGACTCTATAGTAAACTGAGTAATGCCTTCTTTGATAAAAAAATGAAAGCATCTCGAAGCACCTTTGGTCTTCGGATGGTCACTACTAAAGATTCCTTTGCTTATTTTAAGGAGGAACATACTATTCCCAGAATGACCATATTCGGGGCTGACCAAAGTCCTACATATAGTAAAAATGTACATTGGACCACTTTCTTACATCAAGACACAGCTATAGCTCTAGGTACAGAGCGATTTGCTAAAAAGTACGATCTCCCCGTAGCGTATGGATCTATCAATAAGGTGAAGCGTGGACACTACTCATTAGATATAAGCATACTCACAGACACTCCAGCAGAAACAGCCGAAGGAGAAATCACAGAACTGCATACTAAGAAGCTAGAGCAGCAAATCTTAGCACAACCGGAGTATTGGCTCTGGACACACAAAAGATGGAAACGGAAAAGATAGATTAGTTTATTAGGTTTTATTTGTTTAGCTTTGATTAATACGAAAAACACTAAAATCAACTTGAAGATTTTTTTATCAACTATTCTATTTTTCACTACATCAATTGCACTAGCTCAAATCACAGTTACCATTCAGCCTAGTTCGTTAGATGGAAAAGATGCCTATGTATTCGAAAAAAATCCAACTTCAAATTATGGAACAAGCCACGAGCTCTTTTCTTTCGCTTGGACATTTTCAGGTACTCCTTATGTTGGTCAAAGCCTAATAGAATTTGATATCTCTCAAATACCTTCAAACGTTACCATCACAGAAGCAAAAATTTCACTATATCACAATCCATCTTCATCGTCTGCAGGACAATCAGGAATTAATGAATCTAAGTTAAAAAAGGTAACATCATCTTGGAATGAATCAAATGTAACTTGGAATAATAAACCGACTACTTCCTCATCTGGTGCTATAATTCTAGCGACTAGTACGTCAGCTATACAAGATTATGAAAACATAGATTTAACTAACATAGTACAAGGTTGGCACACTAATTCTAGCTCAAATAATGGCCTAATGCTAGATATTACGACAAGTAACCCGTTGGCTAGTATGCTTTTTTGCTCTAGTGATCATTCTGATTCAACAAAAAGACCAAAACTTGTTGTTTGTTATACCAATAATGAAACAAATTCTATTTCAAGTATCAATGAATCTCTAGATATTAAGTTATTCCCAAATCCAGCAAAAAGCCTCATAACTATTTATAACCCACAAAAGAATTTTGAAGCAATAAAAATCTATGATTCACTAGGGAAATGGATACTTGACTTCCAAATCTCCACAGGCATAAATAAATTAGACGTTAGTGAGCTCTCAAATGGTTTTTATCAATATTCTATAATGGGACCGTCAACTATTCGTTCTGGGAAGTTTATCATTTCCAAATAAAATGACCACACTACATACACCTATCATAAAAGGCAAGGGTGTTTTCATAGCTCCTACTGCTACAGTGATAGGGAATGTACGTCTAGGTGACGAAGTGAGTATATGGTATGGAGCTGTGCTCCGTGGAGATAGTGATAAAATAACCATAGGTGCTCGATCTAATATACAGGATAATGCAGTCATCCATTGCGACCCAAATAGTCCCGCCATACTAGGGGAAGAATGTACAATAGGCCACTGTGCAATAGTACACGGAGCTAAGCTCGCTAATAATGTACTGATAGGAATGAATGCTACAGTGCTCAATAACGCAGAGATAGGAGCATACAGCATCATAGGTGCTAATGCTCTAGTGACCGCAGGCACCATTATCCCTGCATACTCATTAGTGCTGGGTTCTCCAGCTAAAGTGATAAAAACACTAAGCGAGGATCAAATCACAGATATCAAAGTAAATGCGAAGGTATATGTAGATAAGGCAAAAGAATATATTGCCTATTATCAATCAAAAGAGGCATAAAAAAAAAGCTTCTACCAAAGGCAAAAGCTTTAAATTTTTTTATAAAAAGCACTACAATTACTCTTTAAAATGTCTTGGTAGTTAGTTCCCCTGAAGCATTCCACATTTTCCACGTACCTACACGAGCACCATTATCATAATACATCTCAAAACGCTTAGTACCTTCATCGTCCCAAACAACCCATTTACCGTGCTTCTGGTCTTTTACATAAGATGCAGTACTATTCACATCCCCCATAGTATTATACTGAGTCCAGTTGCCACTTCGCTTACCGTTATCGAAACTTCCTTCTTCTTTTATTTTTC
>Ga0222644_1000220_pt1 | contig 24351 bp, 29 predicted proteins | sample AntAcemetagen291_FD_179800 | JGI IMG/M metagenome (GOLD analysis project Ga0222644, IMG submission 179800) | Saline water microbial communities from Ace Lake, Antarctica - #291 | ecosystem: Environmental > Aquatic > Non-marine Saline and Alkaline > Saline | place: Antarctica: Ace Lake...
CCCTACCCACGCGTGTATTCCATTTCAATTCTGCAAATTGCGGACTATCTAGTAAATAGATAATTTTATTGGATGAAATGTCTGGCCGTTGCATCAGCACGCCACAGATCACCAACTACCGGCGTTGAATACCTCAGCCCTGAGTAGAAAGTAAAATCCGAATGTTAGTTAATTGTTCCATCCCGGATGATCACATTGATCCTCGGCGTTCGGCCTTTTTCATGGCAAGGTCGGTTTTAGAGGACATTCGGAAGGAGAAACGTGATGCTCGTTCGACTGCATAGCCAAGCGACGACAACACCGAAGATTAGATCTGCCATTAAAGCCAGTGCCGATCCGGCCTGGATGGTGGGTGAACGCTATGGCATTTCTGAGCAGACTGTTTTGAAGTGGCGTCACCGCGACAGCGTCGAAGACCGCAGTCACACACCACATCGCTTGCAGACGACGCTCACACCAGCGCAGGAGGTTGTTGCGGTGGCGTTGCGTAAGACGCTTTTGGTGTCACTTGATGACTTACTTGCAGTGGTCCGGGAGTTTCTGAATCCGAACGTTTCACGCTCGGGCTTGGATCGATGCTTGCGTCGACATGGGGTGGGCAATCTGCGCGACCTGAAGGTCAAAGAGGCAAGGCCGAAGCACAGCGCCTTCAAGGCCTATGCGCCGGGCTACCTGCACATTGACGTTAAATATCTGCCGCAAATGGCGGATCAGACATCACGCCGGTATCTGTTTGTCGCCATCGATCGCGCCACGCGGTGGGTGTTCATTGGTATCTATAGCAACAAAACGGCCGCCAATGCCCGACGTTTCCTGCGTGACCTTGAGCGCGCGTGTCCGCTGCACATTCGCACCATTCTTACGGATAATGGTAAGGAGTTCACTGACCGCCTCTTTGGCCTGCGCAAACGTGCGGCGACCGGCAAACATGAGTTTGACACGCTGTGCACCGAACTTGGCATCGACCACCGTTTGACCCCACCACAATCGCCTCAAACCAACGGCATGGTTGAGAGGTTCAACGGGCGTATAGAGGATGTCCTTCAAAGCCATCACTTCCGATCAGGGGAAGACCTTAATGCGACGATGCACCGTTATGTATTGCTCTATAATCAACAACTCCCGCAATCTGTTCTTCAGAGCAGAACCCCCTTGCAGGCCATGAAAGACTGGCACAAACTTAAACCAGAGCTGTTTAAGAAAAACCCCTACTACCTCACGGGATGTGACAGCTATACATGGATGAAAAATCTGAGCGGGGTCGGTGTTTCGGGTACGCCGCCAACCTTTCAAATCCCACAAACATCAGATTCAGTTATAGCTCGACGAACCCCACCTGCGGCGCGTTTCTAATTATTAACGGCCAGAAGTGTTCTAAATTCCTGATACAATACGTCTGCGTTTCTTTCGATATTATGATTTTTTTCGCCGTGCTGCTTGGCCTGAAGAACCAATTCTGCGTAATACGCCGTGTCACCATAAAGCCTCTCGATGAGTGCTACGAAGACCTCCAGGCCATTTGGATCAAGAATTTTATCATAGGGCTTTTCATACATGTTTTCTGGAAGCTTGAGGGTGACACCGCCCAACCCAATCATCTCAGGCGATCCTCCTCTTTCAGGCACCACGGCCGGGATCCAATTCAAACTTGCTTCAGCAAGAACACGGCTGCCACTCTCCCACCACAAGCTTGGAGCCAACACCACACGCGAACGTCCATAAATGGTCCGCATATCTTGGGTCATTGGGGTAGTGATCACGTTCTCCAAAGATGTCCTCTCGTCCCCCTGAGCACGGCTCACCGGAACGTGTCAACAACTTTGAGACAGTGGCATTTGGACTTTAGGCTTGATTTTTCTCCGTTGTCTTTGGTGGATTGATCCAGACAGCAGTCGGGATTTGAGGTGGTTTTGGTGGGTTTCGAACGAAGCGCTCGGGTGTGCTAATGAACGCAGCATCGAGAGTTGCTTGGCGTGCTGCATAGACAGTCTCGGCTTGTCCAAAGTGGATCTGATCAGGCGTCATAAGTCCAATGCCCGCGTGATGGTGTTCTTCATTGTACCATGCAAAGAACCTGCGGCAGAAGTCGCGGGCCTTCTCAATGGTTTCAAACTTCTTGGGAAATTCAGGCTGATATTTCAGCGTCTTGAAGTGGGCTTCTGAGAACGGGTTATCGTTTGATGTGTGGGGACGGCTGTGGGATTTGAGCACACCAAGGTCCACTAGCATCATGGCCGTTGTCTTTGCCTTCATAGGTCCACCACGGTCAGCATGCAATGTCAGCTGATCGCGTGGCACAGCATGCTTTTCCATAGCATCGATAAATAATTCCTTGAACTGGCTGGCGCTTTCGGAGTGCTCAATGCGCCAGCCAACAACACGGCGGCTGAAGATGTCCAAGATGACATAGAGATAGAAGTAAGACCATTTCTCCGGGCCCATCAGCTTGGTAATATCCCAAGACCAAACCTGATTTGGGGCTTCGGCCAAAAGTTCTGGCTTTTGATAGACAGGGTGCGTGCGCTGGCGGCGACGCTCAATGACCTCGCCCTGAGCCTCCAATATCCGATACATCGTGCGGATCGAACAGAGGTAGGTACCTTCATCCAGTAAGGTAGCGAAGACCTCGGTGGGGGTCTGATCGGCAAATCTGCGCGCGCGCAGATGATCCAGGACATGAGCACGTTCAATTTCCGGCAAAGCACGTGCTGAAAGAGGACGCGGCTTTGCGGTGCGTGGCGGAGCAGTCAAAGCAGCGCGATGGCGAAGAACGCTTGCTCGCGACACCGACAGCGCAGAGCAAACAGCTGTGGTCAGGCCACTGCCTGAAGGCAGAGCAATCGCAGCTGCCATCATGATTTGCCGCTGCGCTCTGGCGTCTGCTCCATCTCGTCCAGCAATGCCGCCACTTTTTTTTGGATTACAATGATGGCTTCGGCCTGATCCAGACGCCGCCGTAGCGATGAAACTTCACGGTTAGCTTTGGCCAGCTGTGCCTGTAATGGGTTGGCTGGGGCCTTTTGCGGGCCACGTTGCCGGGGCTGCAATGCTCCCAATGAGCCCGCAGCGCGCGCCCGACGCCAATCCGTTAGCGCAGAAGAATACAGCCCTTCACGCCGTAAAATGGCTGTAACACCACCGGTGTCTGATGCTTGGTCCGTCTCATCCAGAATGCGCAGTTTGAACTTCGCTGTGAAGGTCCGCCGCTTAGGGATGGCTGTCAGCTCGGATGTGGGTTGAACTGGCGCTGTCACCATGCGGGTTGGCGGTAGCGTGAGTGCTGTATCGTCAGACACAATATCGTCAGAAAGCGGTGTCTTCGAAGGCATAACCATGGGTTCGTTCTCCTACGCCCTCAAGTGTAAACTTTAGCCAGTCGAATGTCTCACGCTTATTGGCACGGAGGGCACAGCCTTTACGCTTTCTGCCCAAGGGCTACGCCCTTCGACAACCTCAAAGAGGATATCAGGACGGCGTGTCTCCAGAGCCAGAGCTAACTGCGCAACAAGCAAGCTACCTTTGCTCCGTGATGGATTTACAAACGTCACATGCCGTCGCTCCATATGTGCCGGAACAATCTTTTCTCTGTCTATAAATGTTCCCAATGGGATTGGGTGAATGCCATCTCGCACTCTATAAAATTCTGTAGTGGCTTTGCCAGCCCACAACGCGCCTTGAGAACAGATCAATGACCACTGCCAGATATGACCAACCTTCGTGCGTTTTGATGTAAGTAATATCGGTCACCATCCTCGACCTCGTGCGAGAGCTCTGCTCTTGCGATGTACGCGACGCGCTCGCGCATCTCGACAAGACCGGGCTCTACTCCCCGGCGCTCTCGGCTCCGAGCACCTCTGCCGGGATATCGCGCGGCGCTGCGCGCCGGTCTGATACTGTGTCAGAAAATCCGACTTCTGGGGGTAAAAAAGAAAAAAGTGTCGCCTTGGAATTGGTGGAGAGCAAGCCGCTTGAGCATCCAGCTTTGCTGCAATATCTCACAAAGCGGGGTATTGACCATGATATTGTGCGCCAATACCTCCCTCAGATCGATTTTAAGGCGCCTCAGGGCGCCTGTAGCTACCTTGCCCTCGGCCACCCTGAGCGAGAGGGTTTTGAGGCACGTAACGCGCCGTTTAAGCGCTTTATAGGAATCGGTAAGGCGGTGACCTTCCATGACAAGCCGGAAGCAACCCGGCTGCAAGTCTTTGAGGGCTTCATGGATTTCTTATCCTACTTGTCCAAAGATAAACCAAGCCAGCCGGTTGGCGCAGCGCTGGTACTCAACAGCACGGACCTGTGGAGACGTGCCCTGGCCTACATCAACGATCCGCGCTTTGCAGAGGTGCGCTTGTATCTGGACAACGACGACGCTGGCCGCGCTGCCAGCAGCAAACTTTTCGAGCACGCGGAAGATGCCGCAAAACTTGTCGATATGCGCAGTTACTACGCAGGCTATGAGGATCTCAGCGTCTGGCTCCTCGGTCGCAAATCGTAAGCTGAGCCCCTTCCACACCTTTTTTATTTTTAAAAATAGAAAGCAACAACCTGAGTTGACGGGGGGCCGTAAGGCTCCCTGTTGTTGTTTAATATGTTTAAGTAACAACGTTTAAAGTGTTTAGGGGCTGAAAAGTGGCTTAGAAACAGGACGTTACGGGGGGTAAGGTGAACGTTTATGGGATGAAAAGTGAAAGGATATGGGAGCATGCCGCCCTAATAGGTGAACGTTTATGGGATGAAAGGTGAAAGGATATGGGAGTATAGGTGGATGGATATGGGAGCGATACCTTAGAAAGCTGATTACAAAGGGAAAAAGTGCCGAAGGTGTATGGTTATGGGGGCAATAGGTGAAAGGATATGGGAGCAAACTCAATGCTCTGAAAAATAAGAGAATTCGGATCACGCGAAGCGTTCAAACCATCCCCTGAAGGTGTATGTTTGTGGGGCAAGGTGAAAGAATATGGGAGCGGCTTGTTATGACCTGAGCGCTTTCTGAGAAGAAAATTTGCATCTGACAAAAAATGTGTAGAATGGTGAATGAATAAAAGGTAATTGCATTCACCTATGAAAATGAAAACCGAAAAATACAGCAAAGACAAGCAGATACTCAAGAAGCATGTCGCTGCGATTCACATTGGTGCGAAGCTTTCCCTGCTTCAGCGCAAGCTTGTGAACGCCCTGTTGTACAATGCCTATGACCAGCTCCTGACAGCGAAAGAGCATAAGATTAGTGCCTCGGTCCTGTGTGAGATGATCGGCTTTGATAGCCATAACTCAGCCTACCTCAAGGGAGCTCTCAAGGGCCTTATGGAAACCGTGGTCGAGTTTGACGTGCTTGAGGGTGATGGGAAAACTTCTTGGGAAGCCATGGTTCTCCTGCCCTATGCGAAGCTCAAAGGGGGGGTGTGCACCTATCGCTATGAGCAGTCACTTGCGGAGAAGCTGTATCATCCGGACGTGTATTCGAAGATCAATCTAAGCGTTCTTAGGGAAATGAAGAGCGCCCATGCTTTGGTGCTTTATGAAAACTGCTACCGTTATGTGGATATCGCCCATACGCCTTGGTGGGATGTGGATGTGTTCCGCAAGCTGATGTCGGTTGATCAGATGATCAGCTACAAGCAGTTCAAGCTCTTGAACCGGGCGGTGATTCAACCGGCGATGAAGGAAGTGAACGAGCTTTCCAACATCCAGCTTGAGCTCGAGACCAAGCGCAAGGGACGCACCGTGACTGGCCTGCGTTTTATTATACGGCCCAATCCGCAGCTATCGCTCATCGGAATGGATACCGAAGACGACATCACGCAGATGCCTGCCTACAAAGCTTTGATGGCGGAGGGGGTTTCGAAGACCCTCGCTCGCGCTTGGGTAATCGAACATGACGAAGCATATATTTTTGAGAAATTAGACCTCGCCAGCAATGAAGCTGTAAGAGGCAAGATCAAGTCATCGAAAGCGGGCTTCCTGCGAGCTGCTGTTGAACAAGATTTTCACAATGAAAATGCGCAGAAGCAGAAGCGTCTTGAAGTGGCTCAGACGGCAAAAGTTGAGCGCGAGAGGCTTGAACGTCAACTGGATGCGCTTAAAAAGGCTCAGAGAGAGGCAGAGACGGCGTATCGTCGGTCGTGTGCCGAAAAGATTGAAGAGGCCTTCCATGCACTTCCTGAGGCCCAGAGAGACGCCGTTACGGCAGAGTTCCAGCTTAGCCTTGGAGGCCGCATCTATTTGGATGCCTTCAAAAAGGCGGGTTGGAAAGATCGGCTGAACGCTGTGGAGATCAGAAAGTTCTGGGGCGCTCGCGGTGTAAGCTTCCCTTCCGCCGCTGATTGGGCTCAAAAAAACGGCTCAAGTGAGCCGGATGCATTAAAAGCGCAGATTAAAGAGCTTGAAACAGAGATTAAGAAACCTGTTATTTCGGTTAAACCGAAATAACAGGTTTAATCGATTCAATCGAAAATATCAGTTTTGTTTCTTAGGATGTGTTTGAGATAGGTGGACTTTGGAACGAGGCCCGCCTTTTCTTCGAGCTTTGCAAGCTCTGCGCGGGTGAGCTTGAGCGCCACGATCTCAGATTCCTTGTCTTCGGGATTTTTGGCCTTACGGCCCACGGCTTTCGGCGCAAGAATTGATTTTGGTTCACTCGGTTTAACAGAAATACCCGGTTCAACCTTTTTGAAGATGGAGAGGTCATTTTTCTTAGGCATAATGTTGCTCGAGGTAAGAAAGTAAGGTGTCAAACTGCGCTGCAACATCTCGGTAGGTGTAGCGAGCGAGAGCGTCCTTTTCCATCATTTGACGGATGGAAAGCTCTTGTTCAAAAATGGCATCAAACACGCGCGAGAATTTCAGCGGAAGAACCGGTATCCCCTGCCCTATCGCGTGATCCACGACCGCTTTGATATTTTTTGCGTCTTCGCAGTCGCCCCAGTCTTTGAAAGCTTCACCCTTCCGCTTCACCAGCTTCGTCGCCACCACGACGATGTTTTTATTGTATGGCAGAAGCTCTCTGATGGTGTGTATCCCCGCGTGGATACACTTCAGCTCATTGTAGATGGGCACGAGCACCACGTTGGACTGTGAGACTGCTGAGACGATGCTCGGCCGGGCGTCGCGCGACATGAGACCGGCTAGGTCAAACACCACGTCGATACCCTCGGGAAAATCCGGAAACTCTTCATCGGGTTGCAGCGAGAAAAGCCGCTCTTCGGGCAATATGGTGTCGAGGATATTGTAAGGTTCATTGGTCGCCAGGGCGTATTCCCTATCGAGTGCGATGTTCACGGCCATCGGGGTTTTCCCCGCTGAGCCCTTCATGTTGTAGATGGTTATTTTCATGCTGCTGAGTATATGGATAAACCGAAATAACGCAAATAACTTGTTGTTTCTATTTTACCGGTTATTTCGGTATAACTGAAATAACCGAAATAACTGAAAGCAAAAGTAGGCGGTGATGCCTCTTTGGGGCGGCTAAAACTCAGGCAGAGAGACGTTTGGGTCAGCCAGCTCTTGGTTTAGGCTGATCGAGCCGTCGATGATGAACAGAACGAACACCTCTCGTTCACGTATCGTGTAATAGATGTTGAAGGCCTTGGCGTAGATAAGACGAAACATACCCCGCTCGGGGTTATAGACGCGCCCTAAGCGGGGAAACACTGACAGGTTATCAGTCGTGAAAGCGTAGATATTACTCAGAAAATCATCAGCGTGAGCCACGCTGTACTCGCATTTGTAGCGGTAGATTTCCTCAAGGGAATCTTCGGCCGTTTGGGTGATAATGACCTTCATGGTTAGTTGTTTTGTGTCTTAAACTTCGTTCGCATGGTCTCCAGGTGAGTAGGGGTCATCTCGCTATAGCGCCCTGCGGCAACGTCCTCGAGTCCACGCGCGATCCCAGCTTCAACCTGCCCTTTGAAGAGGCGCTCAACCTGCTGAATCGACATGGTGATAGCCACCGGGCGGTTCTGCTTGGTGATCACTACAGGTTCGTGCTGCGCAGCATCTAGGTAGCGCCCGAACTCTTTGCTCGCGACTGAAGCGGTCATAGTCTTCATGTTCATAGTCCTTACACTTAGAGGGTAATATCCACATTATACGGAAAATCCGGAAAACGCAAAGGTTTCCGGATCACATCATTGGCGGTCAGAGAGTAGGGAATGGCCAGATTAAGGATGCTGTGTCCATCAGCGAAAGGCCTGCATCCGTCGAGGATCGCGCTGTTCCAGGGCATTGGGAGGGCGATCTGATCGGTGGATCGAAGAACAGTTATGTCGCGACCCTTGTTGAGCGGCATTCTCGGTATGTGATGTTGGTGAAAGTCGCGAACAAGGACACCGAGAGTGTCGTCAGTGCGCTGATCAAATCAGCTCAGAAGCTGCCACACGAGCTTTACAAATCGCTCACCTGGGATCGTGGGAAAGAGCTGGCAGATCATCCGCGCTTTACGTTGGCAACCGACGTTGATGTCTACTTCTGCGACCCGCAGTCACCGTGGCAACGCGGATCAAACGAAAACACCAACCGGCTTCTGAGGCAGTATTTGCCGCACGGAACCGACTTATCTGTCCATTCCCAAGCAAAACTCAGCGCAATCGCAAGGCAACTCAACGAACGGCCCCGCAAGACCTTGCAATATCAAACTCCAGCAGAGAAGTTCGCCGAGTGTGTTGCGTCGACCGGTTGAGGTCGCCGTCTTCATAAAAATTTGACGCGCAACAGCTTTCTCATAAACTATACTTTCTGAGACCAGCGCAGAGGCGCGGAAACCCCGTCCCAAAAATCGGTCCAATAATAAATCCCGCAAGATCTATGATTTTGTGGGGTTTTTCGCGAGGGTGTGCTCGGTGTCTTCGATCGGCGCGATCTTGAACGGTGGCTGGACCAGGAACGCGACGTCAACAAGTAGTGCGTGACCGAGCATTTCGCATTCATCTATATCCATATCAATTTTTCCCGCCTCGACCTTTTCCATCCGGTCACTTGCCATACCAATTCTTTCTGCAAAGACCGCGACTGAGTATCCTTGGAAGTGTCTCAGGGCTGCAATATTGTGTCCGATGCGGCTTTTAAGGTCCATTATGCTTCATCCCTCACGCGCATGATAGTTTGTCGGCTGACGCCAATATCCCGTGCAATGGCTGCGACGGCGTTGCCTGCTTGTAGGCGGATCTTTACGTCACGCTGTTGAGCGGTGGAAAGGGCAGGGGGGCGACCCATGCGTTTTCCTTCAGCTCTCGCGCGGGCAAGACCTGCCTGTGTGCGCTCGATAAGAAGGTCGCGCTCGAACTGGGCCACGGCATTGATCACACCCATTGTGAGCTTTCCAGCTGAGCTGGTGAGATCCACGCCCCCCAGTGCAAGGCAGTGAACACGGATTCCTAGCGCCTCGAGTTTTGCAACGGTGCTGAAGACGTCGATGGCGTCGCGGCCTATCATCGAAGCCGCTGTCCAAATGGGAACAACACCACGCCAGCTCTTATGGGACGTAAGATTGCCACTAGCCTTACCTGTCATCATGCTGGGGCTAAACCAGACAATTCTATACGCGCTGACAATGCTGGTGATTGCAGCATTGGTCGGCACGCAGGATCTTGGTCAGCAAATTTACCTTGCGCTCAGCAGTGCTGATATTGGTATGGGGATTTTGACGGGAGCGACGATGGCCTTGATCGCCATGTTGACCAACCAGATTATGCAAAAGTCAATCCAGGCACGGCTTGGCGGTCAAAGCATGGACATGCTTTAGAATTGCGGCGACGCCAACTTTTTTGCCGCATGGGCTTCGTATTTTAACTGCTTGGCTGTATGGCTGGAAGGCAATACCGTTTTTAGCCCCAGCCGCATTGCTAACTCGAGGCAGCGCTTTACGCGGATGCCGCCTATTCTTCGCAAGCAACACGCGAAAAATTGGCGCAGTTTGGTATTGAGGATCAAGTGCAGCGCAAGGGCTATCGGGGCCACCCTTTGTCCAAAGCGGATTTGGTCCGCAACAAAGAGATTGCCGTGATCCGCTCCGGCGGCGAGCGCCCCTTTGCCACCTATAAATCCCGCTATGGATTAGCTCGAACGCGGCTGATGGGGCTGGCTAAAAACCTAACCCTGTTCGGCCTGGCAGCCATCGCCCATAATATCGCGAAGGGGGCAAAGTTCTTGGCGCTCTACGGCCTGCCAGACCCAGAACCCACTGGATAAGTGCGACCAAAATCAAAAAATAACGCCTGAAACCCAACGCTACAGACACCTAAGAGCGTAAACACAGGCAGCTTTTGGAAACACATGACCAACGGGAACCCAAACAACAGGTTATGCTGAGGTCTCGCCATCACCCAAATTCCCGCATAGCTCTGGCCAGGATCGCACAGTTAGAGCGTGATCTTCTCAGCAAAAGGGTGAAGTCTAGGCTCGCCGCTGCAAGGGCGTGAGGAAAGAAGCTCAGCCGCCAGCCCGGCCAACGCCCGAAATCCGACAAGTTCGCGCCAAAGGTCGTTCAAGCCGTGGCAGACGGTCGATCATACCGCTAGATCGCACGCGATCTTGGGATCAGTAAAAATATGTTGCTCAATATCATGAAGCGGCAGAATTCCTTGTGATACGTTTCTGCCCCCTACCAGAATCCACCTTTAGGAATCTTGAGTTAACAGCTCTTTTTTGCAACCGGTTGCAAAGGTAAATTTTATGTGAATAATAGTACTCGAATCACCAGAAACGGTGGTGGTTTGGGGGATACAAAACTTCCCGCTTGAAGCCCATGGTCCTACCGGACGCATGGAGAATGGAGCGTGAATAAGCCCACGCAACAACAAATTATTAAAAGGGAAAATATTATGAAAATTACTAAACTTGCCATACAAAACCTCTCAGTTTCAGCTGTGGCACTTGTCCTGAGTGTCGCTGGCTCTGGTGCCGCGTTTGCGCAAGATGTCAAACTCCGTTTAGCGCATAATCTTGGACCCAATCATATTTTAGCCCAGACATTTGATTACTTTGGCGACAAAGTGAAAGAATTTTCAGACGGGGATATGGAGGTAGTAATTTTCAGTGGCGGCCAGATGGGTGGGACACGAGACGTCATCGCTATGATGCAGCAAGGCGCAATGGATATGACTAAAGGATTTCATGGTGAGCTTGAAGCATTCGAGTCTTCATTTTTTGTTTTCAACGTGCCTTATCTGTTTGAAGACATCGATCACTTGCGCGATGTTCTCTACGGTGACATTGGCCAAGATCTAAACAGCACAACGCTCGACAATGGTTTTTTTAACTTGGCAGCTTTTGCGACAGAAGCGCGAAGCTTCTACACAAACCAAGCTATCAGAACACCGGCCGATCTTGAGGGTTTGAAAATTCGCGTCTATTCAACGCCGACGATTAACCGGATGGTTGAGCTGATGGGTGGCTCGCCTGCACCTGTGCCATGGGGTGAAACGTATACTGCAATTCAGCAAGGCGTCATTGATGGAGCTGAGAATAATATAACCTCATTTATGTCCGCACGTCACAACGAAGTTGCCCAAGTGTTTTCCAAAGATGAACATACAATGGCCGTAGATTACCTTACGTTTTCAAATCTGACGTGGGAAAGCTTGACGGATGGGCAAAAAGATATCCTGAACAGGGCAGCTCGTGCAGCTGAGGAGTATCAGCAGGAAGCCTATAGCCAACAGGTTGAAGACGCCTTCGAGCAAGCTGAGGCGGAAGGGATTGAAGTCATCGAAGTCGACAAGACTGCTTTTCGAGCTGCGGTTCAGCCATTGATTGATGAGCTGATGCAGGACCCCGAAAAAGCAGAATGGATCAACCGCATTCGCGCAGCCGCCGACAGATAGCCGCCGCCCTAAGTCTTGTTGTGGACGCTCGGGGTTTGTCCTCGGGCGCCTTACGTCCTACTCATTAATTTTGGTAAATACCCATGGATAAGTTTGCTAGAGTGCTTCACAAAATCTTGGATAAAATCCTTGCTTTTGCGATGATTTGCATCATGACAAGTCTTGTAGCAGCGGTGAGCTGGCAGGTCTTCAGTCGTTACGTATTGAGCGCACCGAGTACGAGTACAGATGAGTTGGCCCGCTTTATGCTTATCTGGTTGGTTATGCTCGGGTCAGCATATTGCGTGGGCAAGAAGGCCCACCTTTCAATCGATCTGTTCCAAATGGGCGACTCATCGAAACTGATAAATCTACAGGGATATGCCACAGATATTCTAGTACTTGGATTTGCATCCACCGTCCTGATATTAGGCGGATTTCGTCTTCTAAAATCCATTACTATGTCCCAAGGCATTTCCCCAGCTATGCAACTACCACTGGAGTATATCTTTATGATCTTACCCATCACCGGGGTTCTGATCTCACTTTACGTTCTTTCATCATTAATTGAACGGTTTGTTGGCAGCACAACAGTTCCGCCCGTCGCCAAAGAGTCCTGAGGAAAGCAATATGGAATCCACTGTCTCTTTGGTTCTATTCGGAGCCTTTTTTCTGCTGGTTTTTTCTGGTGTGCCAATAGCCTTCGCGCTTGGTATCTCGGCCGTCGTCGCCGGGAGTCTCATTCTTCCACCCGAGGTCATCATGACTATTGTCGGTCAACGGCTTGTTTCTGGCCTTGACAACTTTACTTTGCTAGCAATACCATTTTTTGTTTTGGCTGGCGCTTTGATGAACCATGGGGGCATTGCGGGTAGACTGATTAACTTGGCTCAAGTTCTCGTTGGCCGCATTCCGGGATCTCTGGGCCACGTGAATGTGGTAGCCAATATGATGTTTGGTTCGATATCAGGCTCTGCCACAGCTGCGGCCGCGGCTGTTGGGGGGACTATGGCACCGTTGCAAAAGAATGAAGGTTATCCACCTGAGTTCTCGGCGTCTATCAATATCACATCTTGTGTCACTGGCTTATTGATACCTCCGTCCAATGTTATGATTATCTACGCTGTTACGGCTGGAAATATCTCAATCGCGGCTCTCTTTGTCGCCGGTTACATTCCTGGACTGTTAATGGGGTTGTCGATCATGGCAGTGTGCTGGATTATCTCTGCACGGCGCGGCTATAGCTCTCAATCGCGGCCAACGCTCAAGCAAGCCATTCATACCGTTATAGATGCAGTCCCCAGCTTGTCGCTGATATTTATAATCCTAGGCGGGATCATATCAGGCGTCTTCACAGCAACAGAAGCATCGGTAATCGCGGTGCTATACGCTCTATCCTTATCAATTGTGTTGTACCGGTCTATCCGCATTTCGGATCTTCCAAAAATCATCCTCGAAGCTTCAGTGACTACTTCGGTTGTCTTATTATTGGTGGCGACATCGATAGGAATGTCGTGGGTTATGTCGCGAGCTGAAATCCCCCAGACCATCACAGATTTACTTTTGTCGATTTCGGACAACAAGATAATCATCCTTCTGATCATCAACCTCATCCTGATTGTGGTCGGCATCTTTATGGATATGACACCCGCCATTCTGATCTTTACTTCAATCTTCTTGCCAGTGGCTTCTCATATCGGATTGGACCCGCTTCATTTTGGTATAATAATGATCTTCAACCTCTGTATAGGGCTGTGCACTCCACCTGTGGGGGTAGCGCTTTTCGTTGGTTGCTCGGTAGCCAAGATACCGGTTCATAAAGTCCTCAGACCGATTCTTCCCTTCTATTTGGCGTTACTGGTAGCACTCTCTTTGGTTGTGATTTTTCCACAGTTATCACTTTGGTTGCCTGAGGCGATGGGACTGATCAATCGATGACCGGTCCCGATACCTAGATCAAACGACGCTGTGGGTTGAACTTCGAACAGTTTAATTCGCTCGCCAGACTTTCGGGCTTGGATGGGCACCACGCGCGACAGCCACATTGTTGGTCGTGACTTCGACGGCCCGAACTTCCAGCGTCTCTTCGTCCAAACCTATGTGTATCTTGCGCCATATCTTGTTTGAAATTTCATGCGGATCTAGTAAATCGAAGATAGTTTGCGAAGGAATAATCGAATTTGAATGTTACCCTAAAAGAAGTAGCAAACTTGGCTGGCGTGTCCCAATCGGCGGTGTCACGTACCTTCACTGAAGGCGCTTCAGTTTCTAAAATAATGCGACGACGGGTTGAGAAAGCCGCTGACGAACTCGGGTATATTCCGAATGTGATTGCGTCGAGCTTAGCCACCGGCCGCACTAAATTAATTGGACTGGTTTCCAACAACTTCCATAACCCCATCTTTCTTGAGGTGTTTGATCTCTTTACACGTGCGCTTCAGGATTTGGGCCTGCGTCCCCTTCTAGTCAACCTGACTGATGAAACAGAACCTGACGCTTCGGTGCGAATGTTACGCCAATATTCGGTAGACGGAGTTGTGGTGGTTTCCTCGACGCTTCCATCAGCTTTTGCCAAAGCATTCCGCGACTCAAATGTTCCTGTAGTTCATACATTTGGCCGTCCTTCCAGCACACCAAAGGTGCATGTTGTCGGTATTGACAATGTTGAAAGCGGTCGTTTGGCGGCACAAACGCTGGTTGCTCGTGGATATCAACGGGTTGGGTTTCTTGGAGGGCCAGAAGTTGCGACCTCCACTCAGGACAGGTTGCTTGGCTTTAAAAGTGTGCTTCAACACCACCCCAAGATTGACTTTGACTGGTCGTTTGCGGAAACCTACTCATTTGACGCTGGCCGCCGCGAGATGTTGCGGCTTTTGGAGCACCCCCCCGCTCAGGCCTATTTCTGTGGTGATGATATTTTGTCAATCGGTGCTATCTCAGCAATTTCTGACATGAACCTATCAGTTCCTGGGGACATAGGAGTAATCGGTTTAAATGATATGGAAGCGTCAAGTTGGAACAACATCAATTTGACTACGATTCGCCAACCGATAAAATCAATTGTTGCCGCGTCGGTTGAATTGATGGCGGGCATGCTAAACGACCACACTCGGCCCCCGGAAGCTAGGATATTTTCTTGCAAGGTTATTGAGCGCGGAACATTACGTCCGATAAAGGATTAAAAACCGAGCGTGCCCACAGACTTGGTAGCGTAGTTGGCTTTCTAAATGTCGCCTGTCAATCGCAGGATCAGGCAAGAAAGCTGGCGAGTTCTATACCCCACACTGGCTTTGTTGCACAAATCGTGCTCTGTAGGATTCAATGTATGAATCCAGTGTAGTAGCAAGCTGTTATGAGCAGCTGGACACCGACGAAGTACAAGACCCGGAACTGGGTGGATTACAATTTTTCACTCAAGCAACGAGGATCGTTATCGATCTGGTTTGATCCGCAGATGGTTTGGGAAGCGGACGCGTCTGGTCGAAGGGGGCGTCAGCAAACCTACAGTGATGCTGCCATTCAAGCTTGTCTAACCTTCAAAGTCTTGTTTGGTCTGCCCTTAAGGCAGGCGACTGGGTTTGTAGAAAGCCTGCTGAAATTGGTTGGGCTGGATTGGGCGGTGCCGGACTTCAGCACATTGTGTCGGCGGCAAAGGACTTTGACCGTTGCTCTTCCATACCGAGGGTCAGCGGGGCCGCTGCACCTTCTGATAGACAGCACAGGCATCAAAGCGGAGAGTAAAGGTGAGTGGAATGCGCGTAAGCATGGCGGGTCAAAACGCCGCCTCTGGCGCAAGATACATATTGGGATCGATGAGAAAACACTGGAAATACGTGCAATCTAGGCAACCAGCAGCAGCATTGGTGATGCGCCTGTGCTCCCTGATTTGCTCAATCAGATCCCACCAGACGAAGAGATCGGGAGTGTTTCTGTTCACGCCTAGCGTAACCCTACGAACAAACCTTGCGATGGGGCCTGTAAGCTATGCGCGGTTTGATTTGCTGGACAAGCGGCGGGTGTTGATGGATCGGTGGTCAACTTTTGTCGCCAATTAATAGCACAATTTAGGAAGGTTTCGATATGTTCACACGAGAAGGATATGTTCCACTTTCGCGTCTTTGGTCGGATTTTGAGAGCAGATTTGTACTACTATGCCGGACTCGTGCGCTGGCCTCTATGAATGCGGATACACACTCGTCCAAATTCGTTTTCGGAACGGCCTTAGATCTTTGTGAGGACATTTTCTTAAGTACATTTGACAAGTTCCATTTTAGTATGGTGACGACGTATGGCGATGTCATCGAGCTTGATGCCGCTCTTCCCCATTCCGGCGCTAGGTTACTTTTGAAAACCAGCGCTTTTGAGAGCTCCCACATCAGTATGTTTCCAGATGAAGCGGGGCCGGACGGGAAGTGGTTGAAGCAAATGGGTTCGTCCGCATTTCGTGCTGCTGACCTTGGGTGGCTTTGGCCGGAATGGAGAGGGCGGCCTACAGGCGAAGAACTTGAGCGTATTTTGTTTGCCAAAGTATTTCACACGCTGCCAATTCTCTTCGAGAGGTCAGCTTTCATCATTGCGCAAGAGTTGCCCCCTTGGAGTATCGATCTGCTTGAAGAGTCCTATGTTCGAAATGCTTGGCGAGAGATAAAGGGGTCGGCAATCTGCTTGTCTGATCTGTCCGCCCATGCGTGGAGAAAGTCGCAGACTGACGAGAACATCGGCCTAATTTTAACCGGCATGTTGCCTGACAGTCCAGCGAGTGCAGCTTTAGGCAGCGGCCCAAGCGGTGGGAGGCCGGATAAAGTGGCTGGTGTCATGCAAGCTTATCAGGAACTCGGACTAGGGGAAAAAAATATAACTCGTAAAGAAGAGGTACGTCAGCTTGAGGAATTTCTGAATTCGAGGGTCAGCGTGTCTACTCTTGAACGAGCAAGGCGTATGATTAAGCCTAAAGCGATCAAGGACAATGGCGACCACTGCTGACCTCTTAGCCTAAATATACGTCAAAACCCCGTCAAAACCCCCGTCAGAATGCGATTAAGGTTTTGAAGGTTCTGCCGCTCTAGAGCCGTTTTGGAAATTTTGAAAAGCCATGGCCATTGGAAACCGACAAAAGGGATCGGACGATGGCAAACTTATTCGAGCAAAACCGAAACTACTTTCTTGGCGATGATGAGCTGAACATCATTGGCGACCGCGACAAGCTGGCGCAATGGCGCCATAAGGGCATGGGTCCGGCATTCTACAAGCTGGGCCGCAAGATCATTTATCGCGGTGCTGATCTGAATGCATGGGCGGATGCTCAGCGCGTTAATCCATCCAAAGGAGCGGTGCGCTAATGGCCAAGCGTGTTTCGACGCGCAAGGTCAAGAAACATCGGCTCTACACCTATGAAGAGGCGGGTGACGTGTTGGGCGTCACCAGTCACACGGTGCGGACATGGCGGGCTGGCGGCTTGGACGTTATGACCGCCAGCAAACCTCACTTTATTCTGGGCGCTGTACTCATTGCCTATGTTGAGCGCAAACAGGTCAAACGGTCTGTCAAAGGGGCGCTGGATGAGATGTTCTGTTTCACCTGTAAGGTGCGCAGAAAGCCACTTGGGGCGCTTGTGGACTACATTCCCATAACTGACACCAGAGGGCGGATTATGGGGCTGTGTGGCGTGTGTGACGGCTCCTTGCACCGCTTCACCAGCAAGGCTGGTTTGGGCAAGTTTGACGACATCTATGACATTGCAATCAAGGGCATGTCTTGAGCCTATACGAACCCCTCAAAACCCGTTGCAAACCACACTTACCGCAACCCCGCCCAACCGCCTCAAATTCAATCTCCCAAAGGCCGCTTACATATGGAATCCGCTATGAGAAAAGTTGTTGAAGAAAACGAGCGTATGAAGCGCAAGTATGTGTTCCATCTTGAGGAAGCGGATGGGCTTGATGCCAAATCTACGGACAAGGTTTTGGCGGCGATATTGAAGTTTGAACAATCAACCGCCTTCAAACCATTCAAGCGGTTTCATATTGAGCAAGCGGCTAAATTCAAAATCACTCTTTCCCAAGCAAAAAACCGACGCGGACAACCCTTGAGCCATTCGACGATTGACGCAACACTCACGCTCGTGCGCAAGTTCTTTCATTGGTTAGCGGGGCAGACCGGATACAAAAGGGTGCTGACGTATAGCGACACCCGCTATTTCAACAACAACCGGAAGTCGGCACGTATTGCCCATACTGCTAACGAAAAGGAATGCCCGACACCTGAGGCCGCGTTTCACGCCTTTCAAGCGATGCCCACCGCAACGCAGTTTGATTTGAGGGACAAGGCGCTGTTTGCGTTCTTTATGCTGACAGGCGCGCGTGTGGGGGCTGTGGCGTCGCTTAGGCTCAAGCATATCGACCTGTTCAACGGGCGGGTGTTCCAAGACCCGCGTGAGGTAGACACCAAAGCGGCCAAACTGATCGACACCACGTTCTTCCCCGTTGATCCTGCCTATCTGGTCTGCTTCACGGCATGGATGGGTTATCTGCGTGTCGAAAAATACTTTGGGCAAACCGATGCTGTGTTCCCCAAGGCAAAAATGGGGCTGGCGGCAAGTGGTGGTTTTGAAAAGCAAGGGTTTTCGCGCGACCCGTATGCCACGACAACGCCGCTGAATAAGATTATCCGCAACGCCTTTGCGATGGTCCAGCTGCCACAATACACGCCACACGCTTTTCGCACGACGCTGATCCAGGTGGCGAATGTCAGGTGCAGTACCGTGGAAGAGTTCAAGGCATGGGGCATGAACATCGGCCATGAAAATATGGCTGTCACAATGGGATCATATTTGCCCATTCCAAAACAACGCAAAGAAGAGCTGATCAAGAATTTGAAAATGACCTAAAGGAGGTCGAGTGCGGCTTAGTGCAGAATAGGGCGCTAAGGCTTTAGGCCTCATCGGACGGTGACTGGGATGACCTGTGTGGCGAACGGAGCGTATTGATCGGACACATGGGTATAGGCTTTCAGGCCGGCTCAGAGCCGTACTTCGCGTTGCCGCGCCGACAGAACGGTTCGATGGGCCATGTAGTTTCCTTTTGTGTGACAGGCGGGGCGGCCTTGACGTAAATCTCGAACACGATGAACTGTTCGTAAGAGGATCGATCAGCGGACGGTTTTGCGGGCGGCAGGGATCACTCGGAAATAAGCACAAACGGCGTCTCATATAAATGGTACGGAAAGAATTGCAAAAGAGGGGCCTTATACGTACGCTCTCCCCATGAAAAACACCCTCATTGGATATGCCCGCTGCTCCACCGACAAACAGGACTTGTCTGCCCAAAAGCAGGCTCTTTTGGAATTGGGCGTCGCACAGGACCTCATCTACACGGACCACGGCCTGACCGGCACTAACCGCGCTCGTCCTGGCCTAGACCAAGCCATCGCTGCTGTGCGTGAGGGGGATACATTGGTCGTGCCAAAACTGGATCGTTTAGCTAGGTCAGTTCCAGACGCCCGCGCAATTGCAGAACTACTCGCCGAAAAAGGCGTTAAACTAGCGCTCGGGGCATCCGTCTATGATCCAACTGACCCCATGGGAAAGATGTTCTTCAACATCCTCGCCACATTCGCTGAGTTTGAATCCGACCTGATCCGCATGCGTACCCGTGAGGGCATGGCCATTGCCCGTGCCAAAGGCAAGCTGCGCGGCAAACAGCCAAAACTATCTGAAAAGCAACACAAAGAGCTCGGGCGTATGCATGCAACCGGCGAGTATTCTATTTCTGATCTCGCTGAGGTCTTTTCTGTCTCAAGGCCAACAGTCTATCGAACGCTAGCGCGCCTGAGACGGAAAACAGCCCCTTAGCGTAGGATCCTGCCCCCAGTCTTGGCATTGGGGGAGGTAACTAACGATGGTTGCGGGAGTAGGATTTGAACCTACGACCTTCAGGTTATGAGCCTGACGAGCTACCGGGCTGCTCCATCCCGCGCTACCGATGAGGGTGATATCGTTAAGAGAGATACTGTTGATTTCGCGTTAGCGATTTCAACGTTGATATTGGAATTCTTTACTAGGTTTGGCAGTGACTTACTCTCCCACGTCTTAAGACGCAGTACCATCAGCGCAACGGTGCTTAACGACTGGGTTCGGAATGGAGCCAGGTGTTTCACTCGTGCTATGACCACCAAACCAAGAAAAGAATTCACAATATCAAGCGTTGTCCAAGTCAGCATTACTGTTCGTGGTATGTGTATGACTTCATTGTCTAGTATAACAAGGCGTGCCTTGCTTCTACTGGATCAAATCAAGCCTATCGAGCCATTAGTACCAGTCAACTGAACGCATTGCTGCGCTTACATCTCTGGCCTATCGACGAGGTAGTCTACCTCGGCTCTCAGGGATATCTTGTTTTGAGGGGGGCTTCCCGCTTAGATGCCTTCAGCGGTTATCCTGTCCGTTCATAGCTACCCAGCACTGCCGTTGGCACGACAACTGGTCCACCAGTGGAACGTTCACCCCGGTCCTCTCGTACTAGGGGCAACTCCTCTCAAATATCCTACACCCACGGAAGATAGGGACCGAACTGTCTCACGACGTTCTAAACCCAGCTCACGTACCTCTTTAAATGGCGAACAGCCATACCCTTGGGACCTGCTCCAGCCCCAGGATGAGATGAGCCGACATCGAGGTGCCAAACACTGCCGTCGATATGGACTCTTGGGCAGTATCAGCCTGTTATCCCCGGCGTACCTTTTATCCGTTGAGCGATGGCCCTTCCACTCGGGACCACCGGATCACTATGACCGACTTTCGTCTCTGCTCGACTTGTCAGTCTCGCAGTCAGGCTGGCTTATGCCATTGCACTCAACGACCGATTTCCGACCGGTCTGAGCCAACCTTCGCGCGCCTCCGTTACTATTTAGGAGGCGACCGCCCCAGTCAAACTACCCACCACGCAGGGTCCCGGATCCGGATAACGGACCGCGGTTAGATATCAAACAAAACAAGGGTGGTATCTCAAAGGAGGCTCCACAGAAACTAGCGTTCCTGCTTCAAAGCCTACCACCTATTCTGCACATGTTGTGTCTAATACCAATGCGAAGCTGTAGTAAAGGTGCACGGGGTCTTTCCGTCTAACCGCGGGAAACCTGCATCTTGACAGGTAATTCAATTTCGCTGAGTCGATGTTGGAGACAGCGGGGAAGTCGTTACGCCATTCGTGCAGGTCGGAACTTACCCGACAAGGAATTTCGCTACCTTAGGACCGTTATAGTTACGGCCGCCGTTTACCTGGGCTTCAATTCGGAGCTTGCACTCCTCCTTTTAACCTTCAGGCACCGGGCAGGCGTCAGACCCTATACGTCGTCTTGCGACTTCGCAGAGCCCTGTGTTTTTAGTAAACAGTCGCCACCCCCTGGTTTGTGCCCCCAGTCAATACTTGCGTAGAAACTGGGCCTCCTTCTCGCGAACTTACGGAGGTATTTTGCCGAGTTCCTTCAACATCGTTCTCTCAAGCGCCTTGGTATTCTCTACCAGTCCACCTGTGTCGGTTTAGGGTACGATCTCATGGTGGAGCTATTTCCTGGAACCTCTAAGCAGCCCATTCAATCCGATAAGGATGAACTACCCTCGAGATCCGTCACTACCACCTGGCCCAGGAATATTAACCTGGTTCCCATCGACTACGCCTTTCGGCCTCGCCTTAGGGGTCGGCTTACCCTGCTCAGATTAGCTTTAAGCAGGAACCCTTGGACTTTCGGCGACAGGGTCTCTCACCCTGTTTGTCGCTACTCATGTCATCATTCTCACTAGTGATCTCTCCACCGGATCCCTCACAGGCCGGCTTCATCGAAAATTCCTTGCGTCCAATCCACCCCGAAGGATGGTAAGGACGCATGGAATTATGTCACACTACGCTCTGCTACCATGCACTATGTGCATCCTAAGCTTCGGCTCATGGCTTGAGCCCCGTTACATCTTCGCCGCAGGACAACTTATTTAGACCAGTGAGCTGTTACGCTATCTTTAAAAGATGGCTGCTTCTAAGCCAACTTCCTGGTTGTTTTGGTCGTCCCACCTGCTTTCCCACTTAGCCATGAATTAGGGGCCTTAGCTGTAGGTTAGGGTTGTTTCCCTCTTCACTATGGACGTTAGCATCCACAGTGTGTCTGCCATCTAGTACTCCCGGGTATTCGGAGTTTGGTTAGGGTCAGTAAGGCGGTAAGCCCCCATTGCCCATCCAGTGCTCTACCCCCCGGGGTATTCGGATGACGCTCTACCTAAATAGATTTCGCAGAGAACCAGCTATCTCCGAGTTTGATTGGCCTTTCACCCCTAGGCACACCTCATCCCGATCTTTTTCAACAGATGTGGGTTCGGACCTCCAGTTAGTGTTACCTAACCTTCATCCTGGACATGCCTAGATCACTCGGTTTCGGGTCTGATCCACCTAACTCATTCGCCCTATTAAGACTCGCTTTCGCTGCGCCTACACCTAACGGCTTAAGCTTGCTAGATAGACCAAGTCGATGACCCATTATACAAAAGGTACGCTGTCAGGCCGCAAGGGCCCTCCAACTGATTGTAGGCGTTCGGTTTCAGGTACTGTTTCACTCCCCTCGTCGGGGTGCTTTTCACCTTTCCCTCACGGTACTGGTTCACTATCGGTCAGTAAGGAGTACTTAGCCTTCGAAGGTGGTCCTCCGATGTTCAGACAGAATTTCACGTGTTCCGCCCTACTTAATACGTCCAATCATGCTTCATATACGGGACTGTCACCCACTATGGTTTTGCTTCCCAGCAAATTCTATTCACAATCATGGCTCGGCTGGTCCCATTTCGCTCGCCGCTACTATGGGAGTATCTATTGATTTCCTTTCCTCCGGGTACTTAGATGTTTCAGTTCCCCGGGTTTGCTCTTTTAACCCTATGTATTCAGGTTAGAAGTACCTAGTTTACCGCATTATTAGCCAGCCATTTCGACCCGAAGGCCTCGTGGATAGTAATAACACAGTATTAGGTGGGTTGCCCCATTCAGAGATCCATGGATCAAAGCTTATTCTCAGCTCCTCATGGCTTATCGCAGAGTATCACGTCTTTCATCGCCTCTTACTGCCAAGGCATTCACCAAACGCCCTTTTCGCGCTTGATTTGATCCAGAAAAAGCAAGGCCGGCTAAGGCCTTTAAGTCCGTCAGCAATCACGTCTGAGCGGATACTTTGTGCTGATTGAACAGCTACTGGAACAAAAGTCATACATTTTTTCCCAACAGCGCCACTGGTTCGTGAGCGCTGTCATTTCGATCCAATCCTTAGATCAGATCTGGTTAGTGTACTTGACTTGGACAACACGTTCTTTTCAGGTGGGATACATGAAGAAGACCGAGGAAACAGTCTTAGATCATGCCTTCCAATCCTTAAAGTTCTCATTGCCCGAAAGCTAATGATCACAAGACTGGAACCACACCGAGATCCTAATCCTAACGCGGACGGATCAAACAGTGTTGATATTGTATCTCTCTTTACGATGTCAATTCGTCTGCGGACAGACGATCAAACACACGATGTGTGCTTGATGATGTGTCCGATTGTGTGTGTTGGTCCATTCTAGTGAATGGTGGGCTCTCATTGATTGCAAGCAATCAACTGCCGCTACCAACATCTAGGAATGTTGGTGGGTCGAGGAGGACTTGAACCTCCGACCTCACGCTTATCAGGCGTGCGCTCTAACCACCTGAGCTACCGACCCGGTTATGGCTTTGACGCAGTCAAAACGTAACCAGTGCGGAAAGCGAATTGCCGAAGGCAAATTGCGTCGCACCCGATGGTTTAGGCTGGGCGTCTTAGCAACGCAGTTCTCATCGTTTCCCAAAAGAAACGACTGCCACTGCTACGTTGAATGCTAGCATTCAACTTGGTGGAGCGTATCGGGATCGAACCGATGACCCCCTGCTTGCAAAGCAGGTGCTCTCCCAGCTGAGCTAACGCCCCGGTAAGTGTTGGTTTGCCAGCTGTGCTGGTTGAAACCTGATCTGAAGAGATATGAGGACGGCTCGGTTCGTTGTGGTCAAATGCGAACATTCGACCTGACCAGCTTTGATTGCTGGTCTTTTTGCTAAGTATTTCACGAGCCAAGCAAGCTTGGTTACTAGAAATATCCTTAGAAAGGAGGTGATCCAGCCGCAGGTTCCCCTACGGCTACCTTGTTACGACTTCACCCCAGTCGCTGATCCTACCGTGGTCCGCTGCCTCCTCCTAAGAGGTTAGCGCACGGCCGTCGGGTAGAACCAACTCCCATGGTGTGACGGGCGGTGTGTACAAGGCCCGGGAACGTATTCACCGCGTCATGCTGTTACGCGATTACTAGCGATTCCGACTTCATGGGGTCGAGTTGCAGACCCCAATCCGAACTGAGACAGTTTTTTGGGATTAACCCATTGTCACTGCCATTGTAGCACGTGTGTAGCCCAACCCGTAAGGGCCATGAGGACTTGACGTCATCCACACCTTCCTCCCGCTTATCACGGGCAGTTTCCCTAGAGTGCCCAGCTTAACCTGCTGGCAACTAAGG
>Ga0222644_1000221_pt1 | contig 24212 bp, 14 predicted proteins | sample AntAcemetagen291_FD_179800 | JGI IMG/M metagenome (GOLD analysis project Ga0222644, IMG submission 179800) | Saline water microbial communities from Ace Lake, Antarctica - #291 | ecosystem: Environmental > Aquatic > Non-marine Saline and Alkaline > Saline | place: Antarctica: Ace Lake...
CCTCAAGCTCAATCGATTTGTAGTAATAGATAAATTTAGCTTGAAGCACCCCGATTTTTAAAATGTTATACTTATTATTTTGTTTAAACAATCGAAGACCGTAGATTCCCACTCATGTCATCACCATTATTAAGAGAATACCTGAACTAAAAAAGCATCTTTCTCTCTAGTGGGCCTTAGTTAAAAAAGATGAGTGCTGAAATAGTAAACATTACTACAACTAAAGTATAATACCAAATTCAAAATATAGTCGTTCTGATATCTATGATCAAAAGGAATAGAAGCCACTGAAATTCTAACAACGAAAATTAAAACACCGTTGAATTTTATTTACGACATTCAATTCTTTAGTTATAAACTAACAAAGTATAATTTGAGCTAAGTTCACGGCTAAAGGAAACAATACAGAAATTAGATATTGGGATTTATTTTTTGGAATAATCGATAATAAACGGATGAGGACGACATATTTGTAAATTCAATGAACTTCTATGTCGCAACCACCCTATTAGTAAGATAAATATCAAAACTGCTTGTTTCAGAAATCCTAGATTGAGCAGAAAAATGAATTGATAATTTTTTCTAGTTGTGACATAAAAAGTGCCGTTTCTTAAATCACCTTCGATAACGAAAATCCCTTATTAAGATATTCAGCCATATGCGAGTTTACAAAACCTACAATACCAGTGATTAAAACTTTTATTTAAAACAATTTAAAAATCCGTTAAATTCGATCGTTTAAGACTACTAGTTTGCTGTGAAATTAAAACTGAGTGACGTAGTTTTAATTAAAATTCTCTGTATTCCGCTCGTAATAATTGCATTCTACATTTATACTTTTCAAACTAAAGCTACCAATGTTTAATTTATTTAAAGGATCATCTTACTTAAAGCCTATGTCATATTGATGGGCGTCATATCCTGCTAAGTCATAATCTGAAGTATAAAATTTTTGGCTTGGAACTATAATATTGCATTCTTCAAGACCTTTTGCTGTGGTTTGTATACACTAAAGTTACACAGAATAAAGCGTATAATTGAGTCCTAGTTTTATAGCTAGTTCTGCTTTAAAGGTATGTAAATCTATTCCCCAATCATCTGTGTAAAAACGATAATACGTCCTTAAAATCAAATTTTGATTTAAGTAAAAATTAGTACGATTACCCAAGGCTATTTTTGTGAGTGTATCTGGTAAACGCTCAATGTTATTTTCTAAAGTAAAGTTCTCGATCATCGTATCTCCAAAATAGACACGTTGATGCGGTGAAGATAGCAAGCCGTTTCGAAGAACTACATCTCCTATAAAAGACGTTTAAATAGATTTTGAAAGAATTAATCCAATGCTACAAGAGTTCCTCCTCTCATCCTGAAATCCTGTATAATTACTTAAGAAATTTAGATTTCTATTAAAGGAATAATGAGATAAATTGAAATCTTCTCTGAAGTCAATAGGATATTGCGATCTCCATGAATTAAAATAAGCATTGACTTGGCTAGGCTTCCGTCATTTTTTACGATAATGGCTTCCACATCGGGAAGTTGATTAATCCTATTTTGCTATCCATTTTGAAAATGGAGGTTGCTAGAGAATCAGCTAATTCTGCTTTTGGAGCAAAAACAGTAACACTCAATATACCTTTTGTGGGCATCCCTGTTCGAGGATCGTTAATATAGGTATAGCGCTCCCCATCGATGAGCAGGAATTTTTTATAATTGCCAGAAGTGACAACGGCATTATTTTTTAGGTCGAATAATCCATAGGCTTGGTAATTGCAAATTTCCAGAGTTTGTCCTTAGGTTGAAGCCCCCAGGCATTTATAATTCCTCCGGAGACTCCTTTTTTCATCAGTAGCTTTTAGTTTTATCTGCCGTATAGGATTTACCAATAGCGACGAAGCCAATTTTCATTCCTTTTGTTGCTTCCCATTAAGCCCAATTCTCTTTTAAAAACATCCTGAGCTTGAATAGCAGAACTTATTAAAACAATCAAAATCAGTAGTTTAGTTGGCATATATAGCAGTTATGTAATGATTTTGGGATATGCTTTTATACACCAATTTATTAAGGACTCCTCCCTCGCTGTTTAGCGATAGTAGAAAAGGGAAGTATTCAGTAATATTATATTCTGCTGCAAGAGCATTGTTTTATCTTGTATAGCCTTGGATGGTTTATTGCTTTTTAAAATATGTTTATTGCAAATCTGGTACGGCTTAAGCGATTATAAAGTAGAAGACCGTGTAAATTATAGTTTTTGCTTTGATTATTTCTTTGGTTTGTATATTGACCAGATTTCTTCAGATTTGCGATGACAAAAGCAACAGCCTATAAACCCTTGTTTAAAGAAATCAAGAAACAATTAGGAGCATACAAAATAAGCATAAAGAGAGGAGCTATAATCGACGCTAGTTTTATAAACACATCACTGAAACCCGAAGGCAAAACCAGTCATAAAGTTACAGAGGATAGAGCAAATGAGCAGAAAGTTGAAGTTACTAAAGAGTATGTAGGTACTTAAGATAAACATACAACTTGGTAAAAGAAAGTGGGGGATACAAGTTTGGCTACAAAAGATATCACGTTACAGATAATGAAGTTTTGGTTTTAGGGGTGTTGACTAAAAAGGCAAGCACCACTGAAATAGCAAATTTAGAAGAGGTATTAGACAGTGCAGATTTACCAGAAGACATTCCTTTAAAACCAGCTAAAGGTTATCAATCAAAGAAAACCTCGAAAGGGTTGAAATGTCACCAATAACGTGGTGAAACTTTACAACTACCTGTCACTGGACTATGTGTGCATGGAGGTCAGAGAGAGTGTTCGTAAAATGACAATTTCACCACAAATAGTATTGGTGTTAGAGAGTGGCTTATTTTTCGGGTAAAGTGAGCTTTTTAAAGGAAACATTGGGGTGAAACATGTTTTTTACTTCTTTCTAAAAACTTTCGGTTGCTAGTAAGAAATTTGTTTACATTTGATGACATTAAAAGGCATTATTTTAACATTGACATGGTAAAATACGAAACCATAAGAAAGTTGTTTTTTCATAAAAAAATAAATAGATATAAAATTTGTTTTGTTTTTTTATTTGTAAGCTTCTCACTGTTGGGTCAATTCTCTAAAATACCTGACACCCCACTTATTAAAAATTTTACTGAAGAGGAAATACATCATGACTTAACGGTATTTGATATCTCACAAAATTTAAATGGCATCATGTATTTCGCAACCCCAAGTGGTTTGTTAGAATTTGATGGTGAACGTTGGGAAAATTACACTCATGGATCAGAGTCTGACTTGCGTTCTGTTCTATATACAGATGACCAACATTTATATACTGGTGGCCATGGTGGCTTTGGTTATTGGTGTCAAAATGATAAAGGAATTTTAGAATATACCAGCTTATTTTTTAAGCAACCTACAAAAAAAGCATCTTTATTACCTGTTTTTTCTCAAATTAAAGAAATTGACGGTAAAATACTTTTTCAAACCTTTCAACGGATATTTATTTATGACCCTGTTTCAAATAACCTAGATATAATCAAGGCAGTTAGTGGGTTTAACCTCTTATTTTCATCAAAAGATCGTGCTTTCATTCAGGAAACTGGAAAAGGTCTTTTTGAAATCAAAGGCAAGGAGCTCGTCTTAATTGAAGGAACAGAAAAACAACAAATTCATATTATCAATGTTTTTGTAAAAGCAGAGAATGAACTTTTAATTATTACTAAAAATAATGGTTTTTGGGAATGGCGTGATAAAGTAATGCGCAAAAAAAATTGGGAAATAAATACTGCTATCGAAAAGTATCTAGCGAATGATGTCCAAGAAATTCAAAACAATAAGTTTATCATTGGCACTACTCGAAAAGGAATTTATGTTATTTCATCTGAAGGAAAAATTCTTTTGCATCAAGAAAAAAATCAAGGACTACTAGACAACACGATTAGAAAAATTTTTAAAGATGCAAATAACAATGTGTGGCTTAGCACGGAAAACGGCTTAGGATATCTTCAAATTAATAGTAACACAAACTATTTATTGGACAATGAAGGTGAATTTGGTACTGTTTACACAAGTTATTTAAAAGATTCATTGCTTTATTTGGGAACTAACCAAGGTGTTTTCGTAAAAAACAGCTCCCTTCCTAATTCTAAAGCACGTTTAATTGACGAAAGTACAGGGCAAGTTTGGGAAATAGAAAAAATTGACAATCAGATCTTAGTAGGTTCTCACGAAGGAGTATCAGTCCTAGATAACAAAAAATTAAAATCTATTCATGTAGAAGGTGGTGCTTGGGTTTTTAAAAAGCATCCCAAACTTAATGATGTTCTGTATGTCGGTTTTTATTCGGGTATTGGTATTTTTAAGTGGATTGATGATAATTGGAGCTTTGTAAAAAAACTGGAAGGCTATGCTGATTCATCCCGTTTTATGGAGTTTGATAAATACGGACAACTTTGGGTTTCACATCCCTCTAAAGGCTATTACCGTTTAAGTTTTATGGATGATGGCATGAACCTTAAAGAATTTGAGTTTTATGGAGTAAGCAATAAATTTGTAGATACATACGCCTATTTCTGCCAAATAGATAACGAATTGGTTTTTTATAATCCAAAAGGGTTTTTTAACTACGACCCAATAGATAATTCTTTTATTCCGCAAAAGTATGCTTCAGAATTGTTTAAGAATATCAAACAGATTAATAGTATTTCTCAAAGTGAAAATATTTTTTGGTACTCTACTCCTAAAACATTGGGCTATATTTTAAGAGATGAAAATGAGTTTAATAGCGTTCGCAAACCTTTTTATTCAATAAGTACTAAACACCTTAACGACTTCAATAAGTTTGATCAAACAAGTGATTCAACCTTTGCTATTGGCATAAATAATGGAGTTATTTTTCATACCATTAATAATTCAGATTTAGATAATAAAAAGACGCCTCCAATTATTCGAACGATCCAACTCATTAGTACAACAGATACAATTATTGCTTCTATTGATTTAAAAGAAAAATTAAATATCCCTTACAGAAATAACTTTGTAAAAATCAACATTGCACTACCAAACACACCTTTTGATAATTCTTATAAAATTCAATATAGATTAAAAGGTCTTAATACGCAGTGGTCTATTTTAGAAAATACTTCATCATTAAATTTCCCGAGTTTATCACCAGGAAGTTATGTTTTAGAATTAAAATCTGGTAGTGATAACAAAAAAGTTTCTAAAACCATAAGCAAAGAACTTTATGTGGAATCTCCTTGGTATTTAGCCAAAACTGCTTTTGGTGCTTATGCTTTATTACTTATCTTAATAAATATTATTTATCGAACTTATTTCAAAAGAAAAAGTCAGAAACAGATTAGACTGTTAAAAAAAGTAGAGGAAGAAAAAAGAGAACGTGAAAAAGAAAGGTTTAAGCTAGAAAAGCTTGAAATAGATAAACAAGTGCTTCTTTTAAAAGAAGAAAATCTAAATTTAGAAATTAAGAAGAAAAATACTGAACTAGCCTCATCTACACTCAATAACATTAAAAAGAAAGAGCTACTTACCAACTTAATTGAAGATATTAATATAATTGATAAAGGCATTCTTAACAGTTCATTACATTCCCCAATAAAAAAAATATTAAAAAAAATCAAGATTCACCTTTCAGACAAAGATGATTGGCTAACTTTTGAATTGCATTTTAGAAATGCTCATGCTGATTTTTTTGAGAACCTAAGAAATAAACATCCTGTATTATCTTCCAACGAAATTAAATTGAGTGCCTATTTAAAACTCAATTTATCCTCAAAAGAAATTGCCTCTTTAATGAATATTTCTATTAGAAGTATTGAGCAAGCGCGGTATCGGTTAAGGAAAAAATTAAATTTACCGCAAGATTCTAGCCTTGTAAATTATATTCAGTCACTTTAATATTGAATTCTTAATTTCACTAAGCTTCACAAAAACAATGTTTTAACTAATTTACATTGAGGTTTTGTAGAGGTCCATATTCTCCCATGTGTAATTTTTGTAGAAGTCTTTTCAGTAGATAATATTCTCATATTATCAATATTTACAAAATATTATATGCTGGGACTATAACGATTGAGAAAAACAATTTAATTATTAATCAAAATAAATAAGAAATGAAAAAAATTACACTTTTGGTAATTTTTGTATCAACAATATAATGTCAAATACAGCAATATATTAGAAATAACCAAATTAATCAAAAGTAACTACATATAAATCAAAGGCTTAATTCTTTATTCTATTTAGAATATCTTATATGAATAGAAATATTCAATCTCTAAAACTTAAATTAACCACCATGACGATATTTTTTACAAATTATTTCAAAAAACTTAAAATAGGACATTTCCTTTCATTTGTATTATTTTTTTGGATGAGTGTTGGATATGCTCAGACAACTATTTCAGGTAAAGTAACAAATGCGGTTAGGAGTGAGCCCATATTAGGAGCAAGTATAATGGTTAAAGGGACAACTATAGGAACGACAACCGATTTTGACGGTAACTTTTCAATAGAAGCAGAAATAGGAGATTTTTTGGTTATTTCTTACCTTGGCTTTTTAAAACAAGAAATTGAAGTCACTGAACAGACTGAATTCGTCATAGCTTTGAAAGAAGACATGGATGCCCTTGATGAAATTGTAGTAATTGGCTATGGAGAAAAATCTCAATTAAAGGTAATTTCATCCGTATCCGTGGTTGATGAGGAGACCTTAAAGAAGATACCCGTTCCACAAGTTAGTAATGCTTTAGAAGGATTAGCTGCAGGTTTATTTGTAAGACAGACCACTGGAGAACCTGGTTTTAGCGGCTCTTCTTTTGAAGTAAGAAATTTTGGTTCTGCCTTGGTGATAGTCGATGGTGCACCAGGAGATTTGAACCAATTAGACCCAAATGAAATTGAGAGTATATCTGTATTAAAAGATGCAGCAGCAGCCGCAGTTTATGGGGTGCAAGGTGGTAATGGTGTTGTTTTAATTACCACTAGAAAAGGAAAAATTGGCAAACCTAAACTAACTTACAGCAATCAATTTACGTTTACAACATTTACAGCCTATCCAGATTTTTTGACTTCTGCTCAATACGGAGAAGTTTTAAATGAAGGCTTGAGAAATGCAAATCAAAGCCCCTTTTATTCCCCAGAAAAACTAGAAGCTTTTAGAACAGGTTCAGATGCTATAAATTCGCCTAATACAGACTGGAGAAGTTTAGTTTTAGATGACTGGGGTTTCCAGCAACGCCACAACCTAAATTTATCCGGAGGTACTGAAAAAGTGAAATATTTCGTGTCGGCAGGATATTTAGATCAAGGCTCAAATTATAGCGCAGATGTACTTTCTTTTCAGCAATTTAATTTAAGGTCAAATTTAAACGCGCAAGTCACCGATAATTTAAGTTTAGGACTCAACCTTGGAGTTCGAAGAAGAGTAAATGAAACTCCTGCATATTCAGCCTTTGATATTTTTAGAGAATTGAGTCGTGCATTACCAACAGATCTAGCATATTATCCAGATGGTACACCGGTAAGACCAAGTTTTAGTCCTAATCATATACTAGAAGGGATGAGAGATTTTAATGCAGGCTACTTTCGTTCAACCAGCAATAATATCGATGCTAAGCTAACCTTGCAGTGGGATGTTAATCAAGTGGAAGGCTTAAGTTTTAAAGCATACGGATCGTTGCTTTACGACACGTCTTTTTCTAAAGATTGGGGAAAGAGCTATGACCTTTTTAGACTAAACCAGCAAACAGGTAATTATGATCAATTTTCAGCAGCTCCTGAAGGTGCTTTTAGCGAAACAATTTTAACGCAAGGAACAGGTTTTAGTAATCACTATGTTTTAAGACCTTCTGTAGAGTATGATCGTACTTTTGGCTTCCATAGTGTGTCCGCTTTGTTATTAGCAGAAATACAACAAATAGAAGGACAAGGCTTTTCAGGGCAACGCCAAGATTTTCAATCTGCAGCCATTGACCAATTATTCGCTGGCTCATTACAAAATCAAGTTGCAAATGGGAACGAGTCTCGCGAGAATAGATTAGGCTATGTGGGACGCTTTAGTTACGATTATAAATCAAAGTATTTAATAGAATCATCCTTTAGATACGACGGATCATCACGATTTGCACCTGGAAATGAATGGGGGTTTTTCCCTTCTGTTTCTGCAGGTTGGAGACTATCCGAAGAAGCATTTTTTGAACCCATTAAAAACACGATATCTGATTTAAAATTAAGGGCTTCGGTAGGTACTGCGGGTACTGATAATACCGCAGCGTACCAATGGCTAAGCGGTTTTAACTACAGTTTCTTTTATGTTCTTGAGGATGATGCTGTACAAACTATAGATAATACAGCATTAGCAAATAGAGATCTTACTTGGGAAACCAATACCACTTACAATGTGGGTTTAGATGCGCGTTTTTTTGACAACGATCTTCGATTTTCTTTTGATTATTTCTTCCGAAAAAGAGATAATGTATTAGCTTTTCCTTCTGCAAGTGTCCCTAGTACTTTAGGAGTTGGTTTAGCTGCTCAAAACTTGTACGAATTTTCAAATGAAGGATTTGAACTTTCTTTAAACTACAACAAAAAAGTAAATGACAATCTAAAAGTAAATGCACTTTTAAATTTTTCAAGATCCAGAGAAAGAGCTGTGTTTATTGATGAAAACTCTATAGAGGATGATTTTATGAGGCAAAATCTTACAGTAACAGGTGGGTTTACAAATCTTAGAAGGGGTTTTATCTCCCAAGGACTTTTTCAATCTCAAGAAGAAATTGACCAATGGGCAGTCCAAGATGGTAATGGAAATACTACTTTACAACCAGGTGATGTAAGGTTTCAAGATCTAAATGGAGACGGCATTATAGATGTAAAAGATCAAAAAGTCTTTGGAGATGGAGACAAGCCAGCGATTAATTATTCGTTAAACTTAGGAGCGGAGTACAAAAGATGGGCGCTTTCTGTCTTACTAACTGGAGCAGGAGGCTATGATATATACATAGATGGAGAAGCTCAGAGTCCTTTAAGAAATGGGTTTAACGGCTATGATTATCAATTAGATTATTGGACATCTGGGAACATGGGTGCTGCATATCCAAGAATAACCGATGGTGGATTTAACGAAAACAATAATAGGTTTTCAGATTTTTGGCGACGAGATGGAACTCATTTGAGAATTAGAAATGTGAACCTCAGTTATTCATTACCAAGTGAGGGTAAAAAACTAGGCTTCGAAGAACTTACTTTATTCCTTACTGGAACCAATCTATTTGTTTTTACAACCTATGATGAAGAAATAGATCCACAAAGCACATCAGGTGTTGGATGGTATTATCCACAAAACAGAGCTTTTACCTTCGGAGTTAACGTAACATTTTAAAAAAACAAATTATGAAAATTAAATATTTAACACTCTTTTTATTTGCAATCCTGCTCTCAGCATGTAGCGATGACTTTTTAAACGAGCCACCATTAGACAGGATAACTGAAGCTGATGTCTGGACCGACAAGGCTTTAATGGATGCTTATTTTTTACAAATTTATGAAAATATGCCATGGGATTATTTGCAAGATTTTGGTGGTGGAGCTGGGGGTGGTGCCCAACGCGACGCCTTATCGGATTTAGCGCGCAGTACGTATTCCTGGACACCTGCCACTAATACCTTTAGACCTGGTAATTGGGGTACACAAAACAATTCTTGGCCTCTAGATTGGTGGGGTTACTTTAATTTATGGAAAATAAATTATTCCATAGAAAATTTAGAGACGCTATCTTTTAATGTGCTTTCTGACGAAGAACTTAATAACCGATTAGGTGAAATGCATTTTTTAAGAGCCTTTTGTTATTTTGAAATGGTGAAACGCTATGGTGGAGTTCCTATAATACTAGAAGCTCAAAATCCAGATACTACTCCTGATGACGACTATTTTCCAGCAAGAAATACAGAAAAAGAGGTTTATGACCAAATATTAGCAGATATACAAGTGGCCTTTAATTTACTACCAAACAGATGGAATGGTCAAAGAGGACGCGCTTCAAAGTGGGCTGCTAAGTCATTAGAATCTAGAGCAGCTCTATATGCTGGAAGTATCGCTAAATATGGAATGGTGCAAATAGATGGTCTAGTGGGTATTCCTTCTTCAGATGCAAATTTATATTACCAAATAGCATTAAATGCTTCGCAAAGTATCATTACAGAATCTGGTCATAGCTTATTTGATCAATATCCAGATCCGGTTGAGAATTATGTTCAATTATTTCTGGATGAAACAGAAGATGAAGCCATTTTTTCGAAGGTTTGGATTCCTTTTGAAAAAGGACATTCTTATGATTTACACAATGTACCATATAGCTACAGATTAGACTGGGGCGGAAGCATGTCTCCATCAAAACAATTGGTGGATAGCTATGAAGTTTTAAGTACAGGATTATTGCCTAATGAGCCAGGTTCAAATTACGATGAGAACAATCCATGGGAAAACAGAGATCCACGTTTTAAGGCAACTATTTTAACTAACAATGAAATGTTCCAAGGTTCTCCAGTACAGATTTGGTATGGAACTGAAGTTGATGGAGGGATAGATACAAGCATTGCTACAGGTATCGGTAAAGACGGAATTGGTGTACATCCAGATGCCACAAAAACAGGTTTTTATGTCCGTAAATATTTGCAAGATGGTTCTGTTTCTTTGTTCATTCCCCAGTTTTACTCAGGCCAAGACTGCATGATTTTTCGAATGGGTGAAATTTATCTGAATGCGGCCGAAGCTGCTTTCGAATTAGGATTGGAAGGTTTAGCAGGTGACTATATAGAGCCGATCAGAAGTAGAGCAGGTCTAACCCAAAATCTTCGTTTACAGTCGTATTCTGGAGAGGAATTAAGAGATAGACTTCGCAACGAACGAAAATTAGAACTCGCTTTTGAAGACCAAAGATATTGGGATGTGAGAAGATGGCGTACTGCAACAGAAGCCTTAAGTATTCAGTTAGAAGGAGTAAGAACACTGCGTAGTGTAGACGGATTTGGGGAGGAGACATTTACATATGAAACCTTTGATGCTGAACCGCAACAAATGAATTTTTTCCAAAGACAATACTATATGCCAATAGGTCAAAGTAGAAGAGATAACAATGCTAGACTTATAGAAAACCCTGGTTATTAAATATCTCGATCAAGATGGTAAAGCAATGATATCAAATAGCTAGGATCTTTAATGATACGCTTCTGTTATTTGTGAAATCATCAATTAATATGAACTATGAAAATGATGTAAAAACAAAAAAAGAAACTCATGAAAACACTAAAATTTACAACTAACATTTTAATACTAGGGATCGTTCTATTATTTACAGGCTGCTCTGATGATGATGTACTGGTTTCAGAACCTACAAGTGAAGATGCTGCATTCAAATTCGTTTTTGATTCCGATAACCCGAATAAGGTGAATTTTAATGCCACGCCAAGTGATGACAATTGGAACACTCACTGGGATTTTGGAGATAATACTTCAACCGATGGTTATGAAGCTAGCAAAGTATATCTTACTGCTGGTGACTACGATGTGAGATTTAAAGTGTTTACAAAAGGGGGCACCGCAGAAGTAATTCAAACCGTGGTTATTAATCAAAATTTTCAGGGACCAAACCTTTTACTAAACGGGGAGTTTGACGGAAATGATTCATGGTCTATTTTGACCATTACAGACGGAGTTAATATCTCTTTTGATAATAATGAAGCAACATGGACTGGTGGCGGGTTCGGACATGCTGGGATTTATCAACGGTTTGAGGTATTAGAAAACAATTTGTATCAAATATCAATGGACATCAATGGTGGCCCGTTAACAGATTGTTGGTTTGAAGTATATGTAGGAACGGAAGTCCCTGTTAATGGACAGGATTATGGAGATGGTGGAATACGAATAGGTTTAAATACATGGGAAGGTTGCGGAGTGGAACCTTTTAATGATGATTTTTCCACAATTAGTTGTGTTGGCTCTGGAGCTACATTTGAGTTTCCTACTGCTGGAACAGCCTATATAGTTGTACGGAGTGGTGGAGGTGACTTTGGTAACGGAGTATCTATAGATAATGTGGCTGTTCGTTCACTTGAATAAATAGAGTATAAAAATCAAGCATCCCCAAAAGCTTTCGGGGTCACTAAGGTCTCTTTTTATGTTGAAATGCATCTGTAAGGCTTACCGAAGTAGAAAGTAAAAAGGAGCGTTTTATAGCAGTAAATTTAAATTGCAAATCGTGTAATATCTTTTTTGAGTAATTTGAGTCAGCTCTTACAGGTTTTACAGGCCATCATTTGGCCAGTAAAACCTGTAAGTAGTTGTTTTTTTAAAGACGATTATCTTAGAAAAGCTTATACCTACCCTATCCTTAACATAGAAATATTTAACATGAAAAAGAAGATATTGTTTTTAAGTTTACTAGCTATTTCGATGTCAAGTTGGGGCCAAAGCCTTCGGGCATTAGGAACCGAAATAGTGAATGCTAATAACGAAGAAATCCTTTTGCGAGGAGTTGGCCCAGGTGGTTGGCAAATTATGGAGGGCTATATGATGCAAACCTCTGGTTTTGCAGGATCTCAGCATGAGATAAAAAATAGACTAACCGATTTAATGGGTGAATCTAATACAGAAGTATTTTTCGATAAATGGAGAGAAAACCATTTCACGAAACGAGATGTGGATTCCTTAGCAGCTTGGGGATTTAATAGTATTCGTATACCAATGCATTATAACCTATTTACACTTCCTATCGAGGATGAACCTGTTGCTGGTGAAAACACATGGAATGAAACAGGGTTTGAATTGATTGATGACGTTTTAGCTTGGTCTGCACCGCACGATATATATGTTATTTTAGATATGCATGCCACACCAGGAGGACAAGGAACTGGGTCTGAAATAAATGATTACGATCCTACTAAACCCTCCCTATGGGAAAGTCAGGAAAACCGAGATAAGTTAGTGGCTTTATGGACCAGAATAGCAGATAGATATAAAGATAATGAATGGATAGGTGGGTATGATTTAATAAACGAAACACATTGGGATTTAGGAAATGAAAATGCATTATTAAGGGAGGTTTACGAAGATATTACAGAAGGTATTAGGGGTGTAGGTGATGATCATATTCTTTATATTGAAGGCAATTCGTATGCAAATGATCACAGAGGATTGACACCACCATGGGATGATAATTTAGTTTATAGTTTTCATAAGTATTGGAGTTTTAATAATGAAAATGATGTGGATTGGATATTGCCATTAAGGGATACCTACAATGTCCCACTCTGGATGGGAGAGTCTGGAGAAAATTCCAATACGTGGTTTACCGATGCGGTATCACTATTCGAAAATAACAATATTGGCTGGGCTTGGTGGACCGTCCGTAAAATTGGGGATATAGATAGTCCGTATGCGGTAGATATAAATCTTGGCTATCAAGATATTTTAGACTACTGGCAAGGTAATGGACCACAACCCACGGTTTCACAAGCTTTCAATTCGATGATGGAACTAGCCGATAACTTACTAGTAGATAACAGTAGGTATAGAAAGGATGTCCCTGATGCATTGATAAGACAAGTACAAACTGATGAGACGATACCTTATCACGGAAATCCTTCTGCAATTCCGGGCGTAATCTATATGTCAGATTTTGATTTAGGCCAAAATAACTTTGCGTATTATGATACAATTGTAGCTGATTATAATTTGTCTACAGGAAATTTTACTGCTTGGAATAGTGGTTGGTCGTATCGTAATGATGGTGTAGATATTGAAAAAAACACGGATAATATAAATAGCAATGGATTTCACATTGGATTTGTAAATCAAGGTGAATGGATCAAATACACAGTTGATATAAACGAAACGGCTGTATACAAAGCAAGTATAAGGTTGGCCACAGAACAAACTGGAGGTGAATTTTTTCTGACCATCGATGATCAAGAGGTAACAACAACACAAGTGATTAGCGAAACAGGAGGATGGTCCCAGTTTACGACGTTCGAAATTAATGACATTATTCTTCCAGAAGGAGAACATAGTTTAAAATTACATATCAACAATAATATTCCTGTTAATCTGAGCAGTATTGAATTTGAAAACACAGGAACTGTAACTGAACTTGCTTTAAGTGCCCTAAACGGCAAAACGGGAGAAGATGAACAGTCTATTGAAATAGCGATTAGTGAGTCGCTTTTTGCAGCTTCACTAGATGGAACGCTAGGTCAATTTACAGCAAGTATTAATGGTGAAGAACGAAATGTGCTTTCGGTTGCGGCAGACCCATCTAGAGACCGATTAATTATTCTTACCGTTGAAGGGTATTTAATTACAGGCGACGAAATACGGGCGAGCTATTCAGGAAGTTCGGTCCAATCAGAATCAAGTAAAACTTTAAATGCTTTTACAGATTTAGTCATAAACAATGTAAGTCCAAATCGGTTTATTCTTCCAATTTTAATTGAAGCGGAAGACTACGACTATATGATAGGAATGAATTTAGAAGACACAGAGGACATAGGAGGTGGGCAGAATTTTGGTTTTACTGATTCAGGCGATTATGCTGATTATTCAATTTATGCTCCTGAAACTATACTTTACAATGTTAATTTTAGAATTGCAGGATTTAACGAAGGAAGTATTGGATTGTATACCGTTGATGAAAATTCAGTTGAAACAGAATTAGTTGTCGTGACCACAATAATTACAAACGGCTGGCAAACATGGGAAACCGTTTCTGGTAATTTGCTTATTGAAGAAGGAGTTCATAAACTAAGAATGCGTGTTTTAGAAGGGGGATTTAATTTTAATTGGTTTGAATTTGATTTTTCTGATAGCGATGGAGATGGTGTTTTAGACGAAAATGATGCCTGTCCTAATACACCAGAAAATGCAGTTGTAGATGTTACCGGATGTGAAGTTTTCTATTTGTCACCAGAAAATTTTGCAGTATCTACTTTTAGTGAAACATGTCGTTCTGAAAATAATGGAAGTATCTTTTTATCAGCGATAGAAAATTACAATTATACCGTATCGCTTACTGCTGAAAATTACTCAGAAACAAGAACGTTTGTTTCTGAGATTAATTTTGAAAACCTATCAGCAGGTACGTATACATTATGTATTACAATAACTTCCCAGCCTGGCTATGAACAGTGTTTTACGATTGTTGTAATTGAACCAGATGAATTGATAGTTAACGCTGGACGGCCAGCTAATTCATCAGAATTGAAGTTATCGTTAAGTGGTGGAGAGGTATACTATATTAGGCTAAATAACGAAAACATAGTTTCTAATCAAACTGAAATAAGCTTACAGCTATCTAATGGTACAAACCAGCTAAGTGTTAGAACCAATAAAGACTGCCAAGGAATTTATAAAAAAACCATTGTTGCAAATCTTCAACCCCTAGTTTATCCTAATCCTGTTCACAATACATTATTTATTTCAACAAATAACTTAAGCATGGAGAGCGTGCCTGTAGAGATTTATAATTTAGAAGGGAAATTGATTTACTCTAAAATCCATAAGGCTACTTCAAATGAATTACAAATTGATTTGTCGAGTTTGACGAATGGTTTTTTCATATTGAAAATAGTAACAAAAGAAGATACTTACAACTATAAAATTATTAAGCAATGAATAAATTCAAAATAATAATCCCAATTTACGTATTACTTTTAGTGGTCACTGCTTCGTGCAGCGATGATGATGAAACCTCAATAAACAATGTAGATCCACCAACTGCAGTAACACTAGTATCTCCCGAAAATAATACCGTTTGTAATGAAGGTGTTACTTTTTCTGATACTGAAACCGATGTGCTATTTGAATGGGAACAGGCGATTAATGCAAGCTCTTATGTATTACAGATTATAAATTTAAATGATGGAACTTCCAGAAATATTAGTTCAACATCAATGGAGTATACAATACGTATTTTAAGAGGAGCTTCTTATTCGTGGTCTGTAACATCCTTCGTTAGCGGTAGTAACGATAGTGCTAAAAGTGCAATCTGGCAATTTTATAACGCAGGACTGCCAGGGGAAAATCATCCGCCTTTTCCAGCAGAGGGTATTAGTCCACAAGCAGGCTCTACTGTAGATGAAGGTTCAATCGCTTTACAATGGGAAGCTTCTGATATCGATAACGATATTATCTCCTACAGCATATTTCTTGACACAATAAATCCTCCACAAGTAGAAGTTGGAAATACGAGTAATACAAGTTTAGGAGTAGCAGTGTCTTCTGGACTCATCTATTATTGGAAAATTGTTACAACAGATGAAGTTGGGAACGCATCAGACTCTCAAGTTTTTCAATTTCGAGTGAACTAAAAGGAAGAAAAAGCAAGCTATTTTAAAATAGCTTCATAGCTGAAGGCTTTATTTTGTAATCTTCATTGTATATAAAAAATGATCGTAGACGATATTAAATTATAAATTTGAGAGTTACATTTTAATATGCCATGGTTAATTCCAAAATTTATAAAAAACGACATCGCCTATTTAAAAAGGAAACAGTTTAAAAACTTTACAATTAAGAGCACCTCTACTAACTCTTTTTGGAATGATAACAAGGTAGGCGTAAAGAAGAGCTAGTTAGCAATCAAAACAGCTTTTTAGTGTCGCCCCTAAGGCCAAGTTCTTTTAGATGTTGTTTTTATAAATCGCCAGCCTTAGGAGGGGTATGAATTTTTCAGGTTGAGGGTATGTCAAAAATAAAGTGACTGAATTATACGCCGTGATCTTGCTTGGCAGTATGGCAAAAAACACACTCACAAAGCATCAGTTATGGCGAGTATTTTTAACGTAGCTGAAGAGCAAAAAACAAACAGAAATAGATGCATTATTTTACATCAGACTCTAGGTGTAATGTTATTAAATGTTGTGTTAAATTAATTCACCTAATTTTTGAAAATAAAAACACGACGAATTATTAATGTCAATTTAATTCAAAACCGAATTATGAAAAAAACCAACTGCTACAAATTATTAAGTTTATTGTTTATAGGAATAAGTATCCTGTCCTATAAAACAGAAGATAAAAAAGATGAAAAAAAAATCGCGGAAGCCAAAATTGAAACTGCAGAACCTAAGGTTTGGGAAGTAGATTTCTTAGACGATTTCGATACTTTTAATTCAGATAATTGGCAAGATCAACGGATTTGGGTTAATAATGAAACGCATTGTTATGTTCCAAATAACGAACATGGTACGCGTGAAGTAAGCAATGGTTCATTAAAAATAAAAGTAATTAATGTTGGTGAAAAAATCAGCTGTGACAACATGGATAAACATGGGAAACAACATCCAGATACCCAATATGTAGCAGGTCGTATCGCATCAAAAAATCGAAAAGAATTTGTTAAAGGCAAATGGACCGCTAGATTAAAATTATCAAGCAATGGTGAACCTAGTATGTTTCCAGCTTGGTGGTTACTTGGTGCACAAAACAACGAGCCACCAGTACAAGAAGAGGATGAAAATGTCTGTTGGCCTATGACTGGCTCTGGAGAGATAGATGTTTTTGAACACCATGGTGACCATCAAAAAAACCATTTTACAACAGGTGCTATCAAAAGCTTAGGAGAATGTGATAAAGGAGATTGGTGGAGTTTACGCAAAGGATTTGATGCTACTTTAAATGAATATCACGACTATTCTGTAGAATGGGAAGGAAGCGATCTAGTGTATCGAGTAGATGATAAAGAAGTATATCGCAATGTTGGAGAAGGGGATAAATATCCTGAGGCTATGTTCGCAATTTTAAACTTTGCTAAAATCACAGACGCCCCAATGGAAGGAGAATGGGTAATGGAAGTAGATCGGGTTAAACATGAATTTCGTAAATAATTAGATAAAAAATCAATAATCAACATGAACCAAATGAATTATAAAGTAATAGGTCTTCTACTTTTAATCTTATCTTGCAAAGACGTTAAAACTGAAATTACCTCTGTTTCATCTATAGAAAATTACGACAACAAAACACTTCAAGTTTATACAACTGCCAGGGATACAAAACTAAGACTGACTAAAACCGATGAGAAAACTTTTAAAAGTAAGGTGCAAGCTTTAGAAACAGAAGTTGTTGTTGTTGTAAATACAGCAAAAACTTTTCAGGAATATTTAGGTATTGGTGGAGCGATAACAGATGCTTCATCTGAAGTGTTTTCCACTTTAAATGACACACAACAAAACACCCTTTTACAATCACTTTATGGAAAAGAGGGTATTGGTTATAATATCATCAGAACAAGCATTCATAGTAGCGATTTTGGTTTAGGTAGTCATACTTATATTGAAGAAGGAGATGCAGCGTTAGAGACATTTTCAATAGAAAAAGACAAAGAAAAACGTTTGCCTTTTATAAAAAGAGCTGTCGATTTAATTGGAGATGATCTGGTGTTTTATGCCAGTCCTTGGAGTCCTCCTGCTTTTATGAAGAGTAATAACAATATGCTACAAGGAGGGAAATTACTTCCAGAATTTCGACAAGCATGGGCAAATTATTATGTGAAATTTATTAAAGCCTACGAAGAAGAGGGTATTCCTGTTTGGGGATTAACCATACAAAATGAACCCATGGCAGTGCAGCGATGGGAATCTTGTATCTATACCGCAGAAGAAGAACGCGATTTTTTAAAAAACTACTTGGGGCCAACATTAGAAAAAGAAGGTTTAGGAGATAAAAATATAGTGGTTTGGGACCACAATAGAGACTTAATTACAGATAGAGCAAATACTATTTTTGAAGATCCAGAAGCATCCAAATATGCTTGGGGAATAGGTTTTCATTGGTACGAAACTTGGACAGGTGGCTTGCCAAAATACGATAACCTTAAAAACATAAATGAATCTTTTCCATCCAAAAATATGTTGTTTACGGAAGGCTGCCAAGAAGGCTTTGAAACTGGAAAATTACAGTTTTGGCCTAATGCAGAACGTTATGGGAATTCTATGATAAACGACTTCAACAGCGGAGTTGTAGGGTGGACCGATTGGAATATTTTATTAGATGAACGCGGTGGACCAAATCATGTTGAGAATTTTTGCTTTGCACCAATTCATGCCAATACAAATACGGGAGAACTATTTTATACGCCCACTTATTACTATATCGGTCATTTTTCTAAATTCATTAAACCTGGTGCTTTACGGGTAAGCACATCAACAAGTAGAAGTACAATAGAAAGCACATCGTTTAAAAACAGGGATGGAAAGATCGTTACTGTAGTCATGAACCCTTTGGACACTAAAATAGCGTATAAACTAATTGTGGGGAATAGCGAAACTCAGTTAGAAATTGAACCACGTGCTATACAATCCCTAATTTACTAAATAGTTTACCCAACAAAACATGAATAAAAAACTTGTCTTTATTGCGTTTGTAGTATCCTTAGGAGGATTTCTTTTTGGTTTTGATGCAGGAATCATTTCAGGCGTCATGTCTTTTGCTAGTCCTGAATTTAATTTAAGTGATATTCAATCAGGATGGGTGGTAAGTTCTCCTTCATTTGCAGCTATGATTGCGATGCTGTTTTCGGGAAGATTAAGTGATAAATTTGGGCGAAAAAAAATACTCCTTTTTGTCGCTTTTCTGTATGCTATTTCTGCGGCATTATCTGCTTTAGCAACGTCTTATGAAATGCTTTATATAGCAAGAATAATCGGGGGTTTGGCTTTTGGGGCAGCTTTGGTTTTAGCACCTATGTATATCGCTGAAATTTCATCTGCAGAAAACAGAGGAAAGTTAGTTTCGTTGCAGCAATTAAATATCGTTTTTGGTTTTTTTGCAGCATTCTTAAGTAATTATTTTTTCAACAAATACAATACACCCGAAAGTTTATTCCTTACAGATGAAAATGTTTGGAGATGGATGTTAGGTATAGAGTTAATTCCTGCTGTGGCCTATTTTATTTTTTTATTTTTTATTCCAAAAAGCCCACGTTGGCTTTATTTAAAACAAAACTATGAGGAGACGAGAAAAGTCCTAATACAAATTCACGGGAAAGAAAAAGGAGCACTAGAAATTATGTCTATTGAAGAAAACATCTATGCTGATAAACTCAAACCCCCCATACAAGTTAAAGATTTATTTAAACGCTCGCTGCGTTTCATTTTAGTGGTTGGTCTAATTGTAGGTGTTTTGCAACAAATCACAGGAATAAATACCGTTTATTTTTATGCAACATCAATATTTAAACAAACCGGTATCGGTACAGATGCTGCCTTTTCATCAGGTGTTTTATTAAGTACCATTTCAGTAATTTTTACTTTTTTTGCTATCTATTTGATTGATAGAATGGGTCGAAGACCTTTATTATTAATTGGTACAGCAGGCATAGCTATCAGCCTATTAGTATGTGCTTATGGCTTTAACCAAGCAACTTATAAACTATCACAAGAAAAAATAAATCAATTTGAATTTTCTGAATCTCAAAAATTATCACCTTTTGCAGATCAACTTTATGATAATGATATCGATTTTAAAAACGATATAAAATCAGCTTTAGGTAATAAAGTATACAGTAAAAACGATGGTGCTATTTTAGAGGCAGCGACTGCGATTAATGCCAATCTAATACTCATTGGGATTTTAGGTTTTATAGCTTGTTTTGCTTTTTCACTAGGACCTGTAATGTGGGTCTTATTATCCGAATTATACCCCTTAAAATATAGAGGATTGGCAATATGTGTAATCGCTTTTGTCAACTCATTAATCAGTTCTTTAGTGCAACTTATTTTTCCTTGGGAATTATCAAACTTAGGAAATGCATTGACCTTTTTCATATTTGGTGCTATAGCATTAGTAGGCTTTTTTATTCTTTTAAAAATATTACCAGAAACCAAAGGCAAATCTTTAGAGGAGTTAGAAAAGGAGTTTGTTATAGAGGTATAAGCTTGTGTTTATAAGAAATAGAATAGGCAAACCATCCGTAATATCAAATTAGACCTATAATGACGCAATAAATCGTTTTATCTGCGCGCACAAACCTCGATGAAAAAATCATGTTTTTTCTAAACAAAAAATCAATTAAAATGAAAGTAATGCGTTCTGATGGTATTTATAAATTTCTATTCATAGGCTTTTGCTTTTTTGCGTTTAACTCTTGCAAAAATGTCTCCATATTTAAGCCAAAACAAGATACTACCCTAGAAGAAAAAGTGGACTCCCTGTTAGCTAAAATGACTTTAGAAGAAAAAATCGGTCAAATGACGCAAGTAAGGCATTTTGATGATATTACTGATGAAGAGATAGCTACTAAATTTATTGGTTCTGTAATACATACTCAAGGACCAAGTCCTGGTGAAGATGCTGCTGGATGGCAAGCAAGATGTATAGCCCTACAAAACAGAGCCCTATCCACAAGGTTAGGGATTCCTTTGTTATTTGCTGTAGATGCAGTACATGGACATAATACGTTTGAAGGTGCTACCATATTTCCACACAATATTGGAATGGGAGCAACTAGGAATTCAAAATTAGTTGAAGAGGCTGCGGCAATAACTGCTATCGAAGCGCAGGCTACAGGTTTTAACTGGACATTTTCACCATGCATCGCTATTCCTTATAATGAAAAATGGGGTCGAGTGTATGAAGCATTTTCAGAAAGTACTGCGTTAACTCAGGAGCTAACCAAGGCTTCTATTCGTGGACATCAGGGAGAATTATCAGCAAGCCATACGGTAATGGCAACAGCAAAACACTATGTAGGTGATGGTTCAACAGATTTTGGTATTGAAGGTGGAAACACAAGTCTAAGTCTGCAAGAGGTTAATGAACGTCTGTTGCCACCTTATCGCGATGCGGTTAAGGGGGGCGTTGGAGCTGTTATGGTACCGTTTAACACGCTATCAGACCAAGCAATGCACGCTCATAAAATATTGATTATAGACTCTCTAAAAAACAGCATGGGCTTTGATGGTATTGTCGTAACCGATTGGAAAGGCTATTCAAGATTTGGAGGAAATGCTATTGTAAATGCGGGTGTAGATATGGTAATGGCGGTTGATGGTGATTTAACTATTTTTCAATCAGGATTAATGGAAGGAATTATTAATGAAGAAGTTTCTCTTCAAAGAATTGATGATGCGGTAAAGAGAATACTTCGTCAAAAATTTAGATTAGGCTTATTTAAAAATCCATTTCCAGATGCTGCTTTAATTTCAGAAATAGGAAGTGTTGCACATCGTGAAAAGGCTAGACAAGCTGTGAGAGAATCTTTGGTTTTATTGAAAAATGAAAATGAGGTATTACCATTAAATAAGAAGACTAAAAAAATTGTTGTCGTTGGTGAGCATGCAAATAGCTCAGGATTACAATCAGGTGGATGGACCATATCGTGGCAAGGAACGCATGAAAATTATAAAGGAGCAACTAGCATTTTAGAAGGTATACAAAGTACATCTGAAGGATTAGTAACCTATGATCAAAACGGAACAGAAAATCATTTAGATGCCGATGTCGCCATTGTTGTGGTAGGAGAAACCCCTTATGCCGAATCACTCGGAGATATTGGAGATGGTAAAGGAATACACAAATTAAGCTTAAGTAAAAAACATCAAAATTACATCAACACCTATACTGACGCAGGTGTAAAAACAATTGTAATTTTAATCTCAGGAAGACCCTTGGTAGTAACAGATCAAATTGAGCAGTCTGATGCTTTTATAGCGGCTTGGCTAATAGGGTCTGAGGGAGATGGTATTGCAGAAGTACTTTTTGGTGACTATAATTTTAAAGGAAAGTTACCCCATTCTTGGCCTAAATCAGTTGAGGATTTTAATGGAAAGTATGGGCCTAATTTTTGGGATACTTCCACTAAACCGCTGTTTGAATACGGTTATGGTATGGAGTATCTAAATAAAACGCTTGAATAGTTTGCTGTCTTTGTTTGAGTATAAGTAGATTTATTTTACTATTTAAGTTTTTGTTTTTTGGAATCCATATTGATGTAGCCCACCAAACGTTCAGCTTATGGCATAACAAACACCATAAAATAAAGACAACTTCCGCATTCAAATCAACGATTGGAAGGTTGCTTCACGAAATTTGACACTGTAATGTCGCAATAAATCGTTTATGTTCAGCTTGCTTTTTACCAAAAATAATTACCGTAACCAAGGCTATGCTAACTATTTTTAACTTCAATCAATCAAAACGTAATTCAATTTATTTAAACGACATCATAAACTTAATTTGTTATAAAATGGCAGAATTCCCCTTATTCATAATTAATGACTGTGACCACCGCCACCTGCTGTAATAATATCAAATACACCTCGGATTAAAAACTGAGCTTTTGTATCGACCTGCTCTGAATTTAAAATAGGTTTGAGCCCATTTTGGGGTGAATCTGTATCCACTTCAATTTTGTCGAAGGTGTACAATTTATCGGTTTTAGAATTGAGTTGTAAGACGAAGGTTTCCCCATCAACCTCAGTAAAAGCCGTCTCAGGTAAAGCTAAATAGTCTTTAGAATCAGATTTGAAATAGGCATTTACAAACATGCCAACCGAAAAGTTGACGTTCTCATTTTTGGGATGTGCATGAACGCGAACGCTTCTGTTTTCATTCACTTCAGCACCAATTAACTTTACATTAGCACTGAAAATTTGATCGGAGATTTCAGGAATTTTAAAGCTTAATGTATCCCCTTTATGGATCTTTAAGATGTCTTTTTCAAAGACATCCAGCTCAAGGTGAATATGGTCCACATCAAGAATTTCCATGATCATTTCAGATTTAGCTAAAAATTTACCTTGAGCCACATTCAATTTTGAAATTTTACCGCTAATAGGGGCGTAAATATTAATTTCTGATGTGAAATTCGTCTCAGCGATTTGCTTTGGATCTAGATTCATTAATTTAATATGCTCAACTGTTGCTTTAAGTTGTGCTTTGGCTTGCAGAAAGTCATTTTTTGAAGATTGAAAGACTTTTTGAGCAATGATTTTGTCGTTGTATAAGTTCTCTTTACGCTCAAACTCTGATCTTACAAATTCCATGTTGCTTATCGCTTTTGCATAATTCTGCTGAAACTTTATAAAATCAGGATTTTTTAAGGTCACTAATAAATCACCTTTTTGAACTTCGTCACCTATTAAAAGTCGAGTTTCAGAAATATATCCATCAAAATAAGAACTCACAGTAGCTCG
>Ga0222644_1000222_pt1 | contig 24171 bp, 18 predicted proteins | sample AntAcemetagen291_FD_179800 | JGI IMG/M metagenome (GOLD analysis project Ga0222644, IMG submission 179800) | Saline water microbial communities from Ace Lake, Antarctica - #291 | ecosystem: Environmental > Aquatic > Non-marine Saline and Alkaline > Saline | place: Antarctica: Ace Lake...
GTCACGGCGATCCGGCTGACCACAGATGCAGGAGACGCGACGTTCTCTGCAACCGACGGATCGCCGCTAATCACCGTATCCGAGGCAAGTCACGGAGCCGCACAAAACGACTTCGTCCGGTTCTCGGGCGCTGCCGGCCTTGGCGGTAACATAACGTCCTCGGTGCTCAACGCAGAATACCAAGTCGTGTCCGTGTCAGACGCAAACACGTTTACTGTCAGTGTGTCGGCCGTGGCGAGCGCTGCTGACTCTGGCGATGGCGGGTCATCTACTATAGCGGCATATCAGATCGCCGTCGGACTAGACACATCTATCGTCGGCACGGGCTGGGGGGCCGGTGCTTGGGGCGAGAACGCGTGGGGCGGCCCTGCGGATACGTCGGTGTCTGGCGCTATACTGCGCTTGTGGTCGATGGACAACTGGGGCGAAGACCTCCTGTCGTGCGTACGTGACGGGGGGATATATTACTGGGACAAGTCGGGCGGCACTGGGTCGCGCGCCGTAGCGTTAGAGGATTTGGCGGGATCGAACTCCGCGCCCACTAAGGCCACACTCATGCTGGTGTCTGAAAAAGACCGGCACGTTATTGCGTTTGGGTGTACGCCCGAGAGTGGTGGCGGGGTGCAAGACCCGATGATTATCCGGTTCTCCTCGACCGAAAGCCTCACCGAGTGGAACACCACCGAAACCAACACGGCGGGCGCGCTGCGCTTGGACTCTGGCAGTGCGATTATAACCGCAGTGCAGACCCGGCAGCAGGTGTTCATCCTCACGGACTCGGCGGCGTACACGATGCAGTTTATCGGGGCACCGTTCACCTTTGGCACCACGGAGATATCTGTCAGCACGTCGGTCGTGTCTGGCAACGCCGCTATTGCGGTGCAAGACGTTGTGTATTGGATGGGCGACGGGCTGTTCTATAAGTTCGACGGTATCGTCGAGACCCTCCCGTGCAGCGTTGACGAGTATGTGTTTGGCAACTTCAACTACGACCAGGCGGCCAAGGTCGTGTCCGGCACCAATGCGTCAGACAGCGAAGTGTGGTGGTTCTACCCATCGGCTGACAGCGACAACGTCGACCGGTACGTCGTGTATGACTATGCGCAGGATATCTGGCACTACGGCGGGCTGACGCGCACTGCCTGGATAGACCGGTCGGTGCACGCTTATCCGCTGGCCGCCGCGCTCGATGGGTACGTGTACTCTCATGAGTTCGGGCTTGATGATGGGGAATATAATCCGCCTATCGGTCTGAACGCGTGGGTGGAGTCAAGTCAGTTTGAGATCGGCTCGGGCGACAAATTCTCTTTTGCGCGCCGGATCATACCGGACCTCACATTCCGTAACTCGACGGCGCCGGCACCGAAGGTCGTGTTTACCGCAAAAGCCCTGCAGTATCCTGGCGGGGGGTCATATGGAGACGACGTGGACACAGTAACCGGATCATCGGCGCAACCGCTCGAGCGCTACACCAACCAGCTGTATACGAGACTGCGAGGTCGCGCTCTGTCGATCCGCATCGAGTCATACATGGCGGGGGTGCAGTGGCGCATCGGTACGCCGCGTGTGGAACTCCGCACCGATGGGGGCCGCTAATGGCGCGTAATCTCACAGTCCCGCTGTTCCCCGTCCCCCCGGGAGTGTATTCCCGTCGCTATATGGCCGAAGTTACACGTGCGTTCTCGGTGTACACCACGCAGATGCAGAGTCCTGGCGCAGAACGTGTGACGACGTTATCTCTGTCGTCAAGCGGGCAACCGGGCGAGTCGGTGTTAGTTGTGTGGGACGACGTTACCAAAGAGCTGACACTGACGTACGGATCGACCACCCAGACTATAGCGGTGCTCGGTGGACCTGTGGTATCCGCGAGCTACACAGTGGCAACCCTGCCATCTGCAGCGACCGCGGGGTCCATGATATACGTTACTGATGAAACGGGCGGATCGACTCACGCATCGGCCGACGGAACCAACTGGCGCCGTATGAGCGATCGAGCGATTGTAGCCTAGATAATACGCACCGATACGTGTATCGTGGCGACAACAACATGAGTAGGAGTTTAGCCATGGGCAGACTAACACGCGCCGCGGAGGGGATCGAGTCCGTAGGACGAAACATCCGTGACAGCATATCCAGTGCGTTTTCTGGATCGCAGCGAAGCACCAACAACGTGAATACAGGACCGATGAGCAGCAGCCCGCGTCCGCAGGGTCGCCCGAGCGGCGGTATCAGCTCGCTGCACACTGGAAACAACTCGTCACGAAACAACTCCAGCAGAAACCGGTCGGGTAGTGGTGGGGGCAGTTCAACACCTGCAGAACCAGCTATGAGTGCTATGTCGTCAGCGGCAAACGCGGGGTCGTTTGTGCAACCGCTAAACCCCAACTACGACTCATCTGACCCGATGTCCGCTAAGTATGCGAGCCGCCCCTCATACGAGGAGTTGGTGGCATACCGCAATACGCCGTCAGAACACGTTAGCCGGGTACTGCCAGGGTCGAAGTTCGATAAGCCGGTAGCGATGGCCGAGGGCGGCGAAGTAGAGCCTAGCGCCAGCGGCAACGAAGTGGTGGACAGTGCGGTTATGGCCGTCACCGGTGCGCTAACTGGACAGGAAGCCGCCATCGCACTCGCTCTGTTTGTGGAGACTTACGGCAAGGACGAACTGCAGAAACTCGTAACTGCAGTGGGCTCGCGCGCTTCTGACGGCGAAGATCGTGACGACGGAGGCGAGGTCAAAGGACCGGGCACCGGCAAAAGCGATAGCGTCGACGCGAAGATGGGCAACAAACCGTACAAGCTGTCAAACGGCGAGTACATCTTGCCAGTTGAAGTCGTAGAGGGCTTGGGCGACGGAGATCACGATAAAGGCATCGCGACGCTGGACCGGCTTCGTGAGATGGCACAAGCAGGGCGGCCTCGTGAAAACGCCATGGACCCTAGCGCATGACCGAGCCGCGCATAACCCCAGTGCCGCCCGCGTTTGTGGATTGTGTGTGGGCGGAAGTAATGCCGTTCATAACCGAAGCGGTTCGTAAGTCCGCAGGGCGGTTCTCGGTAGAAAGTGTACGGGAGGACGCGCTACGTGGGTTTCACACGCTGTGGATCGCAGTGATGGACGAGAAGATCGTGCTCGTTATATCCACACGCGTTGTACAGTATCCCCTACGTCGAGGGCTTATTGTCGAGTGGGCGGGCGGCGGTAGACTCATGGACGTTATAGGTGCATACATGCACGAACTTCGCGCGTATGCTCGAGAGAATAAATGTGACCACATCGAAGGGTCTGGACGCCGTGGGTGGTCTAAAGCACTGGCGCTGCATGGATGGTCTATCGGGGACGTGTCCTACAAACTGGAGATAGAAGATGCCGGGTAACACGACGTACAACACAACATCGGACACGGAGAACAAACTGCCCGAATGGGCGGCGCCGTACTTTGAGCGCAACTTAGCGCAGGCCGAGGCCGCTTACGGCACGGAGTATCAGAAATACGACGGAGAACGCGTAGCGGGCCCTGGTGCTGATACGCTGGGGTCGCGCGATATGATCCGTGACATCGCAGGGCAGGGTATCTCCGGTATCGGCGAAGCTACAGACTTCGTGTCGCAAGGCATGGGAACTGCGGCTGACCTCGGTAATTACGACCCGTCACAGTTCTCGGACTTCGGGTTCGACCCAGCACGTCAGTTCAATGCGTCCGAAGCCCAGCAGTATATGTCACCGTATCAGCAAGAAGTAACGGACCGGAACAAGGATGCGGCGTATCGCGATTTCCAGATGATGCAGGGTGGCCGCGACGCCGCCGCCGTAAATGCAGGCGCGTTTGGCGGATCGCGACAAGGTGTTGTGCAGGGTATGGCCGAAGAAGATTTGATGCGGAACCTCGGAGACATCCAGGCGCAAGGATCGCAAGATGCGTTTGTAAATGCGCAGGGTATGTTCCAAGGCGACCGGGCCGCCCAGCTCGACACCGCACGGGCCATGGCCGGCGAGCAGGCACGTACGCAAACAGGTCGCGCTGCCGAAAATCAGTTCGGTGCGGGCCAAGGACTTGCCGCGCTGCAAACCGGAGCGCAGCTTGCGGGGGGTCTCACAGACCTCGGTCAGCTGGAGCGTCAGGGTCAAATCCAAAACGCGCAGCTTATGGACGGCGTCGGTGGCGCTATGACCGCAGAGCAGCAGGCGCTTAACGATCAACAGTATGCGGATTACGTCGAGCAACGCGACTTCACCAAGAACCAAGTCGGCGGCATGACCAATATCCTCAACGCCCAGCCTATCGCCCCCACGGGCACATCAAACACGGTCGGAACCACTCCTGGTCCTAGCGCGCTCCAGCAAGCTGCCGGTGCGGGTCTAAGCGCAGTTGGTCTATATAAGGCGTTCACGTAATGGCTATTAACATCTTCAAGATGCAGGACATGCTTAAAAACATGTCTAAAGACCAACTTCTCGCCGAGGCGCAGAACCCCACAGGGTCCGCGCCCGCGTTCATGGTGCACGCGCGGCTCGCCGAAGTCGGTGAGCAGGAGAAAGAAGCTATGCGCAGCGCAAGCGCGCAGGACACCAGCACTGTAGCGCAAGATGTCGTTCAGGGTGCGGGTGTTGGCGGTATCGGGGCTATGTCGCAGGCGTTAAACCCTCGCGCTCAAAACTCCGCTGACAACGGCTCGTTCGACCCTCGCACGGTGCAGGACAACACGGGCGGTCGACAAGAGCCGATCCGTATGGCCGAGGGCGGCGCGGTCAACGGCCGCAACGCGTTCCAAGGCGTCGATCAACTTGACGTTCCTGTTATGGAAACTATCGACGTGCGTATGCCAACTCCAACCATCGGGCTTGACTCGCTTGCGGCCCCGCAACGCCCTGCGGCACCACCGGCGTCGTCGCCACGCGGTCCTGGCCCAGCACGCGACAGCGGGGTTGCTCGCGGACTTGATGCTGCATTGAACGACCTCGCCACAGCAGGTACAAACCGTGCACCGCGCGGCACTATGCTTAACGGTGTCATGTACGAACTGCTTGATAACAACACAGTGCGCGAGTCTCGAAGTGGGCAGACAGCACCGCCAGACATTGCCAACGCCGTACGTGCACGCCTTCAACCGCCGGTCCAACTCTCTCCTGCTTTGGGGTCCGGGGTTAACCCGTCGTATGAGGAAGCCAGCGGAGGTCGGTTCCCAGCCGAGGACGCGCTCGCAGCTGACCGTGATGCTGCAGCTGCAGCGACAGCCGAAGCGAATATCATCCAACGCCCGCAGCAGCGCCCTGGTACAGGCGACATAAGTATGGCGGGTGCGTTCTCGCGCGGTATCGCTATGCAAGAGCCTTCTCCTGCGCGCAGCCCTGCGGACTTTAACGGCCTGCGTGAGCGTGCTGACTATGTAGGGGATAGCGCGCGCGATGCGTTAGCCGCAGGTCGCGGCGTAGTGAGTGACGGACGAGATAGCGTAGATGCGATGCGTACCCGCATAGACGGCGCAAAAGACAATATCCAAGGCGGTATCGCTAGCGTGCGCGGGCAGCTCTCCGATCGGTTCGATGCTATGCGCACGCCAGAACAGGACACCGGTCCCGCACCACGCGGAGCGTCTATACGCCGACAAAACCGCCCAGAGGTAATTGCGGGTCCGGGCCCGGATGCGGGCAACGGACCGCGCGGAGCGTCTATGCGCCGTCAAAACCGGGAATACGAACCACCGGTTGCCGGTGCGCCGAAAGACTACGGGTCTATGGACCTCACCCGGCTCGAGGCGGAGCGACGCGCCGCGGGAAGTGGCGGCCTTGGCGAGTTTGCGCTGAACGCAGCAGAGGGTTTTACAGGCGCATTTCGTGGTTTCGGTGCGCGTGTACAAGACAGTATCGGGGATACGGTATCGTCGCTTGGCGCCCCTGGGGTAGGTGCTTTTTTTAACAGAAATGCGGACGACCTCAACGCTGTAACCGACGAATACTCCCAAAACAGTGCCGGTCGGGACGCCGATCGACAGCGCGAAGTGGCCCAGCTAAACGCGGCGATCGCTGCGAACGGCGGCGCCCCGAGTTTACCTGATAATGCTAGTGTCGAACCGCTGGCTGACGGTACACTCCCCGGGGATTTGCTTCCGCCTGCGCCTGCGCCTACGTCTACGTCTACGTCTACGTCTACGCCTGCAGCCACACAGCCAGGCCCGAGTCGCACAGCAGTGCAGTCGGGCGGTAACGGCGGTGGCGGCATAGCGGGTATTGCTGCAAAAGCGGCGAACAGCTCGTCCAAGGAGATGTCCTCATACGACACGTTGCTCGCTGACGCGTTGACCGAGAACAAAGCCGACCAGAAACAAGCCAAGTGGCTTATGCTCGCCGAGATCGGTGCCGGTATGCTCGGGTCAACAAAGCCTGGTTTTGCAGGCACCGGAGATGCAGTGAGCGCGGGCCTTGGATCGTACAACGCTGCTAAAGACGCGCTCAAAGCCGAGGCTATGGGTATTGCAAGTATGGGTGAAGACCGACGCCGCTACGAGCAGAACCGTGAGGATCAGTTCACTATGGCAGCGATGCAGGCCGCTGCGGCTCGCAGTCGTGGCGCTGCGTCAGCGCGTCGTATCCCTATCGGGGCGCTGACGCCGCTAACAAACGCACTGGAGGAGGCACGTATGGTCGCCTTGAATGTTCCGCCGCCGCCAAAACGCGGTCGTGTGGGCACTATGCTAGGACTGGAGGCTCTGGACGATCCGTTTTACACCGATCGCCAGCGTGCAGATGACAACATCGCTATCCTTGAGTCCCAGATAAACCAAGTGTATAACAGCCAAGGTATCGCTACGCCCACTGCGGCTACGGGCCAAACCGATACCCGCCAAATTAACGCGTCCGATCAACAATAAAACGTACTGGAATTACCTATGGGCAATCTCTCTATTACGAGTAAAAGCACCGGCCAGACGTACGACGTGCTCATATCGGGCGACACACCTACACCCACAGAGACGGCGCGCGCCACGGCTATGATCCAGCAACGCGACGCTGTGATTGCGGCAGACTACGAAGCCGTGAACGGCCGCCCAATGCCGGTAGCGGACGGCACTGCACTGGGGCGCGGTATTGATCGTGGGAAGACAGCAGCGTTCAACTCTCTTGGTGTTGCGGCCGAGTCACTCGGGCAGGCCACAGGGATCGCAGGGCTCGCAGGGTTCGGTGCTGATATGCAGGGCGATGCGCGGGCAGAGCAGATACGTGAAAACGTAAACATGCCTGCACCTACGTCGTTTTCAGACGCAGAAGGCGTTGGCGGTTTCTTGACGGCCCTCGGAGAAACTGCAGGTCAGACCCTTCCTGAAATGGGCGCGACAATCGGCGCAACAGTCGGGGTTGGTCTTACAGCGGGGCCCGTTGCGGGGCTTGCCGCTGGGTGGGCCACAGCCGTACCTCTATTCACAGGGCGAAACGTAGAACGGCAACGCGCGGAAGTTGCCGCTGGCCGCCTCCCCGAAGTAGACCTATGGAAAGCCTTTATGACAGCTGGCGGACAGGCTGCATTAAACTCCATTGGCGACAAACTGCTGATCGGGCCGCTGGCGAAGTCAGGCAAGAACATATTTTCGCGTGTCGGTATCGGTGCGACGCAAGGTGCAGCCTCCGAAATACCGACGGAGGTAGGACAGCAAGTTCTTGAGCGTCTTCAAGCCGGTATGCCCCTCGACAACGACGAAGCAATCGCGGAGTACAAAGAAGCGGCAATCGGTGCAGGTTTCCTCGGTGCAGGTTTCGGTGGTGCCGGTGCGCCCATTCGCGGAGCAATCAACGACAAGATTGCGCGGGACGTCGCAGATGCACCCACAGCGGACTCAACCGCGGACCCTATGGCAGACGCTGCCGGCGACGCCATCACCACAACACCAGGCGAGCGGGCACCCATCACTGCCGAGATTATGGCCGAGGTCACGGGCGACATGCCCGACGTTGACATTGAGCCTACCGTTGACATTGAGCCTACCGTTGCAGCGCCTACCGCCACACTCGACACGCCCACTGCAGTGGTCAATACACCTCTCGCGGACGCTGCTGTCGACAGCAACGCATTGGCCGACAGTCTCGGCGTTCGCAAAGGCGCAAACGTGCGCAAAAAGATCGCCGCCATGACGCCGGGCGATCCTGCTATTTTAGATGCGCTTGAGGCGTATTCAGTGAACCCGCGCGTAGTGAAGGCAACACCGAAAGCAGCCACCGCCGTCAAGCAGTACGTGGATGCACAGCGCGCAGCGCCAACTGCTGACCTTGCCGCACCTGATGCGGCTGTAACCCCTCTTGAGGAGACCGGAGATGTCGGATCGCCTACCCCCGCACCTGCTGGAAACAGCCCTGATGCTAGTCAGCCGGATGCCGCTAACATCGACATCGCCGCGCCCGTCGCAAGTGCCCCCGTCACTCCTGCACGTAACGACGCCGCAGTGGGAGACCCTGCACGAGACGTACCACCTGCTGACATGGCAGCGAGAGCACTCGACACTTCACTAACACCGGAGCCCACGGCTATCCCTGATGCGGCGCCAGACGCAGCGACACCTGCGGTAAGCCAAGCGGGCGCTGCGGTGACTGTATCGCCCGCGAGGCCCGTTGCTGCACCAAAGTCAGTAGCCTCAACGCCGGAACTGGTGTCCGCTGTCGTCACGCCGGAACAGCGAAACGCTGCGCCAGGACTCGCTACAGGCGCAGCCCGACAATCAATCCCTGCTGGCGTTGCTGGTGCCCCCTCCGTGGTGCGTCCGCCCGAAACCACGCCCGCCCGACGCACTGGGTACACAGTGCAGTCGCAGGTCGAGTACGACACAGCGCGGCAAGAGGTACGCACCCGCTTCGACGAAACAGCGTCTCCGCAGCTAAAATCAGAAGAACGCCTGTACGCAGGTACGTACGGTGACGTGCCTGACGTTATGGTGGCAGGGGACTATCTTAGCATTACCGCACTGCTGCGCTCTACGGTATCGACACGCACCTCGATGGAGAAGGCGGCGTTTACGTTCTTCTCTAAAAACTCTGATCCGGTGAAAGCCCTTGCCGGTATCGGGTACGCGCTAGACCCGCGTGAGCCGGCTATCCGCCGTGCAAGTGTGGATGAACGCGTCGTGCCTGAATACTATCGCGGAACCGGTCGCACTGCAGGGGGGCTCGCCGCGAAGTGGGTCGATGCAAATCTAAGCCCAGACGCTACGGATTTCGTGCTGACCACGGCCGAGGAGATGTCAACGGAAGCGGCTATTGACGTACTCGACGCGTACGCGCAAAGCTCCGAAGCTGCGCGGATACAAGCCGAGAAGGCATCGCTACGCACGTTGTTGACGCAAGAAGCGATCACCAACAAAGATTTCGATGCACGCATCAGTGCCCTCGATGCGCAGGCGAAAGCGTTAAAGGCATTGCCTGTAGACTCCATGGCATCCATGCGTCGCGGTATAAATTCCCGTACGCACCCCACAGCCCTAAGTGCGTTGCGTCAAGGCGACCTTGTGGGCGCGCTAAATGCTATCGCCGCCACAACCACAGACCCCGTGATCCAGCGCCTCGCTACCGCGCTCGCACCATTCATGGGTGACGTGTCGGTATCAGTCGTGCCTGCACGCGACGCGCCGACAAACCCCGACGGGTCCGTTAACCCCCTGTGGATGAAATTCAACGACGGCACCGGAGAAGAAGCCAACGCAGTGTATTACACTGACGGGTCGATATTCTTCGCTGACCTGCCCGACGGCCTATCTGTGTCGACGATCATGCACGAAGTATTCCACGCCGCTACGGCTACGGAACTGCGTCGCCCGAACAGCATGTTCGCCAAGCAAATCACGTCTCTCCGCGAAGCGGTTAAAAAGCGCTTCGATGACGAGATGGCGGCCGGAGACCCCGCGGCGCGTTCTGACTACGATTACTTCACACTCAACAATGACGAGTTTGTGGCCAACGGCATGTCCAGCAAGTCATTTCAGGCCATGTTGGATCGGCTGACCGTGGGCGAGGGCACTGGCGGCGTATCGCTGTGGACCAAGTTCACCACCGCCATGCGCAACTTTGCTGGTCGTCTACTGGGTCGCACGTTGCGTCCTGTGCGGCGCGACGCACCGTCGGCGTACGACGTGCTGGACGCCCTGACTATGGAGTTGATTAAAACCCCTGGTGCAATCGTCACTGCGGACCCGGTATTCAGTGCAGCCCTGAACCCGGACACTGCAATGGCGTCGCTAAACAGCCTGTCCAAGCGCGTTGTGGATACCACAAAGGACACCGTCGATAACGTGTTCGAGGGCTGGTCTGCACTGGGCACGAGTGAGACGATGAAACGGTTTATCGCGAACGCTGCAATTCCACAGCGGAATATGGTTGACTACGCGAAGCGTCACTTCATGAGCACTGACCCCGATACGGGTGTGGTCACTGACTTGGCCATGGCCACGTACGATGTCACGTCCAAGCACAACGCCACGATTAAAAGCATCAACGATGTGGCCCGGGAGACAATCAACGCTGTAGCTGGATACCTGCGTAAACAGCCAAACGACGTGAACGCGTTTAATGACTGGGCGTTTCAAGGCAGTGAGTATGGCATTGACGTGCGTAATCCACGCGATCACTACGAGTTCCATACGTTGCAGTATTGGGATATGGGCCCGGACGGACGTCCTACAAAGATGAACGTGCAGGTGTTCAAAGGCGCTGACGCGACTAAAAAACGCACCGCTGCAATGAAGAAGCTAAACTCCGATCTGGCTGCCGACATCGCAGCGGGCCGCCCCGCAACTCGTGGCAACGCCGCGATGAAAAACACACCTGAAAAGGATGACGGCACGCTCGACAAGTTCGACGAGTTGAAGGCTATTCAGCAGCAGCTGGATGCAAACAGCAACGGCGAGGCGTCATTAGCCTATGGCCGTATGCTCGGTCTATACAAGAACCTGCACCGTGAGGCGGCACGCGTGTTTCGCGCCAAGATCGTCGCCATGCTCCCTGGTAATGAAGCCCTGCAGCGGGTGGTCTATGCCGACATCTTCGACAAGATGTTTACGACCAACCTGCTTGAGGCGTACATGCCGCTGACACGGTCTGGGAAGTATTGGTTGACGTATTCAATCCGAAACCAGGACTCCAAAGAGATCGAGACGTTTAAGCAGACGTTCCTCACAGACACAGAGCGTAAGCAAGAACTTGCAGCCCTTGAAGCGTTACCTGCGGAGCTAGACTTCTCGGATGCCAGCGAGTTCACGTCGTTCAAAGAATACCACCAGCGTGGAGCGCCCACAGCGTTTGTCGCAAAGACCGTGGAGAAGATCGACAAGTCGCTCGCCGATCGCACTAAGAAAGAGTACGACACTGTCCTGGCCGCGGAAATTGCACGTCTACAGCCCGACGTGGATGCGGGTAACATCGGTGCCGATTACGCGGCTGGTGTTGCCGCAGGCGTGGCGGAAAGTGCGTCGCTCGATTACAACGCCAAGTCCGCCGAGGAAGCCAAGACGCTAAAAGAAGACCTGATTAACATCGCCTTGGAGATGATGCCCGAGCGGTCGTTCATGCAGAGCTATAAGGCGCGTCAAGGAACAAAGGGTTACGAGGGTGGCCGCACGGCGCTTGGTAACAAGCTGGGTGCACGAGACGCGGTCAACATGATGATGCGCAAGAGTTCTACTATGGCACGGCAGCTTGCAGATGCAGAGTTCAGTGCCAAGGCCACGGAGTTAAAGGGCCGGATGACGCGTCATGCTAATGAGCGGTCGCCAAAGGTATCCGCAGCGGAAGACTCGAACATGCGCGTGTCGCTAGACGTCCTGACGCGGTCGATGGATAACATCGCTGTTCAGCGATCCGCCGGAGTGAAGGTGCTTAATACGTTCACGTACATGATGACACTGGGCTTCAACGCGTCGTCCGCCGCTATGAACATGATGGGGCTGCCTACAATCGTTCTAGGCACCCTGGGCGGCAAATACGGATACGCCGAGTCCGCAAAAGCGATTACGGGGGCTATGAAGACCTTGGGTAACTCCGGCCGCACCCGTGCAGCTACTCGTGTCGACGAAAACGGAAACCTTGAGGTGTTTGACCGGGACGTGGGGCGCTTCGATGTAACGATGGAGAACATCAAGTTCGCCGACTACGATGCGTCCGCGGCGTATAACTCAAGCACCAACAAAGCGGCGCGTCTTGGTGCGCTGGCGAAGGTGTTCGGGGAAAGAGGCCTGTTTGCTGACTCCGTCCACCACGATAACCTCGACGTGCAGGGTATGGCTACAGGCGGTGCGTGGCAGAAGTTCGTGGAGTTCGGTGCGTGGGGTATGCACAAGACAGAGATTATCGTACGCGAGTCCACGGCTATCGCTGCGTTCGAGCTTGAGCTGGACCGTATCGCCAAAGCCAACGGCAGCGACGTGTTAACCGATGCTGATCTGGAGGCGGCTGCCCTCGAAGCAGTGTACGTCACAGAGCTGACCAACGGCACAATCGCAGCGGCCTCACAGCCTAACTTCGCGCAGCACGGCATCATGCCGATGATGTATATGTTTAAGCGTTACCCGCTGGCGATCTTTAACCTGATGGGAACGCTTGCCCACCAGTCGTTCCCTGGCCACGCCAAGTTACTCGCCGAGTTCGGCAGCGTAGACGCACCCGAGTACATAGACGGTATGCAAGCGCGTAAAGTAGCGCGGCTGCAGCTTGCCGGTGTCGTCGGTAACGTAGGGTTGTGGGCCGGTGTTGCGGGTATGCCGCTGTACGGTGCGTTGACCAGCGCGCTTGACATGATCTTCAAAGACGAAGACGAACTCGACTCGGACACACTGTTCCGCATCGCTATCGGTGAGGGCGCATCGCGCGGCCTCGCAAACTACTTGTTCGGGGTGGAGGCATCCAGCCGTATCGGCCTCGCCAATATGTTCTACCGTGATCCGTTCCGGTCTGCAGATAACCCACCACTGTGGAACTTCCTTGAGGGTGCGGGGGGACCGGTCGTCGGCCTTACCAACTCCATCCTTACGCGCACTGGAGACCTGATATCCACCGGACAAACGGGACGCGCAATCGAGTCCATCTCGCCTGCCTCGCTTCGCAACGTGATGAAAGCCATGCGGTTTACGTCGGCCGGCGGCGCGGAGTCATCCCGCGGTGATATGATCGCCGATATCAGCGCGGGTCAGGTGCTTGGTCAGATGCTTGGCTTCTCGCCAGCGTCTTATATTCGTCAGACGCAGCTTAACGGCGCGCTCAAGACGATGGACATGGCGATATCGTCACAGCGTACAGCGGCCCTGCGTCGCCTTAACGTCGCCCAGCGCACGGGGAACGCGGCGGGTGTGTCTGATGCACGCGACATTATCGCCAACTTCAACGAGCGGAACCCAGACTACCGGATCGACGCTGATACCGAAGCGCGGTCCTCTAAAGCGTTCACGTCCACCACTGCACGTATGCAGCACGGTATACAGTACAACACGCGCACGGAGGCGCGTATGGCGCAGTGGCTCGCCTACTTTGAAGGCAACGGCCCCAAGCCCTCCATCTAAACGCAAAAGCCCCGCTTGGAGTTAACCAAGCGGGGCTGATGGAGGATGTCGCCTATGGACTAACCGACACGCGGTTCATATCACGACTTGCGCCAGAACCGAATACCAAAAACACCATCTTCGATAACAACTTTATGTATCAGCGATATGTTTTTGTAGAACGCGACCTCGTTTATCTGCTTGATCGCGCGGTTTATGGCAATGCACGGCACGAATAAGGACATTCCAACGTCCCAAACGTCCCATGCAATACACACTCGCACCCCGTCAGGGTACAGGTCGTCTTCACGTACTATGCGTTTTGACATCACTAAGGTCCATGGCGATAGACAGGACAGTCGTGGCGGGTAGCTTTAGGTGCGTGCCCTTACCCATACACTTCTGCAACTTAGCCACCTCATAGTGCGCCGCAAGACCCTCGACCATAGCACCGTAATTCAGCTGCGCTTTTGCGCACCACGCCTTCAACGGTTTCTGCAGTAGGAACAGGCGCCCTAAGTCAGTCTCGTATCGCGCAACCAACTTACCGTGCGGCACCGCTTCGGGGACGATCAATTCATCGACGCCTGGCTGGGCCGGGCCGCGCAAGTCTTGCGTGCTCTTGATGCGCAAGATGTTGTTCCAGTGATCGGCGATATACTCGTTGAGTACGTCGTCCCATGTCTTCGCATTATCCTCGGTATACGACGCGTCGTCGGTCAGGAGACGAACCACGTACTTGAACAGGCGAGCCGTGTCGTAATTAACCAACCCCAATTCCTTGGCGATGGTGATACCGGTCAGCGCACACGCAAACCCCGCCGACTTAAACCGGTGAGGTGCGCTTAATCCTGCTGCCGCGTCGAGTTTCTGCTGCACGGCATCGAACAGGGTGCGCACCCGGTCGAGGTTAGACATCACGTAGCGCATGTATACGTCACCGGCCACGCCGTAGTGCTTTTCCTTGATATCCTTAGCGAACTTGTCGGTGTCAGCCTTGGCACCTGCACTGACGTAATCCTTGAGACGCACCTCGAACACACGTTCTTTCTCCGCGCGGCAGTCTGCCTTTATTGACTCGATACGCGCGTGCCAGCTCATGTTACCGGAACTCACCACGAGACAGGCCCACGCTGCACCGCGTGTTCGTTCTCTGTTAGAGCCGCCAGTCATGCGGTTCTTTTGGCGGCCACCGGACACAGCGTATGCCAAGTCACTAAGCGCATGTGGATCGGTGTTTGTCATCTCGTCGAACATAGCGAACACATTCTTGTACACCTCAAGCCGGTTCAGCTTGGCGTTCGCAGTGTCTTTGTTGTCCATCGCAAGTTCTTCGGGGTCGCCCCATATGGACATAGCTGCAAGCTGCACGGTTGTTTTACCGTACCCAGTGGCCCCATCGAGGTGCATCACAAACCCGTTGACCGCGGATAACGCCATAAGCGGCGACCCGAAACCGAACGCCATAACCAGCTGATACAGCTCCATACCTTCTTGGTTATAAATATCCATGGAGTTGCACCAATCTGCAGTCGTGCCGCGCATCTCGAACGCAGGTATAAGCTGCGCGGTCGATGGTGTCGGCGGATTGTATGCGACCTTGCCTGGAAGGTATTCGCGATCCCCCAGCAAGAACGACTCCATATTGTCCGTCCATCCGAATTGACGGTGGGCTTTGTCCGCAGCCGCTTTGGCCTGCAGTTCGTTAATCCAATCTACCATGTAATCTCCAATCTTATCCCATCCTTTGATGTTCTTTGCGGTGATGCCTTGGGACGATAGGCGCTTCCGCAAATCCTGGCCTGACGCAACCTGCCACTGCGGCACGGTAAATTCCCGCACCCCGTCATTCGGGAGGTGCAGTCGTATAACCACAGAGTCCCCGTCGTCGGGGTCATAGATACGTCGAGTGGCGTACAGGTCATGGTGATACACGAAATCCTGCACGTCTTCGCCGTCGTCGTCTTGCGTGATCTTATATACCCCGCCAGCAGCGCCTCGTAGATACGGCGCCGGTGGCTTCGGTATGATGTATTCTTGCTGCGTACCGCCACTGCGTGCGTTCGGCTCGTTGGCTAAGACCTTTATCTCCTCGACGCCGCCTTCAACTGCAGGTGCGAAGTTCGTAGATTTAAGCTCTTTACCTATGGTTATTGGCGACTTGATCTTACCATATAACGGGCAGTCTACGCACAGGCCGGGGTTATAGTCGTCGAAGCGCTCGCACAGGTACGGTCCTTTGATGCGCCCTGCCTTGTACGTGGTGTCTTCTTCGTCATATCCGGGGTGCCCTTTAGACAGTTTGTGTATCGCTGTGGCCTCGTCAACGCAGTGTGCGGCGACGGATAGCGCGGCACGCCACTGTGGTTCGTCCAAGTCCTCGGGGTTTAGCAGGGCGTGCTTGATGTGCGCGCACCCGCGATCCTGCAATGACTTCTTAGCGATCGTACCGAACCGGCTCGTGCTGTTCTGGATAAGAATATCACCCACGCCCGCCATACCTTCCGGCAGGGCCAAGCCGTGAAACGCTGCCGGCAACATCACTGCCGCGGACGCGCCAAGCAATTCGGCGATATCACCTAGCGAAACATGCGCGGGGGTATCTACGCCCACAATGGCAACAGGGCGAGGTTCATCCTGCTTGTGGTTGTGTGTGCCAGGGACGCGCAGTATTCGCGCCGCGTCGGCCGTGATCGTCGGGTCCGCCTTGAAGCCGTGCTGCTTGCACAGCTCCTTTAGGCGGGTTGCAACGGGCAGCCATTCAGCCAACGTAGCCGGTTTGTCGAGGCTCCAGTATACGTGCACGCCTCCGCCGCTGTCGATCATGATGGGGCGCGGCATACCGAGGCGTCTACAGAAGTCACGAAGTTTTGCTGTCGCGTCGGACTTACTGTCAAATTTAAGGGGGTCGTCTAGGTCAACGTCGAGATCAAGGAACAAAGAGCGCATCTGTGACACGCACTCCACGGTGCGCATTTTCTTGCCCTTGTCGTTCTCCTCACCGGTGAACGTGCCCAATGCGAAGTAGGTGTCGTATCCTTTGTCGTCAAGCGACTCGGCTTTCGTAACCAACTCCGTGATGTCTGTGTAGAATAACTGTACCCGGCTAGATGTGTCTTTTTTAGCTGCGAATAGGCAGTAGTGGCCTGTGTCCCCGAGGGACCGGCGCATAAAATCAGTGGTGTTCATAAGGCCTGCTTCCTCTAAAGGGATATACGGGGCTGCGCTTCCACACAGCCCCGAATGGTCGGGGGGTATTTAGTCCCAACCAGACAGCGCCTCCTGCACGGCGGCGTCAGCTTTAACGGTGGGCTTCTTCTTGGACACCTTCTTCGGCTCGTCTACAGTTTCACCGTCGTCTACGTCAGACGCGCTGTCACTTTCTGCGGCCTTTGCCCTGGCTTTTGCCTTGGCGCGTGCAGCTGCGGCGGCTTCTTCTTCGGCTTCTTCTTCGGCTTCGGCCTTGGCACGGGCCTTGGCACGGGCTTCTTTGCGCGCTTTAGCTGCTGCCGCTTCGGCTTCGTCGTCGTCTTCATCATCCGACGGCTTCGCTTTTGGCTCGGGCTTCGGCTCTGTCTTCGCTTTCGACTCGGGCTTCTTACCGTCTTCGCCGTCGTCTTTCTTATACACAGTCAGCGTCGCTGCTGTCTCGGCAGCTTCGGTGCCATACGCTTCCACTGCAAGGGCCAATTCTTCCTCGTCTAAGGGACGCGCTGGCTTGAAGTACAGCTTCGGTGTCTCGCTGTCTTCATCAAACGACATCGTCGTTACGAGCGCCGCCATGGCCAGACCGTTAGCCTTGAGGTAACGTGCATACGCCTGGATAGGCATAGACGACCCCTTGGCCTCGCCAAAGATACTCGTCGCCGGTATCTGGAATTGGTACACATTCTCAAAGTCACCTGCCAGGCAGATAGCTGTACGGATGGAGTACCGGCACGCGCGGGAGTCGCCCTGCCCAGAACCTTTGATGTTCATCTTACAGTCGCGGCACGCGCTCGCTTGACGCGTCTCTGCTGGCACGTCTGCGGACGGGGTCTCTTGGTTCGTAGACCAGCACGCAGGTGCTTCGGATTTGTCAGCGTCGTATGTACCCTCGAAGTACGTGCGGTTGATGCCCGAGATACGCAGGATAACTACGTCCATTGAACCGGACGAATTAACGCGGATTTGCTCGCCGCCGACGATCTCACGGAAGCGACCCCCGCGAATACTGATGCGTCGCGTGGTGCCGCCGGTGCTGGCTAGGTTATCTGTCTCGGCCATCATCTTTGCGAACATGTCGTTGTTCGACAGTGCGGTCGTCTTAAATGCGGTCAGGTCTGTTGCGTCACTCATTTTCGGTGTCCTTATGCTTATCAGCAGTGTTTGCAGCGGTGAGAACCGCCTGGATTGCCTTGAGATCGAAACGATACACGGCGTCTACATGAATGTATGTAGCCGGTGGTATCTTACCGCTGCGCACCCACTTACGCGCCGTGGATACGGACACGCTAAAGTGAGCAGCTAATTCTTTGATGGTGGAGGTCGCCTGAATATCCATCACTTGCCCCTTACAGTTACGACGTACTCGTTGTCGACCTTTAAGCCAGTCGGGAATACATCTGGGTTTTCTTCGAGGAACGACTTCACTGCACCTTGAGCAAGGCGCTTCTCGAAGAAGTCGAAGGTTTCGTTTTGTTGAATGAACTCATGCATGGCGGCCCAATCGCTGGCCCAATACCGCGTCTTCACGCTGCGGTAGAACATGCCCGATGCGGTGCGCACGCTTTCGACGCCGGACTTATCGCAGTAATCCAAGAGTTGACGTTTAATCACATCCATCCTAGATACGATTTCCGCGTCTGCGACCTTGTACGCGCTGGCGGCGGCGGCTTTCTCGTCGCGAAGCGTGATAAACGCTGCGGTGAGGTCATTCAATGATGTTGTGTCTGGGGTGTCCATAGTAGTCTCCTGTTGCTGTACGTTGTATATAATGGTGTATCGTTACCTAGTCAAGCATTTGTTTGTATAAATTAACAACCTCCATGTGAACGACTTCACGCGCAGTCAGCGCCGCGTATAACCGCTTCTCTGCGGCGGACGCACTGAGCTGCACTACGGTGCACTTATTCACCTGACCTGCGCGGTGGACCCGTGCGTTGGCCTGTGCGAATGTTTCAAGCGACGCTGTTGGGGCCCACCACACAACCGTATTTGCAGCGGTCAGCGTGACACCATGCGCGGCGGCTTGTGGTTGGATTACCAGCACCCGGGGGTCCGGTGTCTCCTGGAACCGCTTAAATATATCGGTGCGCGCCCCTGCGGACACGTCTCCCGAAATGACCTCCGTGGATATACCGTCGTCGCGAAGCCGCTCGGATATCATCTTGATTGTGCTTTTGAACGGCACGAATACCAGCGTCTTGTGGCTACTCTCGTCGATTACTTCGCGCAAGACGTTGTACCGATTGCTGATGTCAAACTCAATCGTGTCGTTGTCGTCCGTGTACACGGCCCCCGCCGAAATCTGCAGGAGTTTGTTCATCATGATCGCTGCGTTGACAGCGGATACTTCTTCCCCCGCCGCCTCCATAACCAGCTGGCTACGCAGTTTGTTGTAATACAGCGTTTGCATCTTCGTCATGTCCACGTGGCGCTTCATATACACCATGTCTGGCAGGTCGAGGCATTGGTCCTTAGTGAACCGGATAGCAGGCTGCAGCGCTTGGTGCACTGTGGCCACGGCTGTATCCTTGGGCTGCCATTTGAACTTGGTGATCTGCTGCATAACGACGTCGCGGAACATGGCGCCAGTGCGCGGAACGCCCTCGGGGTTGACCAGCTTGGCGATACCGTAGGCGTCGATCGGCGACTGCGCCGCTGGCGTACCCGTCATCATCCACAGCCATGTTTTCGGCGTCACGAGCCGGTTGAGGCACTTCCACCGCGCGGTCTGTGGGTTCTTGTAGCTGTTAGCTTCGTCAACGATCACGAGGTCGAACCCACCGTCCGCAATCTCTTTCTCCACAATGGCGATACCGTCGTAGTTGATGATAACGAACTCGGCATCCCCCGACACGATCTTACGGCGCTTGGGTGCGGCACCATAGGCGATGTCCACGCGGCGATGCATTGCAAAACTAAACAGGTCCGCACGCCATGCGGAGTCCATGATGGATAGCGGGCACACGATCAGCACGCGGCGGATCACACCCTGCGTCATAAGGTAGTCTGCAGCCCAGATCGCGCTGGCAGTTTTACCAGTTCCCATCTCGCTAAAGCAGAACGCTTTTTGGTTCATGACAAAGAACGAGGCGGTGGTCTTCTGGTGGTCGAACGGCGTGTACCGCCCAGTCCACTTGTATCGGTTTGCAATCGGAGACGGTGGGTTGAAGCCTAAGTCTCGCAGGGCGTGCGCTTCGGTAACTCCCCAGCTTACCAACACACTGCCGTCGCCCATGTCTTTGCTTTTGGGGATGCATGTCGTGATCTGTAGAGGTGTATCTGTAGTGACGCGAAGCGCCTTATTGTCAACTATGTCCATAGACGTATTCCTATATATTAACGATGTTTTATGTAGTCTCTGCCGGTCCGTGCTTGGACCGTACGAACCTGCAGTCGGGGTTTGCCTTCGCCCAGATCGTCAGGCTGGATCGCGACACGCCGCGGGCCCGAGCGGCTTCGGACTTGGTCATGCCCTTGGCGGCACATTTACGGTAGAACGCGCTTTCGCCCGACTTGGGATACAACCCACACTCCGCTGCCTTTATCCCGAGGAACACGCAGTCAAGTCGAACCGTGCTGTTGGATACGCGGAGTTCGTACACCACGTCAGCTACTGATTTCCCTGCCAGTATAAGCGCGCCCACCTTCTCACGGCGCTGACACGCTTGCAGTGAAGGTGCTTTTTTGGCGGCGGCGAACTTCACTACCTCCACCTCCGCCGCCTTGGCGGTCACAGCGGCCGCTTTGTTTCGTGCATATGACTTCCGTGCCTCAAGGCTGGCAACGGTCGCTTCATGGCTGCTGTAATCAATCGGCGGCAGTTCGCTGAACGGGAATACGTTCACGCTGGTACGAGTCATGAATGTCTGCATATTTTTACTCCGGTAGGGGATTACTTCTTTTTCTTCGGCGGCTTGCTGGATGCCCCGCCGCGCGCACGGTTAGAACTCGGCGACTCCAAACGTGTCCCGTCGGAGTTCTTGCCACCGTCCTTCAACGCTTTGCGGTGGCTTATGTCTTTTCCGGCCCGTGCCTCTTTGCCGTTCTTCTTGTCGAACGCGGCCCGTGCACGTTGTCGTTCGAGGCGGTTCGAGTCCTCTCCCCGTGCTTTTTGCTGGGCGTATTCTTTTTTGTAGGGGCGTGGCTTGTTTACGTACGGCATTGGATTTCCTAACTGTTGGCTCCGTTATGCGCACACGTTACCACGGGGCAGTGCGCTCGGCATAGTCCTGACGGCTTGGGGTTCCACACGTCGTTCGTGGCGGCGTCCTGCAGTGCGTTGACCCGCCGTATCCACTTGGCCCACTGCTTTTCGTCGTCGCGGGTATACGCCGCCGGTATCAGCTTGCCGGCAATCACGTATAGAAGTGCGGCGCGTACCCCCGTGACCAGTGGATAATGTTTGAACACAGTCAGGGCCATAAGCTCTAACTGATCGGGGTCCGCGTACTTCGCAGACTTCCCCGTCTTGTAATCCACGACACGCGCTTCGCCGCCGTCGATACTTAGGTAATCGACGATCCCACGAAACCACACGTCCTTCGCGAAGAAACCGCAGGGCTGCAGGTCGATGGTCAACCCCATCTTTAGTTCGAGGTGCTTGACCCCCTCGCGCTCTGCCAAGTTGTCAAGCATACCCTGTGTAAACGCGAACTGTTCTGGCACAGGCGTACCGTCACGCACGAAGTCCTCCGCCGCTTTGTGAAACTCATTGCCGTACTTCACGGCTGGCGTCTGCACGAACGGGTATTCCTTGAGGATTTTCTCGTGATAGAATTGCTTGGGGCACGTCTCGAACGACGTGATGCTGCTGTATGACCATGCGATAGGTTTCTTCATTTGGGGGGCTCCGTAGGTGTTTTCAAAAAGAACGATCTTTACTTGACCGACGCTTGGGTTGTTCAAACTTGACGTTACCTGTAACATCCAGCCAGTCGATTGTTGAGTTCACAAGAACGTCCTGCATTTCCTGCGTCATCCTACCGCCCGCTGCAACGTATTGCCGAGCGGCTTGCGCCACCACTTCTGCCCGTCGGTAGCTTTCCATTTTGCGTTTAGACAGCGTGTATTCCGGCATTAAATCAGGTTCCTATTTAGGTTGCGAGTTGCCGCATCCGTGGCAGTATATTTTATTATGCCGTACGACCGCTGTTTTATGCGACGCGAACTTACCGCATCCGTGGCAGCTGATAGAAAGCAGTACGGGGGGTTTCCCCTCACTTTCTACCGGCGCTATATCGAAGTCCATATCACTCTCCATATCGTTTCCCTACGTCGGACTCGCACGCAACGGGCAGGCCTGCGGCCCAGTCCGGTGTCACACTCATGCACGCTTCGATGTATGTTCTGGCGTCATCTACTTCCTCGTCCCGCACGCAACACACGACCGAGTCATGAACTGTTAGGGCAGGGCGATAACGCTTGTTAATTAGTATCATCTGATCCCCGATGACGCAACGTGCAATCGCCTGACACACGTTCTCGACTACGGCGCCCCCATATACATACTTCCAACCGTTGCGCACCTTGTAGCTGTAGTCGTACCCCATATCGCTTTTCTCGGCCCGGAGGTCGCGGTATCGTAGGTATAGCCCAGACGGCAAAAGGATACCTTCTTCGTCCGGGTCCACTTCCAGAACACCCCGTTTACCGAAGTTGTACGCGTCGCCCCGCTGCAGGTATTTGAGCATATTCCCTGCATCCTTCCACAGCTGGCTTATGTGGTGGTTGCTGCTGCGGTAAACGTCGATGATGCGCTTCGCCTCGTGCTCGGTCACTTCGACACCGGCTTGCATCTTCAAGAATAGCTGTAACTTCAAGTGACCGACGCCGTATCCTGCACCTAGAATAACGGTCTTTCCCACTGCGCGTTCCTCGTACGTTACGTCAGCAACGTCCTTGCCGTAGATTAGCGCGGCCATGATCTTATACACGTCCTCTTTGTTTAGGAACGCAGCCACAACATTATCCTGGCCGGCCAGCCACGCCAGCACGCGCGCTTCGATCTGCGACGAGTCGGCGTCGATAAGGGTGTAGCCCGTAGGCGCCACAATGGACTTCTTTATCTGTTTGGCGTTCGCGCCGCGCGATGGTAGATTTTGGAGGTTAATTTTGTCTGAGTTGTGCACTAACTTTCCGTTGGCGGCGAACCGACTACGGGGGCCGCAATTCTGTATGTCATAAACTGGAACGCGCATATTTCTGTCTCCCTATGATGTCGGCATCCGTATGCCCTTGCTTTATCCACTGCCGTAGCGTCTCGTACGTTAAGTCGGGGCGAATTTCTTGCAGTGCGCGTATCCGCTCCCCTACAACACCGCGCTTGTACGCGCGCTTGTTCTGCGCCTGCTCAGACCTCGTGGCCCACCGTAAGTTACCTGCTTCGTAGTGTCGGTTATTATCTACCCTGTCGATGCTGTGACCCGGCGACGGCCGCATCCCGAGGTTATATAGTACCCACTCCGCAGCGGCGTGTGGCGACGGGAAGTCAAACTGTATACCTCGCCCTCCATAGCTCGGATAAGCGACGTCGTTGGCGTTGGTACACCGCTGCTTGGCGCTGGACATTACGTTCATAACCGCCCGCGCACCGGGGCCGTATGCCCGCACCAACGGATGGGGCGTAGCTTTAGCCTTGACTGATGCAGCGGTTGACGCGGCTGTTGCCTGCGCGAGCCGCTGCGTCGCTGGGATGCGGGACATCTTAGCGCGGGTGGCGCACGCTTTGCATTGCCGTGTGCCACCCGCTAGTACGTCACTTACGCGTACGTGGGTCTCTGTGCCGCACCTGCACCGCACGCGTATCTTAGATTTTGTCGCCACGCCGCCGCTGCACACCCGCGTCCATAGCGTCATTGTCAGGGCAGACGCTAGGCGTGATCCGGTGAGCTCCCTGCATCGCGTCTCGTAGGCTGATCTCTCCGGCGTCGGTAAATACGACATGGTCTTCGGTCCCTGTAACTCCGTCCCACTCTATAACTTCAGAGTAGCCGCTGAACACGACACCCTCGTGCCGTACGAACTCTATTCCATCCCAGACAAGATCGTCAGGAAGAACGTCCGTTATAGCCTTGTCTATTACGGCGTCCGAAATGTCAAGTACCGTTATCGACGTATCGGCCGTTAGACATCCCCCCCAGCGACCTGTGTGGGCCGCATAGTAACGGATCGGCACCGGCAGTGATCCACGCGATGCGATCCCGATAAACCGCTGCGTACGTGTTTCCTCCAGCGTGGATTTAACCCCCATACGCGCGGACACGAGTGCCTGCACTGCGGTGTCGTCGTGATCCAGCAACGCCTTGAACTCCTCGTCACCCTTCGCAAAAGCGTATGTCTCTTTACCGGTAGATGGGCTGATCTTTAACGGGCACACGACACCTAACGCTTCGAGCATGGTGGCGAACTTCGGGTTGCTCATTAGCTGTTTCTTGGCTGCTACGTTTATAGCGGAGTCTA
>Ga0222644_1000223_pt1 | contig 24096 bp, 19 predicted proteins | sample AntAcemetagen291_FD_179800 | JGI IMG/M metagenome (GOLD analysis project Ga0222644, IMG submission 179800) | Saline water microbial communities from Ace Lake, Antarctica - #291 | ecosystem: Environmental > Aquatic > Non-marine Saline and Alkaline > Saline | place: Antarctica: Ace Lake...
TAATTAGTTCTTTTATTCGCTTTCGCGAAAGTTGATAAATTTAAAATGCCTCTTGAAATTTCAAGAGGCATTTTTTTGTTTTTTTATACAAAGCTAATCAGGGTCTATTTAAAATAATATAAATATTAATCAATTACCGAATTTGTAAATCGCCAAATCGAAACTAAGATTAACAATAAACTTATTCCAAAATTTCTGATTAAGATTTTTCTCTTTACTACCGCTCTTCCTTTAAATGTATTAAACAAAAAAACGAGACCTAAAACACCAAAGAAAAATGAAAATAATATATTAAATAATAGCTCCATAATAAATTAATTATCGTTCATACATAAAACAAAATCTGCAACTATGAGAGCAGCACCTATCCAACCAGCTGCTCGCGTGGCTAGTCTGCCAACAGCTCTCAGAAGCACTCTTCGGTTTGTAAAATTACCCCAGAATGCTTCATGAATAGCTTGTATCCCAGTAGCTCGAAGTATACAATCTACTGTATCTGATTGAATATCGACATTATCTGCAGCAACCATAGCTACACTCATATAAATTAATTCTGGATTTTCTAAGCTACCAAACTCCTCGATAATCTCTTCTTTTGAAATACCCTCAGATTCTAATTGTGCAACAGTTTTAACGATAATCGGTAATATCAAAGTTTTGGCTGTATCTTCATCTAGTTCCTCAAATTTTACATCACTTAAAGCTAACATTGAACTTTCAATCCCTATTGATTTGGATTTTTGTAATGAAACCTCTTTATTATTTCCCAAATCTTCATCTTCGGTAGAACAAGAATTTAATACTAAACATAAACTCTATAATAAAAACGGTAAAAATTTAAAATGCTTTTTCATAAAAAAAATATTAAAGTTAGTGCCTACTCTTTGAGATTTTTGGCCTGCCTCGCTAGGGGAATAATAGTTTGACTTCCAAATCCTTTTTAACTGAAGACAAAAAACATTTGTAAGAGAGTTCTTTAGGTTAAATTAATAGAGTTTTAACAATTATTTGCCTCGCTATCGAGGTTTTGTTTCCCTATTTAATCCTTTTTACGATTATTAATAAACGCCTAAGTCAAGTTCAGACCAATTTAAAAAATAACATCATCAATCCTTAAAATTTCACATACGGAACGTTTTTAAGAGTAACATCCCTGTACCTTAAATATTACAGGGATTTTATTTAATCTTTAAAAGACGTTTTTGTATCGATCTCCTTTTTTAGTTTTCTACCATAAAATAAAGCTGTGACAAAAAAGACTGTAAATGCAAGAAACAAAAGGAAATCAAACAGGCCGTAGTCTATAAATTTCATAACTAACATTATGGCAATTAAAGTTGCAGCTGTAATTGAAACGATAAGAATCACCTTGTTTTCAGAAATCATAGTGTATTGTTTATAGGTTAAAGATAAAACATCCAAGCTTATTCATCAAATTTGGAAAACAAGAACTTAACTATTCAACCCGTTACAAAAGTTTCCTTTAGATTTGACGAATGAAAACAATTACAATTTTGACGATTATGTAATAATTGAAGAGTCTAACACTTCAGGTAACTTATTTAGCACCAGCTTTTTTAATTGGGCAACTAAGTTATTTACTCGTTTCATTCCTTAATTTATTAACCTCCTCTTTTTTCAAACCAAAGGCTGATTTTAATCGCTATGAAGTTCTAACTTAAAATTTTCTTTAGAAAAAGAGCCTCGTGTTTCATTTCTAGCAACGTTTAACCTTTACGACCAAATCTCTGCAAGTTCCAATTGGCCTACCTTTCCCATCCCAAAAACTTGTCTTAACAAATGATCAAGGATTGAAGAAAGGAGCTTTTTAGTATGCAAAGTATGATCAAAATTCAAGATGTAGAAGCTCCTCGCATAAGAATAGGTGAGGTGGGATTTCGCAGAAATATCGGAGTGGTTGAGCGGTATGTATCTTTGTGGAGTCATCTAGTTATGTCTCATTTCCAGCACCGCTTCAACCTTTCCAACCAAAACTCGCTCCCGCTCGCTTTACCCAGCTTTCCTATCCCAGAAATTTATCATAACAAATAATCAGGGACTGAGAAAAGGTGCTCTTCTTCGCAAATTGAATACTTAAAAAAGAAGAGTTCGTTTTTGAAAAGCAATTATTTAGTGCTCCGCTTTTGCCCTGAGCTACCTCTGGATAAACTTCTATTAAAAAAGTAGAAAGCGAAACCAAAAACCTAAATTTGCAAAATCTTTAAAACCACCAGATGTCTAAATTGATCGCTCCTTCTATTCTTGCCGCAGATTTTGCTAACCTACAACGTGATGTAGAGATGATCAATCGCTCTGAGGCTGACTGGTTTCACATCGATATTATGGACGGTGTTTTTGTACCTAATATCTCTTTTGGGATGCCGGTTTTGCGTGATATTGTAAAACATGCCACCAAGACTATAGACTGTCATTTAATGATCGTAGATCCAGATCGTTATGTGGAGACCTTTGCAAAGTTAGGTTGTAACATCCTTACCGTACATTATGAGGCGTGTACACACTTACACAGAACGCTTCAATTGATCAAATCCCACGGCATGAAAGCCGGTGTGGCATTGAATCCGCATACTTCTGTGGATTTATTAAAAGATGTGATACAGGATCTTGACTTGGTGTGTTTGATGAGCGTGAATCCTGGTTTTGGCGGGCAAAGTTTTATTGAGAACACCTATGATAAAGTAGCTAGGCTTAAAGACATGATAGATGCTAAAGGTTGCGATACGCTTATCGAAATAGACGGTGGCGTGACTGATAAAAATGCCAAGCAACTGGCAGCTGCAGGAGCAGACGTCCTGGTAGCGGGCAGTTACGTATTCAAATCTGCTGATCAAGAAGCCACTGTAAAAAGTTTAAGAGCCCTGGCTAATAGTTAATAGTTACCGGTTATTTCCCATAAATGTAAGGTGGATTCTTTATTTTTTTACTGATTTATTTTCAGATGCATAGCTTTTGCAATTAAATCAATTTAAATATCGGATCTCAATTTAAATTCACGTTCACTTTTTTAAAACTGTTGTCACATATAATTTTTCTTAGATAAAGAATAATTTACACAGACTTAATGATTAATTAACCGCGGTTATTAGCTGTTGAACTGTTTATTAGAAGTATTTTTGCACGCTGAAAAAATAAGTGCCATGGATTATAATGCTTTACTAAACTTTTTTACTGACTTTAATTTTAAACAAACCTTTACCGCTGGAATGATCCTTTTTGCAGTTATCGATATCATAGGAAGCATTCCTATTATTGTTGATTTACGACGTAAGGTAGGTCATGTACAAAGTGAAAAAGCCTCTATAGTTGCGGGTATTTTAATGATCGCATTTATGTTTGTAGGGGAAAGTATGCTAGGCCTTATAGGCATAGATGTGAACTCGTTTGCTGTAGCCGGAGCTTTTATTATTTTCTTTATTGCCCTAGAAATGATTTTAGGAATCCAACTTTACAAGGATGACGCTCCAGAGACTGCTGCCATCATTCCTATTGCTTTTCCACTTATTGCGGGAGCAGGAACTCTTACTTCTGTACTTTCTTTAAGATCTGAATATGCTGCGATTAATATCATCATAGCCATTATCTTCAACATTGTTTTTGTTTATATCGTATTAAAAAACTCTGGACGTTTAGAGAAACTATTTGGTAAACAAGGAATTAATGTGATCAGGAAAATATTTGGAGTTATTTTACTAGCTATTGCCGTAAAGTTGTTTACTTCCAACATTAAAGAATTGTTTTAGAAAGAAAAAAAATATGTGACGCTTTCTTAACTTTTAGACTGCATGCAAGCAAGAACACTAAGAACGGTAAGTATTATAATAGGGAATTAAAAACATCAGGATTACTTTTTAAAAAGAGGTATGAAAATTAGTCGTACCCGACTCACTTGAAATATTTCCATCGCTAAAAAAGCAAAGGTGAAAAATTTTATCATACCAACAAGACACTAAATTAATTTGATGTAAAGCATTCAACTTAATAGCATGTGCTTGGTGGTTCTTTATCACCAAGCAATTGAGCAATTTCTATCTGGCTTATACAGAATGAAACCTATACTTATCTAAGGTTTATACAAGCCACTGAACACCAATAAAACAGACTTATTTAAAAATAATTTTATAATTTCTATTTTTTGAAAATATTGTTTTAAAAACAAGATTTCTTTAACTTCATACGAGTTTAAAATCTATAAATTGCAACCATATATTATTTGTACCTGTTTTCATCTCATACCAATTTTAATTTACTGTAAAAAAAATGATCGCCGATACAGATTTTTATACTAGGTATAAAAAAACATCACCTAATTACAGTTTTTTGTTGCGCTGAAATAAAAAGAAAAAAGCATTTTTTTATTCCAGTAGATATAAATTGTAAATGGTACAATCCCGATTATTATTAATATTATGAAATACGCATTTTACATTATAGCAGTTCTAGCGGTCGCTAGCATTGTTTTTAATATATTTAAATTGGACTTTAATCACATACTGCGAGGAGATAGTCAAATTGCAGCGATCAGCATTATTGCAGCATTGTGCGTGGTTATTCTAATGGGCATTATGGTCGTTTCTAAAAAGATCAACGAGAAGTATGGGGATCATTAAATGCAGCTGAAATTGAACCCCTCTGTTATTAGTTATGATTTAAAATGCCCCTAATAATTTGTTTCTGTTTCGTCCTTATTGTAAATCAGAAATAAAACAAGATTTGTAGTTAAGCATGGATGTATTTATAATTGGTTTACACCTTTTACCGCTTAAATTGTTATCACATCATTGGAAACTACAAATGGAACTCTTTCTAAAGTTGAGCAAACTTTCAAATTATTTTGCCTTACTCAACTCTACTAATTTCTTAATCATCACATCTTCTTGATTCAACAATTTCACTTTAAGTTGTGTGTTAAATAACTGCTCTGCCATAGAAGATTTAATAATTAGGGCGATTTCACGTCTATAACCTGGAAGTTTCATACTGGTTTTATCCAGTTCTGCATATTGTATAAATTCTTTCATTATTTTTTCTGATACTTTATAGCTCCCTATGAAATCTGATTGAGACATGAATCTCATAGCACTTCCTTCTTCTTGCAGGAATTTATTCACAAACAAATCTGCAAAGCCTGTTCTTCCAAAATACTCAAGAGTTTGCAAGATATAGCCATCTGGACTAGGGACAAAAACATCTGGAATAATCCCGCCGCCGCCGTAGACTATCTTTCCACCAGGAGTGACTCTTTTTAGAGAATCGTTCACCTCAATATTATCTTCACTTTGTAACTCACCATTGTTATAGCGATCTATGTATTCCTTAAAATAATCTTCATTACCGTTGTCATAAGGTCTTTGAATACTCCTACCAGTAGGCGTATAGTATCTAGCAATCGTTAATCGTACAGCACTACCGTCGCCCAATTTTATTTCTTGCTGTACCAGTCCTTTACCAAAGCTTCTACGACCTATAATCGTACCGGTATCATTGTCCTGCAAAGCACCGGCAACTACTTCACTGGCACTGGCACTATTTTCATTTATAAGGATAAATACATCACTATTTTCATAAGAGCCACGATCTGTAGCATAGCTGTCTTTGCGTTTATTATTTCTATCTTTCTGAAAAAGAATAAGCGTATCATCTTCTAGAAATTCGTCTGCTATTTCTATTGCCGCACTTAAAATACCACCTGGATTATCTCTTAAGTCTAAGGCTATTTGAGTCGCACCAGCTCTTTTTAAAGTTTTAATCGCTTTTTTAAATTCGGCCTCGGTGGTTTCAGAAAATCGATTGATTTTTATATACCCTAATTTAGGGGTCAATAGGTAAGCCGCATCGATACTTATAATAGCTACATTACCTCTGGTTACCGGAATGTTTATCACCTCTTCATTTCCAGGCCTTAAAATTCCCAAAACCACTTCAGTGCCTTCTTCTCCTTTAAGTGCATTTGTAGAAACTGCATTTAAACCGAACAGCGGTTTCCCATCTGCATATAAAATCTTGTCACCTCCTTTAATTCCAGCCTTATCGCTAGGACCATTTTCTATAGATCGCAATACAGATATAGAGTCTTGATTTACAAAAAAGCGAACTCCAATACCTACAAAGTCACCTCGCAAACTATTTTCTAAATCTTCTACTTGGTCACTAGAAATGTACACTGAATGAGGATCTAGATTTTGCATGATCTCGTTTACCGTTGCATCTACGATGCTATCGGTATTAATTTTATCTACATAGCGCTGGTCTATAAGATCTATCAACCTGTTAAGTTTGCGTTTCTTTGCACCACTATCAGAAAACACGTAATCGTTACCTATAGTGTTTTCATTAAGAACACTTCCCAACCATATGCCTAAGGCAAAGAAAACCCCTAAAAACAATGGATAGTATAAATAGCTTTTTTTCATGAATCGATTCGTTCTATTTGTTCTATAACAACACCTGCTTTCTCTAGAAATTGCAAGCCACTGTCATCTTTATAGCCTTCTATGTAGACGACACGTTTTATACCACTTTGATGTATCAATTTACTACAATCTTTGCAAGGCGACATGGTAATGTATAAAGTTGCATCACGGCAACTTTGAGTTGATCCTGCCACTTTTAATATGGCATTTGCCTCTGCGTGGAGCACGTACCATTTTGTATACCCTTTGTCATCTTCACAAAAGTTTTCAAAACCGCTAGGCGTTCCATTGTATCCATCGCTTATGATCATGCGATCCCTTACGATAAGAGCTCCTACCTGACGTCTGTGGCAGTGGGAAAGCTTTCCCCATTCTACAGCCATTCTTAAATAGGCGACATCATATCTATGTTGTTTTTCTTTTTTCACTTATCAGTATCAATCGAAGAAACAAGCTGGTTTTAGTGCTTGTTTTCTGCTATTTAGTTCACACGGTATAACTACTGGTTGCTATTTATAAATGACACCTCTTGAAGTGCTGATGAATCTTCTTATGGTTTCGCTTTCGCGAAAGCGAGATAAAAAAATCCAACCTTAAAAAACCCATCTTACCATCAATAAAGGCAGGACCATTCCTAAAATTATAGCAGATATTATTTGCACCCATTCTTTTTTATTAAAACGAAAGAGTCTCGTAAAAATAAAATTGAGTAGGAGTACTACAAATATAACTAGTAATTGCCCCAATTCTATTCCTAATGCAAATTCTAGAAGCATCAATAACTTACTTTGTGCTCCTGCCGCAAGCATTTTAAAACCACTTCCAAATCCAAAACCATGAATCAAACCAAAAAAGAGCGCTACCATCATGGTGATCCAGTTGTGATTATCCCGCTGGCGATTTCCCGCTGTAAAAATATTATAAATTGCGGCAATAGCGATAGTAACAACTATTAAAAACTCAATATAGGAACTGCTAAAAGTTAGCTTTCCATAAATCACAAACAACAAAGATACTATATGTCCTGCGGTAAAGGAAAGGCTTAAACCTATAAGCCTTTTCCAGCTGTTGAAAAGAAAAGGAATCGCTATGAGTATAAAAAAAAGCACATGGTCGTATGCACCTACATTAAAATTCATGACGTGATTAAAACCTTCGGTCACGTATAAAATAAAATCTTCCATTAAAACAGTAGTATTAGGGTAGGATCAAAAATAAGGTTTAGAAATAGAGAATAAAAATACATTTCACTGAATTCCTCATAAAAAAACTATAAACTGGCTTCTATTACACTTCTCTCTTATTCATAGGATCGACAAACTGCACGGAAAAATAAGAATCCGTACGTCTAATAATAATAATAAAAACCTAGTCATGCTAACAGAAACGAACGACATAAATTTCTCATTTATAATGTGTTGTAATTATTATCTTTTAAATTAATAAGAATAGATATTTCATGAATAAAAAAAACACTCCTCTATGAGCTTATAAAAAGTTGGAGTCTTTTATCTTTATAGATATTTTTGTGTCACTTATACTTAGACAGATTGACTGATAGATGCAGATTGACACATAAATTCCCCTTATTTTTATTCTTCATTTTTATGTTGATCTTTTGCGATCAGCAAGCAATAGCTCAAGAACAACCTTTAGATATTGAAGAAAAGTATATGGATTCCTTATTATCGCTCTCTTACAATCTTGGGACAACAGGACAATATAAAGAAGCTTTTGAGCTGAATATAAAAATCCTGCAAATGGCATTAAATAAAGAAAATGATAACTATACCGGTATAGCTTACGGATATTTAGGCTACGACCTTATGGAACAAGGGGATACCATTGAAGCGATTAAAAAATTTAAACTGGCTCATAAATATGCCTTACTAGCAGATGACCCAAGACTGATAGCAAATACCTATTCAGATCTTGCAAACGTATACTACAATAGGCCAAAAATGAAATCTTTAAGTAAGTTATATACAGACAGGGCCGTCAAGACCTTTAAAGATATTAAAGACACATTAGCCTTGCAGCACTTATATTATAATTATGCTTATGCCCTAGGTGCGAATCATGAGTACGAAGAAATGAAAACTGTTTTAGATGATCTTAACGGCGCCATGTTTATTGATTATACAAACCACGTCTATCGCGCTATCATAGATAACCTTTCGGCAAAATATCACCTTCAATATGAGAGCTATAGAATGGCAGACTCGTTACTATTAAGTGTCATAGAGCTAAGTAAAAAAACCAAACTTACCGGTGAACTTGAAAAAGCTTATAATAATTATTCTAAAAGTCTCGCTGCTCAAGGAAGCCATAAAAAAGCTTTTGAATACCGATTGAAATACGAAAAAATACAAAGCTCAAACCTAAAGGAAAAGAACGCTATTACCAATGATAGAATAGCCGCAACCTTCCAAATCGATGAATTCAAAAAAGATCTACAGCGTTCTGAAATAGAAAATGAGCTACAAGAAAAGAAGATATACATTAAGACACTCTTTAACTATGCCCTTATTGCATTAACTATAATTGCACTTTTAGGGTTTTACTCTACTTTCAAACTTTCAAAAAATAGAAAACAGCTCAATAGAATTCTTCAAGAAAAGAACAAACTATATCTAGAAGAAAAAACTAAAACAGAAAGACTAGCGCGTGCAAAAAGTGATTTTTTCAGTACGGTGAGTCATGAGTTACGCACACCTCTTTATGGTGTGATAGGTTTAAGCAATATATTATTAGAAAATAATAAAGACCACAACGTAACAGAAGACTTAAAATCATTGAAATTCTCTGCAGACTATCTTCTAGCGTTGATTAACGATGTGCTACAAATCAATAAAATTGATTCTAATAAAATTGACGACGAGAAAATCGATTTTAATCTGGATGAATTGATACATAAAATCGTATCGACCTTTGAATACATGCGCAGGCAAAACAAGAATGAAATTGAAACACACTTGCCATCTGACCTCCCACAAATAATTCATGGAAATGCAACGAGATTGTCGCAAATTCTTATGAATTTAATAGGCAACGCAAGTAAGTTTACTGAAAACGGCATCATAGTTATAAGTGTGGTCATTAAAAATATTCAGGACAATAAAATCACCTTAGGCTTTTCTATTAAGGATAACGGAGAAGGAATTGCTATAAGTAAACAAAATCAAATATTTGAAGAGTTTAAGCAAGGTGATTCTCTCAGCTTTAATTATCAAGGAACCGGTCTAGGACTGCCTATCGTAAAAAGATTATTAACCTTGTCAAATTCAAAGATTAACTTGGATACAGAGGTAGGTAAAGGGTCTAACTTTACTTTTGACCTAGAATATGATAACGTTGCTACTAACCAGCTTAATCATCACATTTCTCAAAAACCATTGCTCTTAGAAACTAGTATCTTACATGGGAAACACATCCTTATTGCCGAAGATAACCGCATCAACCAAATGGTAACTAAAAAAATCCTTGAAAAAGATGGTGTTATTTGCACTGTAGTAGAGAATGGTAAAGATGCTATAGAAGATCCTAACCTGGAGACCTATGACCTTATTTTAATGGATGTTAACATGCCTGTAATGAATGGTATTGAAGCCACAAAAGTCATAAGGTTAAATTATAATATTCCAATTATTGCCCTTACTGCTGTTGAAATAGAAGAAATGAAACAAAGTATTCTAGACTCTGGCATGAATGACATAATCATTAAACCGTACGATGTAAATGCTTTTAAAAGTGTTATTATTAAAAATATTCTTAATTATCAAAAGACAACGTCCTCTCTATAAAACTAACGCCACTCATCTCCTTTTAACTGAGTGGCTGCTATAATGACATCCATTCTAGAAATTTGACCTATTAAACGACCTTCAGAGGTTACTGGGAAACGCCGGTGGCCAGTTTTTAAAAATCTAGAGGCTGCCTCAAAAATATCTACTTCTTGATCTATAGTTTCTACTAGCAAGGACATATAATCACGCACCAGTCTATTGCCTACAGGCATGTTATGGTAACTGCTGTCACTTATCACGTTCATTAAATCTGAATCGCTTATAATTCCTACGAGGTTGTTGTTAACATCTACAACTGGTCCTCCCGTAATTCTTTGCTTGAGAAGTATTTCCATAACCTCTGTAATTCCTTGATCAGGCATAAAAGTGATCAATTTGCGAGTCATAAAATCCTTTACCTGGAATTTTTTAGGAGTATGTTTAGAAGCTTCGACACGCTGGCCCATAAAGTTTTTAATTCCCATAACAGCTATTTTTTAGTTGATGTTTAAATTGAATATCAATTAGTTCAAAATATAAATAGTTTCTCTCCAGAAAACGCAGCCCTTTTTACTTGTGTGTTTAGGACTACATGCTTAAGATAAACTGGATGATAAGAAATGACATAAACCTATTACTACCTATAAATTCTTAATATATTTTTATAATCCTTCCTATATGATGAGAATATAAGACATTTTAAAGAGTTATTGTAAAATATTTTTCATAAAACCTGTTAAACACTATTAAAACTTATGTGCCAAGCTAGTTCATGCCTTATCTTTAATTCTATAGGCAGATGGAATTTTAACTTTTTCACAAGCAGCTTTTCAATCCAGTACCTATTACTCTTAAACAAAAGAAAGCAAATGGATGGAATAAAAAATAACTTTATATAAGATTGGTACTAGAATAAGATCTGACACTTCTTATTTCATTTCAACATTTCGATAAACATTTAATTAGAGAGTATCTTTTCCATTTATCAAATACGTGACTGTTATCTAATTACGCCTTTTAAAAATCCCTGTGTTATACGCATCTTTTTTTGAAATACTGCCACCTTAAAGCTACACATTCACTTACCTACCACTAAACGACCAATAATAATATAAACACTAAAAAAACTATGGAAACGACCAGAGAAGGAGCAAAAAAAATAGCACACGACTTAACTGTACAAGCATTGAACCAACTATTAGAAAAAAATTATGATGCAGAAAACGGTTACAAAAATGCACTAATAGAAACAAAAAGTGAGCAACTTAAACCTTACTTCACAAAACAAGCTGCTAACAGAAGTCAAAATGCTAACGAACTATACAAGGCTATCAGAAATCTTAATGCGACACCTGTAGAAAAAAGAAGTGCTACAGCTGCTGTTCATAGAACATGGATGGATTTGAAAAAAGCCTTCACAGGAAAAAATGATGAAGCAATCCTACAAGAGTGCATTAGAGGCGATATAGCTGCTCTAACTGAGTATGAAAAAGTATTAAACAATCCAGAATACCTATTCGATAGCAAAGGCATTATACGCAAGCAGCTCCATAGCATTCAGAAAACTCTGGACGCCATCAAAAAATTAGAAGATATTTCAGATTAGTGGACTAACTCCAGTTTATTTAATAAAGTGATCACAGGTTTTTTATTGACATAATATTAACTTTTTGTTTTCTACCGTCTCCTCATAAATGATTAAATTTATGTGAAAATTCGATTTATTTGATAAAAATAAATTTGATATCCAGCTCTTTATATGAAACAACTATACACCATTTGCTATGTAAGTAAGGCTTCAACAGCTCTTACTAATTCTCAAGTAGAGGATTTATTTGAATATACTGCGACATGGAATAATAAACACGATGTCAGTGGTATATTATTACATTCTATTGGGAACTTCTTTCAAGTTTTAGAAGGCACAGAAAAAGTCTTAATTTCTTTATTTAGAAGAATTAAGGAAGATTCTAGACATGGTGAGCTATATGAAATTTTTAATAAGAGTACTTCCCAACCTGTTTTTGAAAACTATAAATCTACTTTTGATATAGTAAAAACAAACAATGATTTAAAAATGCTCCTTACCTATCTCAATCAGGATAATTCTAACAGCACCAATCTTAAATTAAAAAGACTACTCAAACCTTTTGATATGCTTGGCGACTTTTAATAAAATAAACACCCAAAACAAGTCACTTTTCGACTTTTTTGGTCATTCTCAAAGTTAAAATTTTAAACAGCAACCGCTATTAATATTGAAAGTTTTGTGTCAATTAAAAAAAATCAACCCTTCCATAAAAACTACATCCATTGGGTCCTTGTATCTCTTTTAGCTATTTAAAACCTTTTTGAAGCATCACTTTTTTTTCAACCGCTTTTAGCTGTTTTATTTTAAAACTTAAGCCACAATTAAATAAAAGGCTGCTCTAAGATGGAATATCTCTCGATTTTCTAACAAATTTGAATTCATCACAAATCTTATTCTAATATAGAATTACCGCGCAGCTATTTAAAATAACATCCTAAAAAAATAGGTGCATCCTTAAATGTTTTGGTGCAAGGACCTGAAAAAAAGGTTGCAAAACCATGCTTTTATCGACACAATAAATTATGAGATAGGTTATAGTGCTGCCCTATAAAACCTTATTGTTTTCAGTTACTTTTATAATCACTTAGAACTGACATTTAAACTCTTCATACCCTATCAAGTTGAGAAAGTAGGTCTAAGAAAATAAAAAGCTCAGATATTTATTTAAATATCATTGGGAATAACCTTAATGTAGGGATGTAAATTATCAAAACAGAAGCCCATTTATATCAAGCAGTTTACAGCTATTTTTAAACCAAAACTAACCAAAAACTATAAATAGCATTTAAAAGATCACCATTCTATTCTCCATTTAAACACCTCTTATTATTTGTTTGAAAAGTAACCTTCATCACCCTTATTATTGAAAATTAAGGATTCCTCTTGAACCATAACCTTATTCTCTGCATGCAGCAATAAATAACCTTCAACTTATTTTCCGACAATTTTATGCGTTAATGAACATGTTTAATACGATATAGGTACCTCAAAAAAAATTACATCAACTAAGGATTCCCAAAAAGGACTCCTCTGTACCCTTTCTTAACTTTTCAAATCTAAGCTAAGAGTGAAACACTTATCAAAATTAAGCAACAATTGATATGGCTTATCCTAAATATGGAGAAGCTCCAAAGGGAAAATATATACAAGCAAATTAAAGCACCCCAAGTGATTCTATAATTACTTTGTTTGGTTGTTGTTCCGCTTTCGCGAAAGCACTCATATGATTCTCTTCCTTTTTTATATAGACAGTGCGCGTAGGATATGCAAGCACTATTCCTGCGGCATCAAATCGTTCTTTTATGCTCTCATTTACATCTAACCTGAGTTGAAAAGAATCCAGAAAATCTTTACTCCACGCCCAAGCTCTTATGGTAAGAGTAGAGTCATTGATCTTAATTAAGGCTGTTTTTACCATAGGCGAGCCATCTTTCAATTCAATTTCTGAGCGATCGTCAATAATTAGTGGGTGGTTTTCACAGACTTCCTGCATGATTTTTTTGGCTTCTTTCACATTGCTGTCATAAGAGATACCCATTTCAATATGTTCACAACATTTGCGATCACCTAGGTCAAAATTGATAAGCTTTTCCTTGTTCATGATAGAATTGGGGATAACAATCATTTTATTTTCAAAATTACGTATCACCGTATGCCGCAATGTAATATCGGCTACGATTCCTACCATCCCATCAGATAATCTTATAATATCGCCAGTTTTAAATGGTTTAAACGTAATGATAAAAAGGCCTCCTATGATGTTTGAAAGGGCTTCTTGAGATGCGATACCTGCCACTATAGCGATTATACCAGCACCTCCTAATGCCGTTTGTGCGACACCACGCAGGGATGGAAAAATGAGCAAACCAAATAAAGTTCCTGTAAAATAAATCACAAATATGGACACATAACGCAAGAATTTATAACTAGTAGGATCTTCTTGATTTAAAATTTTCCTTTTTACGCTTTGTTTGAACCAAACATTAACACTAGCAGCGGTGACTATGGTACTGACCGCTACCATGCCTAAATAAAAGACAAGTTTAAAATTATCGATGATTAACGAGTCTTGACCTCGTTCTACAAATAAAGAACTTAAACAGATAATTCCTAATACTATCCATAACGCGTTAAGAACACGTTTCACAAGGTTGATAGAAGTGGGCTTCTCATCTGGAAACCTTTGGTACTCCTTTTTAACAAACCACTTGTGCAATTGGTTTGTTAAAAATCGCAATAGCAAAACCATAGCGGTTACGGCTATAACCCAAGTTACTTGAAAGTTATAGGCATTAAAAAAATCTTCCATCATATAGTATTGTCCCGAATTGGGAGTTTAATAAAGTAAGTCAAAAAAAAAGAGTTCAAATCTAATTGCCTAAAGCATTTTTTAATAAGTGTCTACGCTATTCAAACCATATGCAAGCGTTAGTAGTATCGTTCCTGACGTTCTTACTTTTATTAATCGCACAGATCTGAAGCTTACCTCACACAAAAATAAATCAAATGACTCATTACATAAACTGCAAATTTACACAAGTCGTATTCATAAATTAAAATTATAAATCTTGCTTTTAGTTGTTTTCATAATACTAGCATTGGATTATCTTATTAAGTTAGCAAACAGAAATTTGCTATTGATCTTATAGACTGTTAGGTTAATAACTGCGCTGATGCCTGTAGTCGTAAACTCCCCTACTTTGTTTTTCATTCTCACAGAAACTCTTCCTTTTATCCCTGATAGCAATTACAATTTTTTACCGCGTCATCTAGTAACCATATACATATAGCCTCTTAATTTCTCACTTAAAATTTTCTATAAAATCACCCTACACTAAAAATATTGTGGCTTTCAAACCTTTGCCTTTCGTAATCCATTTGAATTTAAGAAACTTCTAAAGAAATGGAGTACACCCATCTTTTAAGTTTCCATATTGGTATATATCAACTCATTTATTTAAAAAAAAACAATATAACTACTTGGTTATTATACATTCATAAACCCCTAACAAAAATAAAGTCTATACATTAAATCAAAATATGAAAATCCAAGACAAAGGATGAGTAGCTTTTCATATAGCAGGTATATGGTCCCGATATTCCTTAACTTTGTTTCCTATTAATAAAACAAAACTACTTTAACCTCAAAACTGACACTATGAACTTCTCCTATTGGGAAATAAAGTCTTGGCTTACAAACGTAGATTTTACGATCGTTGGTAGCGGTATTGTAGGTCTTACTTGTGGCTTAGAACTGCGGAAACGATTTCCAAAATCTAAAATTTTAATTCTAGAAAAAGGTGTTTTACCTCAAGGTGCGAGCACTAAAAATGCTGGCTTTGCTTGTTTTGGGAGTTTAAGTGAGCTTATTGATGACCTACAAAATCACAGTCCAGAAGAGGTGTTAGAACTTGTAAAACAGCGCATCGATGGATTGCAATTGCTGCGTTCTACATTAGGTGATAGAGCCATAGATTATCAAGAATTAGGCGGCTACGAGCTCTTTTTAGAACCTGATGAAGAATTGTATGCCACTTGTCGAAGTCAAAGAGACGCCATCAATAAATTGTTGCACCCCATTTTTAATGCTCCTGTATTTACATTTAAGGAAAACCGCTTCCATTTTAAAAACATCAAAAAGAATTACAGTTTTAATCCTTATGAAGGTCAGATTGATACGGGGAAAATGATGACAGCGTTATTACAGCTGGTGTTGAAGAAAAATATTAAAATTTTAAATAACATCAGAGTTGAAGACATTTCTCAAAGCACCACTCCTGTAAAGATCAAAACCAATCTCTTTGAAGTGGAGACATCAAAAGTATTTGTAGCGACTAATGGTTTTGCCTCCCAGCTTTTAAATGAAGGCGTGCAACCAGCCAGAGCACAGGTACTTATCACCAAACCCATAGAAAACTTATCTATTAAAGGAACCTTTCACCTGGATAAAGGCTACTATTATTTTAGAAATATAGACAACAGGATCTTATTAGGTGGCGGCAGGAATCTGGATTTTAAAGGAGAAGAAACAACAGATTTCAATCCAACGACGCGTATACAAAACAAATTAGAAGAACTATTAAGAACCACTATTTTACCTAACACTCCTTTTGAAATAGACCATCGGTGGTCTGGTATTATGGGAATAGGAGAGACTAAAAAGCCTATTGTAAAACAGCTTAGTAACGATGTATTTTGTGGCGTGCGTTTAGGAGGTATGGGTATTGCTATAGGAAGTTTAATAGGTAGAGAATTAGCATGCCTTTTAGATTCATCATAGCTGTTGGAAACGTTGGAAACAGCCGTTTAAAATGTATGATCTTCCTCTTTAACTGTTAGAAAGAAACCTGAATAAAAAAAATACTTACTGATAGACTTATAAAACCCATGTTGAAAAGCAGGTAGTTCCTATCAAGTCCTAAAAAAAGAATGACAGTTTTGTTTCTCCCTTATTCTCAAAATTATAAAGAAAAAATAACTGTCAATCCTATTCCATATAAAATTGAGCTTCATGGAAAACTTAAGAATACTTGAAGAAACTGTAGTCTTCCTCCAACCTGTTTTTAAAAAACATCCTAACAAAACACAGAAGTCCAGCTAATATCAAACTCTTGTGTGTCATGAGTTTCTTTATTTTTTTTGTCGCTTTTAGTTTTGGCAAGCTATACCTTTACTACCCAAGCCTCATTAGGTGCAAGAGCAATGGTAGGTGGATAAACCCTCAAATAGGGTGAGGCAAATCTCTGATCAGAATCTAATAATTTGATGGTTCCAAATTGACCGTTAGAACCCATATGCATCTCCAGATAAGATATTCTATAGGTTTCTATGTCATTGCCGTAGTTACTTAAATAAAGGAGTTGATCTCTTTTTTAGGTGCCTTCAAAAACAAGGCGTTTTCGAAAAATCATTAAATCTCCTTGAGCAAAGGAAATGACAAAAAATAATCGAGAAAATGACCGTGGAGAGTGACCTTATTTCAGTGTCTATCTAGAGATGTTTTAAACGTATAAAAACCGTTTGATAAGAGTTGCAAAAAGATTAAAAAACATGAGCCACAGAAGGTGTGGCACATATTTACAAAACAACAAACTTCCTAGTTGTAGTTAACCGTAACTGTTAAATCTCCACCGTTTGTGTAGACTCCCGCGACTTGACCACCTGCTACGTTTAGAGTAGCACCCATGTTTATTATCTGTGCTCCACTAGTCAAAGCTCCTGTAGCATCAGGATTGCTAACAAAAGTATCAACAGTCATCTCGTTTGGGGTTCCCGAGCCGTCTTTAAGGGTAATTGCACCAACAGATAGCGCTATAGTATACGTGTAGTTTGCTTCACCTGTCACATTAAAGGTGGCTGCGGTAACTGTTCCCGTATCTGCTGGTAAGGTAACTCCTCCTGTAATACTGGTGGAACCACCAGCTGTTAAAACGACAGTACCTCCTGCACTATTAGTTGAAACATTTCCAAAATTCATATCGACAGATTTTGTGATTCCAATTGGGGCAACAATCGTTGCTGAAGAACTTGCTTTAGCACTTTGTTGTGCAACAGCACCAGTAGTAACGGCAATCATAATAATCATAATAAGGGATTTAACCTTTTTCATAATAGTTAATTTTCAGAGTAATTTATATCTTAATTTTTGTTAAAAGTACAACTAAGATATAGATACTCAATGGAAGTGTTACTTTAACTGATATTTAACATTTATGTTTAACAGTATTTACTTAAAGTGTCTATAATCAGCGCTTTGAATTACCTGTCCTATTAAATAAAATTACCGATTAACTTTAATACCATTCCTGCGTTCGATCTATACGTACATTACACTTACTTTTTAGGACTTCAAAAGCTTTATTATACCTTTACCTACTTGTTTTATTCTCTTAATTAAAAATTTACTTATGTCAGTTCTTTGAAGTGGAACTACCGTTTGAGACTTCAAATTAAGTGGCGGGTTGAGAATTAAAAACTCAACATGGAATCATAAAAAAATTGAAATAAAATTAAAGTTATATTTTAAGAAAAAAGCAGCACCATTTAATCAGGCACGAAGTAGTGCCCATCGACCATGTAAGACTTTAGATCTTCTCATATAATCCCCTACTCGTTTGCTAAGCGCATTAAAAAGTATGAGAGAACAATTTTTCAAGACTAGAAAAGCACTGCTTAACAGATGAACAAAAAGAAATAAACTCTTTAAAGAAAGAATCAAAAAGGTATATCAGAAAAACGTAAAGTATTAAAATTTGCAGTGAACATGATTTCTCAGATCAACAAATAACATTTAAATTCATCGCATATCATAAATTTTCATTTTCATTTGACAAAATGTGTAACGAGTTAACAGGAGTCTTCACCTCATATTTAGGTCCAGTCATAACCTGATAATCTGGCTATTTGCATTTATTTCAATGCACTCATTGCGGTCCTGTCTCCCAACAAGCTGCGCCCTATATCGCTGTTGTAACTTTTGTCACCAGGATATTGAACTTTTCCTTTGAATACTAAAGTGCCTATTATCTCTCTGTAGTGTAATCTCTTGTTATCTTAAAAAGGTACTACATAAGCTTCTTGAAAACCTGGCCCCTGTAATTCTCACTGAATATTACACGCTTTCTAATGCAGAGAAGTTTCCCTGTAACCCTTATGAATATTATCTGTCGTTATTCCTTTTTCTCTAGGCTCTGGCTCTGGAGCAACTTAACATACTTTAGAGCCTAGAGTACTCCCTAGACCGTGCATATCTTCTGTTTTAAAATCTAAATTTTGGGAAGTACTATCTTTTTCATCAGGGATAGCGGCCCTTCGTATTATTGCAGATTTTATTTTCTAAGTATGTCATTTTCACCCATGGACTGAAGAGTAAATTCTAAATTATCCATATAATCCCCATTCTTGGTATTTACAATATCAAAATTATAAAAAACTTTTGTGCTCTCCCATTTAAGTTCTTTAAGTTGATTTGAATCCACTTGTGCGTTATACGCTCCAGATGTTAAACCCAAGAAACTAAAATAGCCGTCAGACTCTGATCTTAAACTTGTAATGATTTGCTGTTTATCATCCTTGATAATAATTTTTATGTTCCCCACGCCTTTTCCAGATTTATACACGTAACCTGCTACTTCTCCAACGACATTAATAGGGATTTCAATTACTTTCAATTGATTTGGGTTGACAAAAATATTTAAGCTTTTGTTTTTGAGCCTCCAATCAATACGCTCCAAACTGACCGTATTCAGTTTAAAATAGTGATCTACAAAAGGCTCCAGCCCGTTGTAAATAGTAGTTCCCTTTGTCGGTACCTCTTTGATTCCACCTCTAGAAGAACGTACATCGACACCTTCTATTAGAGGCTCTGACTGGTCTTTTTTTCCATTTTGGTTGGTATCTAGAAAAGTGATAAATTTTATACTGCCTTGTCCTAGGAATGATCTACTATTAAATTTTACACGCTTTTGATCAGGTACAAAAATCATAGATCCTCCTATAGCCTCGGAAAAAGAAGTTCCAGATTTACTTGTGTTGCTGGAAAAACGACCTCTTGAAAAGCCTAATTCAAAATTTAAACCAATATTTATATTAAATTGATTGAATTTAAAATTCTGATCATAAGAGGCCTGTAAATCAACATTTTTAAATATTTTTTTTCTGAAGTTCCCTCTTATAGAGCTAACGCTCCCGTCATTATAATCATATCGAATCTGGGGAGAAAAAATAATATTTTTTGGTAAGTTGATAGTTGTAGATAATCTACTGAAAACTTTTGGCTTATTTAAGGAGGTGCTTACATATGCATTGGTGATAAGGTTGAGATTAACTCCAAAAGCTCTTCCTGCTAAAAGCCATTCTGCATTGGTATATTTCATGTTGCGAAGAATATTCTGACGCCATACCATACGTGAAAATCCAGAAAATTTTCCAAAATGCAACTGCTTGGAAAGAATGACACTGCGCTCCTCGTTGCCGTTAAAAAGAACTGCCTGTTGATCTTTCCTATAGTTGACATAATTTAATTCCAGTTGAAAATTGGAAGCCGATCTGTAACTGAGGTTTCCTGTATACCCCACTTGATGTGAATATTCACTAGAAAAGATAATGTTGTAGGGTAATCGTACAGATGCCCTTGCAAAAGGTATTACTGGGGTTTTCTCCACTGCCGTATTTAATTCAAAGCCACCTTCTAGAGTGATGTTAGGGGAAAGTCCGTAATTTAATTGTGCCTGTCCAAAAATATTTTTTTGGCTGTCTTCGATAAGACCCGCGTCAATATTGTATTCAAGTTTACCCGCAGGTAAAAAATTGTAGGGTATGTTTAAACGTCGAGTGGTAACCTCTTCCTCACCCCAAAGACCATAATATTTAAGACTCACAGATGTGTTTCCATAAACAAGCGGGATATCAAATGAAAAAAAGCCCGAAGAATCTGCTTTTGTATAATCTACCAGTACATTATTAATATAGACTTCTACCGTCCAATTAGGCTTTGTGTAATCGCTTAACAAATAGGTCCCGAATGAATTTTTAAGATACGTAGTGCGATTAGAAAACTGAATACCAACCACCGGACGGAATATGGAAGAAATAGACTGGTTTCTAATTTTGCCAACTGTAACTTGTTTTAATAGATTATTTTCATTGTTTACATAACGCCATTGATAAAATTGATTTCTGAGTGATAGTGATTGTGTGTCATTGTAGTTGAGATTAGCGATAAATTCACCGCCGCCAACTAATCCACCTAACCCCAAAGAAGCCCTATTGTATTCAAAACCGTTCGTATGTTGTTGAGAATTAATATCCCAGGTTGCGACTCCTAAATGTAGTAAAGCCCCTTCCCTAGTAATTGTGGTGTCTGCTGTAAAATTCTTTTTTAACCCTTCCATATTGAGTCGCATTTTTTCTCGCCTTGCGGCTTTTACAGAAGGTAGTTCTATATCAGATATACAGGAAACAGATAGGTTTCGGAAGTTGAATTTACAACGAAGGCCAAAAATGGAACCAAAGTAATCTTCTTTTAAATATAAATTGTTTGTTGAAGAGATTAGATCTTTTTCTTTTAACTCCACCTTCTTACCCCTATAGATGATCTGATGGAGAGACTGATCAATCGCATATGTGTTTTCCTGATTTATAAAAAACCCTTCTATTAACTTAAAGTCACCGGTAGAAACATTTTGTATTTTTAGATAATCAAAGATTTCAGAAACAGATAAATAAATGTCCCCACCACATATAACAGAATTAATTTCTGTGGTACCGATTTCGTCAACGTAAAAGGAGATCGATACTTCATCGCATACCGGGTACTGAAAGGCATGGGCTTTGTATGTTTTTAATATGAGCAGCGGAAAAACAAGTACTATAAGCCATTTTGACAATGGCTTGCGTAAGGGTAGCTTTTTAGAATGCATTATTTTACACCTACTCCGTATGGACAGTAGCTGTGATAGAAATGCTTCCTTTATAATTTCCCTGATAATTTTTGTTTTTTGGTGTTATGTTTAAAGTTCCACCGATGGAGATAATTACAGGAAACCCTCTTTTAACTTTACAAAACTGGATTCCAGAATCTTCTGGATGAAGAGAAATAGTGTTTCCATTTGCATTAATAAAAGTACCTGTCATGACTTCAACTCTAACGTTAACAGGGGTTTTACTTTTGGTTGAAATATTAAAAACCGCTGGCTGATGATTTGATAGTAACTGATGAATATTTCCCGTAGAACTCCATTCTCCGTTATTGGAAAGAGATACAGTTCCACTATCAGTTCCATTAGAAAGGTAAAAATCTCCAAAAAATAAATTCTGCTCTACAGCTATATCAATCTTTTGTGACCGTGCAAGAGCACCAACAAGGAATAGTAAAACGAGCAGCGAAGATTTCAATAGTTTCAAATCATGAAATTTTACGGATTATTCAAGTTCGATAACGCCGTAGCGTATATTTTCCCATCTGCTTGCGAGGTATAAATGACTTTCAATATTCCTGAACTGTAATCCACATCTTTGCTAGTATTAAGTTTAACACGAACCTTTCTTGTAGCACTTGGAACATAAACTGCAAATCCTTTCATTACAGCCACCTCTGTTTCTTTCCCTTCTTTTGAGGTATGCTGAACTCTAAAATCCCCATAAATGGAATACTTTCCCTGACGATTAAAATTCATAGAAACAATAGGCTTGCTATCATGTAAACCTTCAAAATTGAGATCAGATATAGATACATCAACCTCAGGTTCTCCAATTTTAATAATATTTGCAATACTTATTCCATACACAGGAGTTAAACTAATATCAAACTCTTGTGCGTCATTAGTTTCTTTGTTTTTTTTGTTGTTTTTAGCTTTGGGAACCGCCCTAAAATATAAATGGGAACGATATTCTCCAGGTTTGAGCTCATTAGTTTTGGTGAGCTGCACTTTCACTACCTGTGCCTCATTAGGTGCAAGAGTAATCGTACGTGGATAAAACCTCAAATAAGGTGATGCAAATCTCTGCCCAGGGTCTGGTAATTTGATGGTTTCAAATTGACCGTTGGGACCCATACGAATTTCCAGATAAGATATTCTATAGGTTTCTATGTCCTTGCCGTTGTTACTTAAATAAAGGGTTTGAGCTCTTTTTTGAGTACCTTCAAAAACAAGGCGTTTTGGAAAAATCATTAAATCTCCCTGAGCAAAGGAATTCACAAAAAAAATAATCGAAAAAATGACCGTGAATAGTAACCTCATTTTAGTGTTTGTCTAAGGGTGTTTTAAACTTACAAAAAGCATCTTTTAGGTATTGGTAAAAAAAATGTGCCACAAAATATGTGGCACATTTTTATCCAAACGACTTACTAGTTGTAGTTAACCGTAACTGTTAAGTTAGTAGTATTTGTATAGACTCCAGCGGTTTGTCCACCTGCTACGTTTAGAGTAGCACCCACGTTTACTGTCTGTGCTCCACTAGTCAAAGCTCCTGTAGTATCAGGATCGCTTACAAAAGTATCGACAGTCATTTCATTTGGGGTTCCCGCATCGTCTTGAAGTGTAATTGCACCACTAGGTAGCGCGATAGTGTATGTGTAATCTGCTTCACCAGTCACATCAAAAGCGGCTGCGGCAACTGTTCCTGTGTCTGCTGGTAAGGTCACTCCTCCAGTAAGACTGGTAGAACCACCTGTTGTCATAATGACAGTACCTCCTGCATCATTAGTTGCAACATTTCCAAAATTCATATCAGCAGCTTGTGCGATTCCAATTGGGGCAACAATTGTTGCTGAAGAACTAGCGGTAGCACTTTCTTGTGCCATTGCACCAGTAGTAACTGCAATCATTATAATCATAATAAGTGATTTAATCTTTTTCATAATAGTTAAATTTTAGGATTATTTATCAGTTAATATTTTCTATATTAATTTCATGACAAAACTATAGCTTATATATAGATAACTCGATAAAAGAGTTCTTTTAATCGATGTAACACATCTTTTTTTAACAGGATTTAATTAAAGTGTTTATAATCAATACTTTGCATTACCTGTTCTGTTAAAGAAAATTACCGTTTAACTTTTATACCTTTTCTGAGCTCCATCCATGCGTTTAGTACACATGCTTCATAGGACTTCAAAAGGGTTATTGCTATCACCTTATTTTATTTTCTTAATTAAAAATTTTGAGTTACACACTTAGCATCTGTTTTATATCTTTATGATAAATTGGTTTAGCTATGACCATTCTTTCTATTGTTTTATGGAATATGGTCTGTTTGGATTGAGATCGATTAATTCTAAAACAGA
>Ga0222644_1000225_pt1 | contig 23995 bp, 14 predicted proteins | sample AntAcemetagen291_FD_179800 | JGI IMG/M metagenome (GOLD analysis project Ga0222644, IMG submission 179800) | Saline water microbial communities from Ace Lake, Antarctica - #291 | ecosystem: Environmental > Aquatic > Non-marine Saline and Alkaline > Saline | place: Antarctica: Ace Lake...
CAAAACACCTCTAAATCAGCTGCTTACCAAATCAACATATCATACAACTAATTCTGAAATTCTTAACCAGCTGACAATCTTTGACTTATAACGCAACACTAGTGAACTGATAGCTATAATTAGCTGTCAGTTGGCAAAAAAGTGTAAGATATTGGCAAAATAGTGTCAGTGACAGAGGGTTTGTTCGTAACCTATTAATAAAAGCTAAAAAATGAGAAGTATAACCCCGTACATCATATCCATATTCTGTATAGTAGCAGTTTGTACATCTGCTTCTAAAGCTTATGGTCAAGATCTAGGGAATATTTCTAAAAAAGATATACTTAAAGTATCTGGAGGAGCAGGTTTGCAGACTACGGCATATACAGCATTTGGTATACCTGCAAAACGGGATCCTTTTTTATGGCAGTTAAACTTAAACCTAAATATTAATATCTTGGGTGTCATTAGTGCACCTTTTTCTGCTACTATAAGTTCTCAGCAGTCTACAGTATCACAGCCGCAACCATTTAATAATTTTGGAATCAGTCCTAAGTATAAAGCAGTAACCGCACATTTAGGGTACAGAAGCATTAGTTTGTCTGAATTTTCATTAAGTGGTAATCAGTTTTTAGGTATTGGTGTAGAGATTGCTCCTAAAAATTCTTTTATAAAAGGTAAGGCACTTTATGGTCAATTTGCTCAGCCAGTATATTTAAACCCAGATGGTACTCTAGCTAGTAATCCTAGTTTCTCCAGGTCTGGATGGGGCACAGGTATTACTTTTGGTAGAAGCTCCAAAAATGAAGTAACTGTAAATCTATTTAGAGCTACGGATAATCCTAACTCACTAGATGTGCCTATAGATGAACTTACTATACGTCCAAGTGAGAATTTTATTTTCGGAGTAGTTACTAAGCAGACTATTACTAAGAAGCTAAGTGTAGAAGGTGAGATAGATTTTAGTGCTATTACTTATAATACCGAGATAGAAGAAGAGGTAGTTCCTGGTAATTCATACGTTAATAACATATTTCTGTTTAACTATAATCCGAGTAGTGCGGTTAAAAAAGCAATCAAAGGAGGAATAAACTATAAACTAAAGGCAGCCAAGTTTCAACTTAAGTATAGACGAGTAGATCCGGGATATACATCACTAGGTACTTCATTTATCAATAATGATTATGAAGACTTGAGTCTTAAGACATCATTTGCCCTATTGAAAAAAAGACTCAACCTGAGTTTATCTGGTGGTGGGCAGAGAAATAATCTAAACGCAGATAAAGTAGCACAGCTTACTAGACTTATAGGTTCACTATCTGCTAGCTACAAGATCAATGATAAATGGAATAGCTCATTAAACGTATCTAACTTCACTAGCAGTACCAAACAAATCATAGTGGTCACTTTTGACTCATTAAAATTTGTACAGACTACTAAAAGCATAGGTGGCTCAGTATCCCGAACTGGAGGCACGGATAAGCTTACTAACGCACTCAGTATCGCAGCTAACTATCAAGATGCTATAGTGAATAACGCTAAAATGAATACTTTTTATAATGCAAACGTCTCTTGGCAGCTACAGTTCCCGAAAAAGAAGTTTGGAATAGGAGCTACTATGATGGGAATACAGACTATTACAGAAATAAATACAACTATGAATATAGGTCCTTCACTTAGCATTAGAAAGACCCTATTCAAGGATAAGTTTAGCCTGTCGGCAGTAGCTGCTTATCTCAATAACTTCTCAGATGGAGTATCTAATGGAGAAATAATAAGTGTCTCTGCTAATGGAGGTATGTCTATGACTAAGCGAAGCAAATTAAGCATTTCGGCGGCGAATATTAGACGTACAGTAAATGGAATATCAAGTGCAGAACTCACTGCTAATATTAATTTAAACTACTCTTTCTAAATATGGATATGATCAAAAATTTTCTACTTTTACTATTCGTTGGACTTAGTACTGCATCGCTAGGACAAGTGTTGCCCGTAAGCTCTGCGACTACATTGACTTATCCGTATCCTAATTTCTTATTTGATTACTACCAGGCAGCGTCTAACAGCATGCAAGTGACCTTGCAGTTAAATGATCTGACTGTTTCTAGTAGAGACGTAAGGATAAAAATTACCATAGATAATGGTAATGTAGAGTTAAGTACTAAAGATGATTTCAAACCGCTCACACCTATTACGCTGTTACCAGGTGTTCCTAAAACATTAAGCGGTAGTGATCTTTTTGATGCACTAAACGTAAATAACTTAAACCTCAAAGGAATAACCGCAGCATATCTTAACCAAAATGCGGGAAGATTGCCAGAGGGACAATACACATTTTGTGTTACGGTATTAGAATATCAGACGGGTAAAGTGGTTTCTCAGCAAAGCTGTGCTGGTGCATTTCTGCAGATGAGACAACCTCCTGTCATAGTATCTCCTCTGTGTGAGTCTAGTGTAGTACCTAGTAGTCCTCAGATAGTCCGTTTTAACTGGCAAGAGGTGAATGGGTCAAGCCCTTCTATCAATGGGTTCAATACGTATAAACTCTTCCTATATAAAGTGATGGATAAGGATCTAGAAGATCCTCAAAATGCTGTAGCTAACGCCAAGGCTGTCAAAATATTTGAATCAGAAAGCCAGACTTTAAACACACTAAATATTGATTTTAGTAATGTGATATTAGAGGCTGGGACTAAGTATGTATATAGAATTAAGGCTACTGGACCCAATGGCAAAGAGACCTATGCAAATGATGGATACAGTAACTGGTGCTGGTTTAATTATGGATATGAGGCAGGTGGTAGCATAGAGCTAAAAAGTCCGTTCAATGGCAAGCAGTTTGCCAAGACAGATCAAAAAGTCTTTGACTGGGGAGTATCCGATGTAGGACAAAAGGGACAACCGTATACCTATAAAATAACAATTGTAGAGCTGGCAGATACAGCTCCTAATCTAGTAGCAAGCTTTATTAGAGGTACTACTTTTCATGAAGAGACACTGCAGGAAACCTCTAGCCAAGACGGGGCCAATTTTTTGCTCAGTAAAACTCTAGAACCTGATAAGTCTTATGCTTGGAAAATAGAAGCATCAACTGCAGACCAGAAGGTAGCAGAGAGTAGACCCAAGCAATTTCATAGTCATACACTTATAGATAACTTCTATGCCAGTAATCAGAAAATAACGGTACGTAAGATTACTAATAAAGATCTAAAAAATCTAGCAGGTGTAGCACGTGTTTTTTTATCGGAAGATCCTTCAGATTTTTATGACGTAGATTTTGAGAAAGTAGAGATACGTGAGATAGCCGGTACTATGGTGATGATAGCGGGTAAGTTAACGCTAGACTTATCAGATAGAGAATCTATGGAAGTAAGTTCGGTTATAGAGACTAATGGTAACGCTCTTTTTAAATATTCTACCGGTGAAATAGATGCTACAGGTCTTAAGATTAAGGGAAGTATAGAATGGAAAATACCCTATGCTGTACTCCCTGGAGAAGAGACTGTAGTGAAGACATACGAAAGCACGTTTGTGATGGATTCTGAGGGTAAGCTCACAGGTGAGATAGGTACTAAGAAGTTTAGCACTATACTGATGTCTCCTAAGGATTTCGCACTAGATCTAGCAGAGACTAGTATCCTTCAGTTAGCTCAGAATAAACTGAGTGTCAGTCTTCTAGGAAGTATTACACTTCCAGAGAGTGTAAAGTCTAAAAATGGTCAGCCGATTAAAATAGAATTTAAAGATGCTCAGAAAAGCTTAGAGTATATGGAGATTAAAAATCTACTGGGTGCTGTGAGCAGTGGGTTTATGCCCTTGGATGATTTTGGGATGGAGATGATACCGCTGCAGGGCGGGGTAATAGACTTGTCCGAGAGTAAGTCTCCGGGGAAACTAAGCTCAGATGCAGAGTGGAAAGGATTCTATGTCACTGGATTTAAAATTAGACTAAGCCCAACAGGGTTTGACGCGAGTAAACAATTGAATCTGCCCGCTAGAAAAGATTTTGATTTAACTACTGAAGGGACATCTCATAAACTCTGGATTGGTCAAAAAGGCCTAACATTCAAAACGGACTTTGAGCTGAAGGATATTGAGGGACTTACATTTAATTCGTTTCAGTCAGATATAAAAGCAGAGTTTGACCTGAAAGATAACACCATCAAAAAAGCCGAAATATCTGGATCTACTAAAATTCCATTCTTAGATGATAAAGACAAATTTACATTTAAGATACTAGCTACTTTAGATGGGCTAGAGGAAGGGTTCCTAGATGAAGATTTAACTGAGAGAGAATTAGTTTTCAATCCGTTCGGTGGAGAAAATAGAATGGAAATTGCCATTACTAGAGCTGTATTCGAAGAAAATAAATGGATAAACCTGAACGTAGATATTAAAATACCTGAATTGGGTGCGGATATTACAGGGATTTCAGATTTTAGAATCTATGGAGATAATTTTATTGGAATAGAAGGTAAGAATACGTCAAAGGAGCTAGACAATTTTGTAAAAGGAAAGTTCAAAGATTTAAAACTAAACGTGACGGAAGTAGGTGCTGCATTCTTGGGCGGAGCATATGCTTTATCTTACAGGCTGCAACCTGATATGCCGCAAGGTATCACAGGTGAAAATGGGCCTGCGTCATTTGCTATATCAAGTGTAGTAAAAACAGAAGCAAGTGCAGCGTCTGGGAGCGATGCTCCTAAGCCTGCTATTGCGATTCCAGATGATGCTGAAGGCAAGAGCAAAATAGAGCCGACCGAGTTTAAAATAAAAATTACGTCTCCTATATTAGATGGTACAGCGATACTTTCTTTCTTAGAAAACGATCCTAAATGGGGTACCAAATTTGAAGGAGGATTCAATGCTCAAGTCAAGATGCCTTTTGAGGTAAATCTAGGAACTAATTTGGTACTAGGTATAACACCAGAATATATGGACTACTGGTACCTAGATGCATACTACGAAGACAAGTCTGGCACAGGAGTGCCTGTGAAGGAACCCGTTACGTGGAATACGCTATTTAATGTAGTAGGTATGGAGGGTAAAATATTTCGCCATATGAAAGCAGAAATGGGTGATGATGGTTTTATGAAAATAGAGCTAGATCCTAATATTATGTTTGGCATGGGTATATATGCTCAGATCATAGACCCAGAGCAAAAAGGATTTTTATTTCAATCAGATCTAGGAGCAGAGTTAGAGATAACGGGCAAAGGAATTGAGATAGAGAATATAAAATTGAGTATCAGCGGAGAAGCTTCATTCTTAAATTTTGGTGGTTTGAGAGTGCCAGGTGCAGGTACTGTTGCCAAAGAGGTAGTGAAAGAAGTAGCTAAGGAAGTAGCCAAAGTAGGCATTAGTGCTTTTTTACCTAAAGAGTTTGAGATAGCTTCTACTAAAATAAAGGTATCAGCTAAGAGTCTAGAAGAAGGTTCTGTAGAAATAGGAGATTACTTAGGAGGAAGCGGATTCTTATTTGGAGGTAGTGTAGCTAGTATGCCAGGGGTTACTCTTGGGTTTGCTCAGGATGGGTTTGCCATAGGAGGTAGTGCTGATGCTTCTGGAGCAGGTACTTTTACTTTTGCTAAGTCAGATATAGCTCTAAGTACAGCTATGGAAAAAATGGATAGAGGTTCTTTTGCTCTAGATATAGGAGATGTCAAAACTAAATTTGGCGGAGATATAGGTAAAAAGAAAGCAGACTTTGCCTTTACGCTGGATGATCTAAAACTTGGACTAGATGTAGATGGTACTGCCAAGGAGTCTAATCTAAAGATAGCGATAGCAGACTTTAAATTTGATGCGGGAGCTAAAGTAGCAGATAAATCTGCTAACATAGGTTTCGAAAAAGGAGCTACGAAGCTAAGTTTATCTTACAGTGGTACAGACAATGCAGGAAGCTTGTCTGGTGAGATTTCTGGTTTAGAGTTGAGAACTACGTTTGATGCTGCTAATAAAAAAGGAGATTTCTTCCTAAGTACTTCTAATACAGAAATAGAAGCCAGAGGATCTAAAGAAGAGGGAATGTTCATTGCTAAATCAAGTTCTGAAACATTTAGTATCTATTCTAATTTTGATAAAAAGACGGGTAAAGCCAGTCTTACCTATCCTAATAATATATTGAGAGGTGAAGTAGGAGAAGATTTTGCTAAGGTATTTATGAAGAAGAATAACTTAGAAGTGGGTGCCAACGGTAAGTTTGACGGATCCGAAGGGGGACTACATCTTAAAGAAGGTTCATATATGCTAGATTTAGAAGCAAGTGCTACTAAATCTACGGGTTCATTGGCTTTCAAAGCAGGTTCTGCGTTGTTCACATCTTTGTATGACCTGAGTGATAGTTCATTCATAAAGTATACCAACGGTACTTCGCTAAGAGAGGCTAAGATGGCTACCGATTATTTTAAGACACACTATATAGAAGGGGCAAAAGAGTTTATGCTCGAAGAAAATATAAAGACTCACGTAGGTGCATTTGTATATAAAGTGCCAGATTTTGAGTTCACAGGATCGTTTAATCCTGGAGAAAAGTTTGCTAAGACTATCATCAAGACAAGCGGCATAGGCATAGTCTCTTATTTTAAAAATGACTCAGCAGTCATCAACTATGTAAATGGTCAGCAGACTTTTAATATAGCAGGAGTAACAGGCGGTAGTGGTACAGTTAGATTTAATGACGACGCGGAAGGTATATCTACGGGTTTTGGGTATGATAAGGCAAATTCTGCTGGATCACTATACTACAGAAACGGAGATACTAAAGTAGAACTAGCTGGCAATAATAGTGCTGGTACTGGTACTCTATACGTTAAAAAAGCATCAGACTATGTAGATGCGGGAGTTACTGACTCTATGTATATCAATGTTTCTAAAGCTGAGGTGAAATACTGGGCAGTGCATATGGATGGCAAATCTGGTGCACGATATAAAAATGCCGATGAGACTATAGCAGCATATAAACTAACCAATGGTGAGACACTGGCAATAAGCGATGGTACTCAATCATTTTCTCTAGCCAGAGATGCTAAGGAGTATAAGGGAACTTATTCAGAAGGAGATTTTTCGCTTTCTACTGTTACTAATCCTACTCTTTTTAGTTTTGATATGGATAAAGGTTCTGTGACGGTAGATGGAGAAGTAGATTCTGATAAGAATATAGCGTTCAATATAGCGGATGCTTCTAAATCACTTTCTCTGAAAACCACTGGAGGTATTACAGATGTATATGACCTAGTACTAAAGTCTGGTGACTATACTACACAAATAAAAGAAGAGACCACAGCCAATACATCTACACTATCTGTAGCCAAGGGAGAGGATAAAATAACACTAGGCTTAAGTGAGAGTAAGGACTTTGCGAAACTAGAGCACGGTGCTATATCCGTAGAAGGTGGAATAGACGGTAGTGAGAAATACCTGACCACCGCACTAGGAGATGCTAGTATTACTATACAAGGCGAAGTGAAATTTGACTACTCTGGAGTATCGCTTACCATGCCAGATCTTAGTAAGGTAAGTACTGATAACATAGAGCTTAATATGGGAAATGACGTTTATAAAATTTCTCCTGATTCTAACTGTGGTATAGCTATCACTAGGAATAATACGACCGTATCGCTTACAGATAATCAATACACTCAAGCGTATGGAAGTAAATCTCTAAAAATAGAGAGCAACACAACAGGTCAAAACATAGCATTGAAGTTTGATGATATGTCACTGGATATTATCTATTCCTGTACTCAGCTGCCTAAGCTAAAAGTAGTACAAGGTGCTAACACGTATGTGTACGAAGTAAAAGACAATAAAATAACCTTAGCAGTGGGTGACTACGATGTGAGTTATGCCCCTATAGCTGGTACCGTGCGAATAGAAAATGGGTCAAGCCACTTTGAGTTAGAGAAGGATAAGATAGATCTAGATATAGAAGGCTATGAAATAGTAGCAGCTGCTGACGAGTTTTCGCTTAAAAAAGGAAATTTTGAAACGGCTATAGCAGTTAAGTCTGTAGAGATAAAACTAGATGATAAGATAGTAAAGGTAAAAGAGGATGAGTGTAATATTACCCTAGCAAAGAATTACAGTATCAAAGCTTCTCCAAAGTCATTTTACTTAGCTGCTGGTAATACTAGTATTACTGCAAACGACGGAGATTTTAAAGCAGTGAATACGGATGAGTCTATAGAAGCCAAAGTAGTAGATGGTAAAGTAAGCCTAAGAAAAGGTACGCACACGCTAGGTATAGATAGTAAAATAACACTAGAAGATAATGGCGATAAAGTGACTGTGAGTGCAAGCTCGTTATATGCAGAAGTAGGGTCTACGGAGTTTAAAATATCGGATGATAAAGAAGTAAGTTATAAAGAAGGAGATAAGGTATTTGCCGCATCAGAGACTAGTCTAGATCTTACGTATGACGGTACTAGTCTTAAGGTACTTACAGATAAGGTGACACTTACTACAGAGAGTAATGGAAGTATCTCTGCTTCTGAGAAACTACTAAAGTATGAGAATGGTACGAGTACCATAGCGTTAGATAAACCTTTTGAAACTCCTGTATTCTCTTATAATGATGGGGATAATTCGCTGCTACTATCTGCTACTGGTGTGGCTCTAGATATAGAGGGTAAAAAACTGGAAGCAAGTAAGACTAAAATACACGTTAGTGCAGATGGCAATAAATTTACACTTACAGAAAACGACCTTGATTTTAAGTACGAAAAGTATGAGGCTACATTCAATGATTGGAAAGATGCTTACCTAACCAATGGAGTACAAGAATTTAGGGTAAATCAAGAAGAACTATATGCTAAACTAGATGACGATAATCTAGTGAAGACCTCGTTCGTAGATAATGTAGCTGCACTGCAGTTTATAAAAGATGGAGACGAGTATAATATCAATACCAGCAAAGCGGAGTTTGACTATGCGGGTCAGCACTTTAAGATGACACCAGAGGTGTATCTACGTGTACACGAGACAGGAGCAGAGACTACGGACGGACTGTATTTAGATAATGATGGACTGAAATATGTGCTAGGTGACGCTACGCTAAAACTAGGTACACCAGATAACTATATAGAGCTAGACTATGATGGCAAGGTCTTGGGATACTCTAATGATGAAGCACTATTCTTTAGTCACGACACATACCTTACCACTATAGATAAGGAGATGGTAGCTACATTCACAGATGGTACACACATTATCACACTAAATGATGGGGATAGAATGGCTGGATACTCGCATAAGACTATTGACTTTAAGATAGCTCTCAAGAAATTTGAGGGAAATATGTATGGACTACAGGCAGATTTGGCATCTAATAGTATGTTTATAAAAGGAGCTCAAGGAAAAGACATAACCGCAGGTGGAGCCATCAGCGGCCTTGGAGCATTTGCATTCACTACCAATAGCCAAAAGGATATAGAGTATACTCACTACCGCTAGTAGATGCAGGTATAGATACGAGTGTAAGCTTTGGCTTCTATCAGGCACTACAAGGCATTTGCCTAAATGCCTCTACCGTAACTTGGAGCCCAGCTGCTACAGTGGCCAATAACGCAGTGCTAGTAACTGAGGCTAGACCACTAGAGACTACAGAGTACACTCTAGAAGTAACGGATGTGAATGGATGCGTGGCCTCAGATAAGATGACCATGGAAGTAATACAAGATTATAAACTTCTTATCTCAAATGTAATAACGCCAAATGGTGACGGAGATAATGATACGTGGCAGATATTCAATGCAAGTTCATTTGATGTAGTGCATATACTGGTGCTAGACCAATGGGGCAGAGAAGTATACCAAGCAGATAACTATACCAAAGCTTGGGATGGAAATGTAAATCTAGATAACCTAGCAGAAGGCACGTATATCTACCTCATCACCTTTGATGAGTCAGATAGAGTATATAAAGGAGCAGTAAATATTTTAAGATAAAATGCTAACCCAAAAGAAATCGAACACCATGAATCAATACATCAAAAAAATAGCATTTGCAGCAGTACTTACACTAGGAGTTATCTCCACGGTGACTGCTCAGCAGAGAAGTATATTTAATCATAATATCATCAATCCATTTTCTGTAAACCCTTCAGCATCAGGAGCATAGGGCAATAAGATATTTCTGCACCACAGAAAGCAGTGGGTAGGCATAGATGGAGCACCACAGTTTAGTATGCTCTCTACCGAGTGGAGACTAGGCACAGGGAAATCTGCCGTAGGACTAGCTATCTCGTCTGAGAAATCTGTTATTATCAGTAATAATATGGCATTCATAACATACGCCCCTCATTTCCAATTGACCAAAACACAAAAATTGTCTTTTGGTATTTCAGGTGGAGTAAGACAAAATAGCATAGCCTTTGACAGAGTAAATGCCTTTGATGAAGGTGATGCCATTCTTTTTGGACAGAATCAGAATTCTACCAACTTTGATGTAAATGCAGGTTTTACGTATAAAGTAGGAGGCATGACACTACAAGGGGTCGGACTCCAGCTGCTAGGCAATAAAAGCACCTACAGTAATTCGTTCTTATCTAAAGAATTAGATTTTAGATACATACGCCATTACTTTGGTTCTATATCGTATGAATTTGTCACCAAGAAAAACCTGAAATTTACACCAATTATTCAAGCTAGAGGAATAGAAGGACTACCACTGCAGCCAGAGGGTATTATCAAGTTCGATTACAAGGATCAATTTTGGGCAGCGGGACATTACAGACACGAAGCGGCCTATGGATTTTCTGCGGGTGTGCATGTAAATAAGACTTTCACTATAGGTTATAGTGGTGAGCTGTCACCTTCTAATTTTGTAGAATATAATGGCGGCACACACGAACTAGTTTTTGGCGTGAAACTGGGAGGAGCATACCAGTCACTTATCAATAAGCATCGACTGGACAAGCTATCTAAAACAACAGCATCGTACGATGAGCGTATCGAGTATATGAAGCGAGAAAACGAGAAGATGCAGGAGACTATTGATAAGCAAAAAACTAAGATAGAAGAGATCAAGAATAGTCAAGGAGAACTTAGTTATGACGATATCAAGAAGCTGCTAGATGAAGCGAGAGAATTGGATAGTAAAGAAAGTGAAGTCAAAGAGACTGAAGTAGAGAAAGCTCCAGTGATTTTCAAAGACTATGATAGCAATAAAGTGAATACCCCTAACAAAAAGTATTACACTATATTAGCAACTGAGGCTGGGAAAAAGGATGCTTTTAAGTCTCAGAGGTTAGCAAAATCTAAATTTGGCTTAGATACTTATGTTATAAAAGTAGAAGGAGATAAGTACTATTATGTAACATTAGGTGGGTCTGACGTTCTTCAGGATTGTGTAGATCTAAAAGACAACCTAAAACAAATCGATTTCAAAAATCAGTTTAATGGCTATCCTTGGATACTGAGGGTGAAGGAATAAACCGGTAAAGAGATTTAGAGAAATTGAAGAAGGTCAAGACATATGTTTTGGCCTTTTTTTGTTATTATGAAACTTGTCGGACGTGTGTCGGATTTTAAAAATTAAAGCCTGTATTCCGATAGCTATGGGAGGACAAACACAAATCTCTTTAAAATAAAAAAGCCTGTTAATCGGACTGATTAACAGGCTTTTAGCCGTTAGGCTTTGTACTCGGGACGGGACTTGAACCCGTACGTCCGTGAGGACATTGGATTTTAAGTCCAACGTGTCTACCAATTCCACCACCCAAGCATCAAACAAAAAAAGGGATTGCTCCCTTTTTGTTCTGAGCGAAAGACGAGATTCGAACTCGCGACCCCCACCTTGGCAAGGTGATGCTCTACCAGCTGAGCTACTTTCGCTTAATGTGCCAGAATAGTTTTTCAAAGCATAGTGTGATGCTTCCCAAAACAGTCTGGGGACTACTTTTAAGTTGTATTAGCTTACTTCATAGAACGTTTCTCTTTGTAAGCGGCTGCAAAAATAAACTTCAATTTTACTCCTGCAACGAGTTTCTATGTTTTTTTTAATAATTCGAAAACTAACTCATTTCCTTGACGCTCTGGGATAGAGTTTTTAGCCTTTTCTAAACAGAGTATTTCAAATTTATTTTCAAACAAATGCCTGTATTCATTGATGCTTCCTCCGAATGGTGGGCCATCTGTCTTTTCGAAATTAAACAAGACTCCCATTACTTTACCACCCGTATTTAACAGGCTATGTGTCTTATTTACGTATGCTTCTCTAAGGCTTGGGTCTAAGGCACAAAAAAAAGTCTGTTCTAGTATAAGATCAAATTCCCCTTTGATGTCGAAATAATCTCTTACAAGATATTGTTTAGAAGGGAAACTTGGATTTTTACTAATAAATGCCTCTTTAGCAGTAGCAGAATAGTCTAGAGCATATACATTGGTATATCCATCTTTCCATAAGGCACTTACTTCATATGCATTTCCTGCACCAGGTTCTATGATCTTTGTATTCTTTGGAAAGTTTGCTTTTACATAGTCAGTATGTATAGCGTTTGGATAGCCTATATCCCAGCCCGTTTGGGACTTTTTATGTCTCGTATCCCAGTAGATCTTGTTTAATTCAGGATTTATCATTTTTGTCCTTTTTAGGCCCATCAGATTTTATCTTGATAGGAGCCTTTTTTATTGGCTTGCTAGGTGTGGAGTCTCTATCTTTTATAACTGGATCATTAGTTGATGGTGTATCTCGTGCTGGGGGAGTATCTTTATACCTTGTGTTTTTAGGGGTATTCGTATTATTAGTACTTTGGGTTCTAGTCTTATGAGAGTAGTTCGTAAATAAGTGAATGCGTATTCCAGCGTTGATCAGGAGCATGTCAGTTTGTACACGTTGAAAATTAGAATAGTTGATCTCGTTACTGCCTTCTAATCGCTCTATATCTTCTAATGGTAAAGCAGCACCTCTTTCACCAAAGGTAAAAGTAACACTAGTTTCCAGTGAAAATGTAGGGCTTATTCTATAAGTTAGTCCTAGACTACCTCCGTAGTGAAACCTTTTGGTATGGACTATCCTCTCAGTTATGGACTGGCTCTCAGCTGAAGGGTAAAGCTCGGGAGAGTTTAAGTCTAATAGTTGATACGTAGTATAATTACGATGTCCTACTAGTAGATCTACATACGGGATGAACTTACTGTCATCATTTCCGAAGTTTACTCTACCAAAAGCAAATAATCCATACATTTTATTTTTGGAAGTCACAGTAGCTCCACCGGTTGCTAATTCATTATTATCCCCTATTTCTACTTGGATAGAATCAAATTTTCTATTTTGCATACTTGCAAAATCCATACGTGCACCTACTTGAAAATTCACAAATGACTTATAAGGGTACTTGCGAGATAGGTAGCTTAAGTTTAGCCCAAATCCGTCTTCATAATTGATGTCTTTTAGTTCGCTTTGTGGGCAAGCTATGTGTAAGCCCAATCCAATCGAACCTTTGCTTACCTTGGCAGTATTTTGAGCATAGGACAGAGTAGAAATTAAAGTGATTAGTAAAAGTGTGTAATATTTCATATTTATTTGCATTTCAAATATAGTGCCTTTACTGTAGTTTTTTGTTTTCCTTATGTCTAGTAGCGTCTCGAGTGGTTTTCTTGTCTAGATTTTTAATCAGTGCTTGCTCTAAATTAATACCAGTTTGATTAGCTAAGCACATTAAAACAAACAGTACATCTGCCATTTCATCACCTAAATCTACCTCTTTATCAGATTCTTTATAGCTTTGTTCGCCGTATTTACGGCTCATTATTCTAGCTACTTCACCTACTTCTTCCATAAGTAGAGCGGTATTAGTAAGTGGGTCAAAATAGCGAACTCCCACAGTGGTTATCCAATGATCTATTTTAGCTTGTGCTTCTTGTATGGTCATAGAACAAAGAAAGCAAAGCTTTATGATTATACACTAAAATGCCCAAGAACTATTGGCAGCATTATATGGGGTGATGAGGAATTTAAAACCTGATCTGAAACCTTGTCTACTTCCCTGAGAAACTACATAATGTACACCTAGCTTAAACCGCTCTCTGCCTATTCTGAATACTCTGCTAGCTCCAGTATGGAGCTCTGAGTACTGGAAGTTACGCTCTGGCACGTAGAGTAGACCTCCGCCTGCAGATAGCTTTATATTTAGTTGTTTGATACCCGGGACCTTACTTGTAATAAATCCATTAAACTCATGATTATAATGCGACTCAAAGTATCCGTTAAATACAGGGAAGGTGCTGTCTATTAATTGGTACCCAAATAATGGTGGTATAAAAAAGTACTTATCTCCGCCTCTTTGATATTTATAATCCATAGCTAACATAGCCGTAGTATCTAAAAATGATCCTATCTGTATCACATAGGAGCTAGTGCCAAATATCCCCAGATTGACAGTTTGATTCATCCCAAGTTCCAAGTACTTAAAATCTGTGGTAGCTTGCAGTAAATTAGGCACTGCTTGTTCGTAAAACAAAGTGAATGTGGGCCAGCTAGATCCCAATACTATTTTCTCTTTGGGTTCTTGTATATACAGCTGCTTGGGTGTATAGGAAAGCCCAATACGGATTACGCTACTCCCGCTAGTTTGGAAAGCTAAGGGAGAGTTATTCGTATTGTTAAACGAACTGTCAAACTGAGGATTGAATTTAAAGTCAGTAAGTGGTCTTCGTATATTGCTGGATAGCGAACTGCCAAAGTATAGCCCATTCAACACTTCGAAATTGTGGTATAATCGTAAAGTATTTGTTTCAAAGAAATTTGCCCTGCTGAAGATATCTTGTATGGTCGCAAAATTATTTATCGCACTAAAATCATTAAAATAAGAGACGTTTATTCTAGCGAGTTTTTTGGGATTATATAGATAGTTTACGCTTATGCCACCTTTTAAATCATTATTTCTAAATCCGTAATTTAGATTAGGCGAAATGTAAAGCTTTTTTCTGCTTTCAAAGGTTTTAGAGTAACTCACACTGTACCTTAGTCTGAATCCACCTATCGGTATAGGATTTATCATAGCTAGTAATGGATCAAAAGTCCAAAGTACTTTTTTCTCTCTATTGATGATACCCTGACCATCCCAAAGAAGGTTTGGTATGGTCAATCTGTTGAATGCGGAATCTAGTGAGTCTAAGTACTCTACACTCGTTGTTATACGATATATACTGTCTTTATAAGCGATGAATTTAGACTCTGAGGTAGTTAGAGGTACGGGTCGTATGGTGCTCCAGTAGGAGGTGTCTCGCTCATAGGCACTGTCTTGAGTAATGCCTACTTCCGCATTGAAAAAACGCTTAGTGTATGTACTGTCAAAGGAGTAATTTTGAAAGAGAATCTGAGCTTCACCTATACTTTGTGATGACTTGGTTTTTATCTCCCACTGCATAAGTTCTTTACTTAGAACCCACTTGCCTTTTTTGTCACTATACCATTGCTCTATATTAAAATCATTGTAGAGGATCAGTGAGCGTTTTGGTATACTTAGGTTTACATATTTCAGTTTCCAAGACTCGTCCCAAATATGTAGTTCCCCTGAAAATAACGCATTGCCCAGTTTTCGGGGTTTCACTTGGATACGATAGTATTTTTTGCCACTTTCAAAATCTGAGCCTAAAAGTTTGTATTTATAGCTTAAAAATGCTGTATTACTGAGTGGACTCACATAGCTATTATCTCCTAGCTTTTTTACAAAAATAAGATTATCATAAAAGTTGAAGTCTGCATCGGTAGTATTGGTATAAAGCAGTGAATACTGACTTCCGAGTCTTTTAGCTGCTTCTTTTACTTGTTTGAATCCTCTAGGAATTTCCCTATATTGTGTGAATTTACCTTCAAAGTAATTTAGGTCAGGGACACTATCCAGTTGCTTAGTGATTTCTTCTACAGTATTCTTATCCTCTGCTTTTTTATCATCTTCTCCTGAAAATGTATTTGTCTCTTTACTTTTTACGTAAATGGTTCTTTTTTGATTGATGTACTGATTCTGATATTTCTCTTTCGCAGCTATTGTATTTCTGATTACTTGGTAGGAGAAATCTTTACGCTTATTAGTGACATTGACTGTTTTTAGTTGGCTCTCGTCTTGAGTTAGAGAAATGTTTAAGGTCGTATTGCCATTTACTAATTGATCTACAGTCACAGTACTGAAACCTATGTACTGAAAACTAAGCCTATAAACGCCTGTCTCTAGTCTGAGCTCATAGCGTCCAGCATCGTCTGTGATAGTGCCCCCACCAGTGGTTAATCGTACTACTACTCCAGGAAGTGGAGTGGCTAAATTATCAGTCACATACCCGCGGAGTAGGTTGTATTCCTGTGCTTGGGCTGGCGTGATTAAATACAACAGTGAAAGTATGAGTAAAACTTTTTTCAATTTGGTAAGTAATGGTATACAATTTTTACGGCTTGTTTTTCTATTAGTTACAAACGTAGTTCGATAGACCATAGTATAGCAAAGCGGATTCGACCAAATTGTAATTTTATAAGAATAGAATTCATATGAATATGTAGATTAATTTAAATTTGCCTTCATATGGTAAAGAAAAAAGTTGCGTTGGTGATTTTAGATGGATGGGGAATAGGCGAAAATGATAGCTCTGATGCGATCTTTAATTCGAAAACTCCATTTATTGATAGTCTAAAAACGAAGCCTAATGCCACTCTGAGAACGTTTGGTGAGAATGTGGGTCTTCCAGCAGGTCAAATGGGAAACTCTGAGGTAGGTCATATGAATATAGGAGCTGGTCGCGTAGTGTGGCAAATGCTAGTGCGTATCAATAAAGCATTTAGGGACAAGGAAGTAGAAGGAATAGCTGAATTCACAAAAATAGTAAAACTAGCTCAAGAGAACCCCAACAGAAAGATTCATCTAATGGGTCTAGTCAGTGACGGTGGAGTGCACAGTAATATGAATCACCTACTGGAGCTTACTGATTTACTGAAAAGTAAGGGATTAGATAATAGGACATATGTCCATGCATTCACAGATGGAAGAGATACAGATCCTAATAATGGGGTAGATTATCTGCAGACGGTGTGTGAGTCTCCTAAATTTGGTCTGGCTAGACTGGCTACTATCTGTGGGAGATACTATGCTATGGATAGAGATAAAAGATGGGAGCGGACTAAGTTAGCATATGATCTATTGATAAATGGAGTAGGAGAAAAGTTTACTAACTATCAAGAGGCTATGCGGTCTAACTATAACAATGGAGTCACAGATGAATTTATAAAACCAGTACTTTTAGATAAAGATGGAGTTATAGCAGAAGATGATATAGTACTTTGTTTTAATTATAGAACGGACAGAGGACGACAGATAAGTACCGTATTGACTCAGGAGAATATGGAAGAGTTTAATATGCTTACTCTAGCTATACATTATTTTACCATGACGGAGTATGATAAGACCTATAGGGATGTAAATGCGCTCTTTCATAGCCAAGATCTTGTCAATACTCTTGGTCAGGTACTCTCAGAAGCGGATAAAACACAATTACGTGCAGCAGAAACTGAGAAATATCCCCACGTTACTTTCTTTTTCAATGGAGGCAGAGAGGTGCCTTTTGAGGGAGAGGACCGTGTGATGGCAGCATCCCCTAAAGTAGCTACCTATGATCTGCAACCGGAAATGAGTGCAATAGAGCTTACAGAAAAGGTAATGCTGGCTATGAGGAAACAACCCTATGATTTTGTATGTATAAACTATGCTAATCCAGATATGGTGGGACATACCGGCGTATTCAGTGCCATAGTAAAAGCATGCGAAACAGTAGATTCATGTGCAGAAGCACTTATAACATATGCTCTAAGAGAAGACTATAGTGTGATAGTAATAGCAGATCATGGTAATGCAGATAAGGCTATAAACCCAGACGGGACTCCCAATACAGCACACACTACAAATCTGGTTCCTATCTACCTTTTAGATAATGAGATTAATCAGATTAAAGATGGGCAACTAGCTGATATAGCTCCGACCATTTTAGACTTAATGGGAATAGCAGTGCCAGCAGAATTTGATGGTGAATCACTGATTTAAAACGAGCAAGAAAACGAGCAGAGTGTATATGCTGTTCTAATACTATCTTCTTGAATTATACCAAATGAATTATAGAATGACGTATTGAAAAAAAGAATTGTTTTCAGTCAGTTTGAGGTAGAAAAATTAAGCACCTGCCAGCAGATAGCCATGTAGCACTTTCGACTATGGTCAGGATAAAATCTGTTACGGCTTCATGCCCGATGCAGATGAGCTATTCTTTATAACAAAGAAATGGCTGTGAAAGAATCTGTTTTGTGCGATATTTTATAGTTTAATTGGTATAAAGACGGGGGTACTGATTGTAATTAGATCATTTTCAGCTTGTTATTGAGGGTGTCTCCATAATAGTTAGATGTCTGTTCTGATTTCTTTAGGTGTTCATTGTCTTGCGTATTAAACATGTGTTGAATGAGCTATTTTTTCAGATATCTAGTATTCAGATTACTCTTAAATGTAATAATCGTAGTTTTCTAATTTGTCATTTAAGATAGAGGCTGATAGGAGTTAACTTGGAAGCATAATAACGAGTATTAGTCTTGATAAAAGGATTTGTTACCCAAGTGAATTCTTGGATTTTTTTATATAAATCATTGAAATTTCTTAAAAGAATAGTATTACTATTGCCTAAGTGTAGTTATGCTATCTAATTTAACATTTAAGGTAACTTCTAGTTCCTGTTTAAAAGATCCTGTGGAGTCAGAACTCGGCAAGCGTATATTAAGTCAAAGCATCAGTTTGTTAGATGAAATAGGGCTAGAGCAGTTTACTTTTAAAAAGCTGGCAGTGTCAATAGGTTCTACAGAATCATCGGTGTATCGTTACTTTGAGAATAAGCATAAATTGCTTGTTTATCTTGCAAATTGGTACTGGAGTTGGCTTCAAAATCGGATTCTTATTAAGACGTATAATCAATCTTCAACATTCTTTAAACTAGAAACTACAATCGAAATATTAGCATCTCCAATAGAGCAAGATGATAATTTTGTTTATATAGACGAGAAAAAGTTATATCGTATTATAATTTCCGAAGGAGCTAAAGTGTATTTAGTGAAAGATGTAGATGCCGAAAATAACGAAGGAGCATTTTTAGCCTATAAAGGATTATGTGGGCTTATATCTGAGCTTATATTAAATATTAATCCGAGTTATAAGCATTCACATACATTAGCCTCTACCATTGTAGAAACTTGTCATACTCAGATTTTTTTTAGCGAGCACCTTCCGTGGCTTACAGATGTATCTGAAGATGATTACGAGTCGCTCAAAGAGTTTGTTTTACATTTAACCGCATCTGCTATACAATAAGAATAAAATGAAACCAATTCAACGCTTCTGGGGTCTGTTAAAACAGGATAAGCGGGACCTTATATATTTATATTTATATGCCATATGTAATGGTATTATAAATCTATCGCTGCCCATAGGTATACAAGCCATTATGGGCTTAGTACTTGCTGGTAGGCTCTCTACTTCTTGGGGTATACTCACGGTGATAGTCATGTTAGGTGTCGCTGTAGCCGGAATCTTTCAGATTATGCAGCTCTACATTGTAGAAATTTTGCAGCGTAGACTTTTTGTACGTGCAGCATTTGATTTTGCCTATCGAATCCCTAAGTTTAAATTGACAAAACTTGGGAATTATTATGCTCCTGAGTTGGTAAATCGTTTTTTTGATACGGTCACTATACAGAAAAGTTTATCAAAGATCTTGATGGATTTTTCTACCTCCATATTGCAGATTATCTTCGGTCTGATTCTTTTATCGCTTTACCATCCAGTGTTTATTGCGTTTGGGTTTGTGCTTTTGGTAGTTTTATTTCTTATTATTTACATTACGAGTAAGCCGGGGATGCGTACCAGCTTAGAAGAGAGTAATAATAAGTATGAGATGGCATTTTGGCTCACAGAATTGGCACGAGCTATACCCACTTTCAAGCTCAGCGGATCTTCAGATCTGAATCTAGATCGTACAGATGCTATTGTAAATAAGTATGTGGACTCGCGTATAAAACACTTTAAGGTCTTATTAGGACAGTACGCAAGTGTTATAGGTCTTAAAACTGCAGTAACCGCAGGGCTCCTTATAGTGGGAGCACTCCTTCTTATAGAGAATAGTATCACTATAGGACAGTTTGTAGCCTCTGAAATCGTTATTATCCTCATACTTAATTCTTCCGAAAAACTGATAATGAGTATGGAAGCTATTTATGATGTTCTCACTTCTGTAGAAAAAATGGGTAAGGTGACAGACATGGAAATCGAGCATCCTATCAAGAATGCCTTAGCTTTAAATCCAACTGAAAAAATTGGTATTGAGCTAAAGCATCTAGACATATTTGGTACGCTAGAGCAGAATAAGATAAATCACGATATTAACTTAAAAATAACAGCAGGTACGAATGTATGTCTCACTGGAGATGCAGGAAGTGGTAAGACTAGTATAATGAAGATACTCAGTACGAGTATAGATAACTATGAAGGTACTATATTATATAATGATATTCCTATGCAAAACTTAGACTTAGAAGAGTTAAGAAAAGAGATTGGCTGTATCTTTGATGATCAAGAAATATTTTATGGAACTTTCATTGAAAATATTTCACTAGGGAGAAAAAATGTATCTGATGCGGACGTAGTGAAGATAGCTCGGGAAGTGGGACTAGAAAGACTTATTTTGAGTTTTCCTAAAGGGTACAATCACGTTATTATGAATGCAGATCGAGTTTTTTCTGGTACTGATAGGGTTAGGTTACTTACTGCTAGAGCTCTGATTACAGATCCAAAGCTGGTGTTTGCAGAAGACTTGTTTACTGGACTGAAAGAGGAACACAGTGAGTTGCTACTCAAGCTTCTTTTAGATAGATGTAAGGATAAGACACTAATTATGGTAAGTAATAGTGAGCGAGTGAAAATGGAGTTTGACGATATTATAGAATTGAAATAAACAGATGCTAAATATTTCGAAAAACAGTATAGACGCTTCCATTTGGAAAAAAAGCTTCAGCTCACTAGAGTCTGTGAAAAATAATCTTGCTCGTAGAGCTTTGTTAAAGTTGCTTCTAGGGCTATTCCTATTGGTAATTATAATGTTATTCTTACCCTGGACGCAGAATATACAGAGTAAAGGATTTGTCACAGCACTCCGTCCAGATGAGCGTCCACAGACGATACAAAATACTATACCAGGTAAGATAGAACTCTGGTACGTTCAGGAAGGGGATTTAGTAAAAAAAGGAGATACTATCTTATTTCTTACAGAAATTAAGACAGAATACTTTGATCCTAGGCTAATAGAGAGAACCAAAGAGCAGGTACAAGCAAAAGCAAATGGCATAGAGGCGTATGAGAATAAGCTGAAAGCCTTGGATAATCAGATTCACTCTTTGAATGACCTTCAGAAACTTAAAATATTGACCATAGATAATAAAGTAAAGCAGGCTAAGCTTACGGTATCTACTGATAGTGCAGGGTGGAAAGCAGCTGAGATAGATTATAAAACGTCCATAACAAGATTAAATAGGCAAGAAGAGATGTATGAGCAGGGTCTTATATCTCTGACAGAACTGGAGACGCGTAGATTAAAGCTTCAAGAGACTAAGGCAAAGGCTATAGAGAAGGAAAATAAGTACGGACTGAGTGTAAATAAGTATATCAATACACTGATAGAGCAGGATCAAGTAGTAAGTGAATTCGCAGAAAAAATAAGTGATGTAGAAAGTAAGCGAAGTTCGGCAGGCAGTGAACTATACGCAGGGTTAGGAGAGATGTCTAAGATGAGAAATCAGTTAGCTAACTATGAGCTCAGACAAGAGTTTTACTATGTGATGTCCCCTAGAAACGGGTATATCACACAGGCATTACAAGCGGGTATAGGTGAAAATATAAAAGAAAATACTCCTATCATCACCATAGTACCAGAGCACTGGAAAAAAGCAGTAGAAGTATATGTAGATCCTATAGATTTACCTTTGGTAAAAAGAGGAAATGAGATGATGTTTCTCTTTGATGGGTGGCCATCTATCGTATTCTCTGGATGGCCAGAGTTGAGTTATGGTACGTTCCCAGGCAATGTGCAAGCCATAGATTATAATATCAGTAAAAATGGCAAGTATAGAGTACTAGTAGAAGAAAGTGTTACTAAACCGTGGCCTGCTGATGTGCGTATAGGTTCAGGAGCTAGAGGAGTGGCATTACTAAATAGAGTACCAGTATGGTACGAGCTCTGGAGACAACTTAATGGATTCCCGCCAGATTACTATCGAGGGACTAATAAGAAGATGAAATTTAATACGGATGAAAAGAGTAGTAAATAGCATTTTTGTTTTTCTAATAAGTTTAAATGGATTTGCTCAGGCGGCAGATACTTTTGTTTTTAATGAAGCAAGGTTTCTAAAGCAGGTTTATGATTTTGCTCCTGCGGTAAGAAACAGTAATCTAGAAGTTGATATTCAGAATCAAGAATGGCTAGCAGCTAAATCAGCTTTTGAACCTAAGTTTATAGGCGGATTTGATAGAAAAAATTTTGATACTAAAACGTACTATAACAAACTAGATGCTGGTGTTAAAGTGAAAACTCCCATAGGAGTGAAGGTGAGTGGAGGATACGCTGATAATAATGGAGTTTTTCTGAATCCTGAAAATAATGTCCCTGTGCAGGGGCTAGTATATGCAGGGATAGAGGTCCCTCTAGGTGCAGGTATGTTTACGGATGCTGAGCGTACATTAGTGAAACAACAACGTCTAGAAAGTGATGCCGCTGATCTATTAAATACGCTTGAAGTAAATGATCACCTATTAGAGTCTGGAGAGGCTTATTGGGACTGGTATGAGGGCGTTATGCTTCTTAACCTATCTCAAGAAGCTATAGTTTTAGCTCAAAATAGACTTAGACTAGTAAGCCGTAAAAATAGGATAGGGGAAGCTGCAGATATAGATACATTAGAGGCATTTATTAATTTTCAGAATAGACAGGCTTTTCTCTTAGAGTCTACTGTGAAATGGGAAAAATTTAGAAATAAGGTCCAGAATTATATTTGGATACCCGAGATGACTAGAGAGCTTATAGCTCCTGAGGTAGATTTAGACTATACCGTAACTTTACCAGACTCATTTACAGAGCGTGAGATGACACGCCTGCATCCACTTATCAGTCTGTTAAATACAGATTCTCTTATCAATAGGGCTTCGCTAATTTTAGCAAGAGAATTTTATAAACCACAAGTAGACTTGGCTTTTAAGCTACAAGAAGACGGAGGAACCGTAAGAGATTTTGATTACAATCCTCAGCAGAATAATTACATTGGTATTAACTTATACATGCCTATCCTACTCAGGAAGCAGCGAGCTAAGGCTAATCAGTCTTTGATAAAAGAACAAATTATAGGGAACAACAAGCAGGAAATGATTGTAAAAATTACAAATGCCCAACGTACCTTTCATAACAATACATTAAACCTGAAAGAAACTATAGATCTATGGAATGTAGCATCTACTAATTATAAAGCTTTGCTTGACGCAGAGCAAACTAAGTTTAGGCTGGGAGAGAGTTCTCTATTCATAGTAAATACTCGCGAACAAAAATGGATATTCGCACGTGAAAAGTACATTAAAAGCTATGCAGAGTATAGGAAATCTATACTGAGGTACTATCATTCAATGGGGATTCTTCCTAAAATGATATAAAAAACAGGGTTTGAACATAAAGTACGTACTTTGGCTTGATTAAGATATCAATCTTCGATACTATAACCATTACTTTAGTATAGCCTCATCTTCTATGAATACCGGTATTCCTGAAGTATTAGCAGTTTGTTCTGCGATAAGTACAAAGAATATTTGTTGTATACTGATCCAAGTTGACTGTTAATTTCACTATTTTGATTGAAAATTGTTCTATGAAAAAGTTCTAATCTTAAATAACAAGTAACTTAAGTTGTTATTTAACCCAGATATTCTTTAATAGAAACCTATATATTTTTCTTTAAAAAT
>Ga0222644_1000228_pt1 | contig 23801 bp, 45 predicted proteins | sample AntAcemetagen291_FD_179800 | JGI IMG/M metagenome (GOLD analysis project Ga0222644, IMG submission 179800) | Saline water microbial communities from Ace Lake, Antarctica - #291 | ecosystem: Environmental > Aquatic > Non-marine Saline and Alkaline > Saline | place: Antarctica: Ace Lake...
CATCCCCATCCACCAAGTATTCAAAAACAATGCTTGCTCTAATAACCTTGCTCATTAGTTTTCCTCTCTGGTAATTACAAACTCAAACTCGTCATTGCTTGTATCAAAGGCACGCTGAAACTCTGCCTCGTCTTGGAAGTAGAACCAGATACGCTCATCGAAGCTCTCGTCCGCAGACATCTGCTCATACTTGTTGCTGTCGTTCAGAATCACAACTTGTGCCTTTGTGTCTCCAGGTATCTCTGAGTCTTTCCAACTGTAATCAACCCAAGTAACTCGCTCTTGCATTTTGTCCCTTTCATCGTTCGTGTAGATAGTATTGCATCTTCCTGCAAAAATAGCAAGCACATTTGCAAACTAATTTTTATCGTGTCGGAAAAAGGAAAACCCCCGCAGTTATCTGCGAGGGCATCCTATGTTCTTGTGTGATTATTAGTTACCTTTTAGTGTCTCTATCAGTTCGTATAACTCTGTTCGTAAATCCTCGTATCGTTGGTAGTTCTCTTGCGAAATCTCCAAGGTGTCCCAGTGAACTAACTTGTCAGCATGAGCCATGATTGTGTCTTTGTAGCGTTCGTCAATTAGTTCGTCAACTTTTGACTCGATTAGCATTACTCTCATTTGGTTGTCTCCTTAGTTTCGTATTCTTGGTTGTCGTTTTCGGTCATTCCAGACTCTTCGTTCCAAGCGTTAGTTATTGCGTCTAGGTATCCAATTGCATAATCTAGTTCGCTAACGCTTCCACCACCCCTAGCAATTGCTTGTCGTTGATACTCTAAGTTTGCTTCTGCTTCAGCGTGCTCGTTCTCTATCCATTTGGTCATTTGGTTATCTCCTTAGTTTCGTATTCTTGGTTGCCCTCGCATAGGTTACAAAAGGGTGTGCAATCGTAGCTTCCTTCGTGCCTTGGGCATTCCATTAGGGCATTTCCTCCAAGCCGTCAATGTCTAGCTCATCGCCTTGCGGCTTTGTGTTTAGGTCAGGCAATTCATCGAACAAGAGTTCGCATTCCAATACTTTTGCAATCAACTGTTCGGCGTGTTCAAACGAATCCGCTTTGAACCATAGTTTTCCGTATTCACCTGTTGAATAGTGTGCTAGATAAGTCGGCATCTTAGTCCTCCAATTCCTGGTCAACCCACGCGTGTAGGTGATGTGCGTCCACGATAGCCCATGCTGGCGCGGTCATGTCGTTCCGGTAACTAACTCCTGTTGGCAAGTCCACCAAGGACTGGTGCAACCCTTCTCGCGATAGTTGAATCGCTTCCTTGCACACTGGTATCATCTCAATACCAATTGGCGGATAGTGATTAGCTCGTAGGTGAATTGACAACGCTGTGTCAATGTCGGTTGAATCTGCTAGGTCATACGCCATAGCCGACCCCATTAGAAGTCCCTTAGGATGTCTAGCAGTTCAGCAACTTGTTCTTCGGTTAGCTTGTCAATTGCATCTTCGTTTATCATGCTTCCGTTTGCCCATTCATTCATTCTGAATCCTCCTTGTTGTTGTTGTTGGTTATAACCTATCATACTATTTGTTGTTTGTCAAATCTTCCATAACTTGTTCTGGTGTCGTGTTGTTTAGGTCAATCTTCTTAGTCTCGCCCATGCCTATCATAATTAGCTCGCCCATGTGCTGTCTCCTTCTTCCTTCTCTTCTTCTAAATCTTCTTGGTCGATTATTTCGTCTTCGGCTTCATCTTCCTCTTCTATCTCTCTCACGTCAATAGAATCCACTCCAAAGTATTGGCAAGTTTCATCATAGATAGCTAGCCTCTCAGCTTCCTCGGCGCTATCAGCTTCTATCTCTCCTACGAAATCTATCGTTAGTGACACTTCGTATCTAGTCATTAGCATCCTCCTCGCTTAGTTTTACCATGTTGCGCCCTCCTTGCTCTCTTGTCGGTGTTGTTCTGTGTCGTGAGCTAGGCATAGCTTTGTGTTGTAATCGTGCTTAGTTATCCTAGCACACTTTCCGCAATTGCGATAAAGCATTTCAATCCTCGTTCCAAAATTCTTCTCGGATAGTTCTGAGCTTTTGATACAATGATTCAATCTGGTAAGTTTCATCGGTGTTGTTCGGCGCTGTGTTCTCTAGTAGCTCCATAAGCCACTCAGTATCCTCCACTTCTAGGCTTATGTTCTTATACATCAAGCAACTCCACATCACCTATGCCCATTTGAATTTCGTCGAAGTATAGCTTTTCCTCAAAATACAGCGCGGAAGCTTCTGCTCTGGCTTCCTCCTCGCTCTCGGCTTCGACTTCTATAACCGCGGTGTGCAATTCACTCATGTTTACTAGGTATGTTGCCATTTTGTCTCCTTCGTTTTGTTGTTAGTCATAACTTACCACACTTTGTGTGACTTGTCAAGTCCCGTTACCTAATTGTTACTTTCCTTGCTCTTGCATTCTTCACAATGGTAAACGTCCGTTGCGAATAAGTCGCTGTTGTAATTGTGTTCTATGTAAAATTCCTGGCAATGGTCACACAGTATTATCTTCATGCACTCTAACATTACCACTCACCGCCAGACCCCAATGGTTGGATACTCCTATCGCCTTTTCTAGGGCGCTCCACGCCTTTTCGCTAGTCTTGTAACCTTTGCCGTCACGTCCCTTGGCTATAATCGTGCCGTAGTTTTCTATCTCAAGCGCGTAATCAAATCTAGTTTGCAATTGTAATCTCCTTTTCGTTGGCGTTATCCCAAATTGCTATCTGGTTCCAAAGCGTAGCATACATTCTGGCTTTTGTCAAGTTACGAACTAGGCGTGTCTTGTCTAGCCAGACTTTTCCTGATTCGCTATCCGTCCACACTCCGACTATCATCCCGTTGGTTAGTTCTGAGGGGTCTAGTTCGCGTTCAGCGACCCAAAATCCGTCCGTCATTCTGATAGGATGATAGTTGCCGTTCTGATAAAGGTAAGTGCCGTCTTGCATTAGTTTCCTCCCAATTGGTTATGGCTAAAGCCTAGCATAGTTCTTGGAGTTTGTCAAGTTTATTTACAACTATTATGCCCGATAGTTTCCGAGTATTCAGCGAACAACTCAGCGCAACCGCAACATTCATACAGTTTCCATGAATCGCTCAGAACTCTCCTATATGGCATCATCAGTTGTCCTCCACGAAGTTCAAAGTTTTGCCACAATTCTGGCAAGATTCTTGAGTATACAATTCCACGCAACCATACCATCCCGCATAGTGTTCTGAGGATTTTGCACAATAGTCTCCGCAAAAATACTCCAAGTCTACTAGGTGACCAGTTGCGTCCTCGATAATGTTTATGTTGCTCATTTATAATACCCCGATGCTATCTTGGTAAAGTGTGTCAACTTTGACTTATTGGGATTAGGGACATGAACATAAGTCCCGTTGGCTTTTGCCTTAGCTTTTGCTATTGTTGCCATAGTATTCCTCCTGATTGGTTATGGTTACAACTTACTACAGATTATGGTGTTTGTCAAGTTTATTTGGTAACATTCTGGTAACGTATTTTCCTCCAAGTCTTTGTAGGTATTCTACAAAGCTTTTGTAGGTATCCTACAAAGTGTATTGTGTTATTATAGTATAATACAACATAAGCAAAAGTGTTGTATTGCAACATAATAGGGCATACTATAATAGGTCGTGTTATAACACTTTTAGGGCATTCCTGAGAGTTTCCTGATAGAAAATACTCGCGACACGCCGTAAAAAAGGGTCGGAAACGACAAATTTCGTGTGTTGGTTAGTAGTAAGTGTTATGTATTATTATAATTATAATACAACATAACGCATAGTGCTACTATCTAGGGAAAAAGTGCCATTTTTAGACACCTTTTCCCAGACAACTCTCAGGAATGAATTACCATCTTTCCATTATCATCAAGATAGATAGTCTTCCTGCTATCATCATCATGCCATCCTAATTCGGCATTCCAAGATTGACCTAATGGTGGCGCTATCAATCTTCACCGACTACGCTAAGGATTTTCAGGATAGCTTTCTCTATTGTCTCGCGGTCTTGTTGGTCTTTCGCGTCATAAAAAAATTCCCATAACTTATCGAACACTTGTTCGTTTGTCATCTTACTCCTTCGTTTCGTTGTTGGTCATAACCTAGCACACTTATTGGCTTTCGTGTTGCAGTTGGCAAGATTAGTTTATAACAGTTTGGTAACGCCCTTGATACTGTGCATAAGCCTAATAACAAGGGGTATGCCCTAGGAAGCTACTGCAGGCGTTCTAACGCCATTAGGTATCACTTGGTCATAATCATACCAAGGGGGTTGCGTTATGCCCTTAGCGAGGCGCTGGTGGCGTTACTAAATCGTTATCGAATCGGGGTTGACAAACTTTGGAAAGTATGCTAGACTACTCCAATGCGAACAAGTGTTCGGGTCGTATTTTGAGTGTCAGATTCAGCTTAGCACAAAAGCGAACAAAAGTCAAGCCCGTTACCAAATCGTTATAATCGGCGCTCGCTGTATCGTTACCAAATCGTTACCAAAAGGGGCTTGACAATTAGGGATTAGTCTGCTAGACTAGACAAAAAACCCCCAAAAAAGTCGGGCTAAATTAGACAAAGCAAAACGCCGACTTTTTAGGGTCGGCGCTCGCGGTTAGGGTTAGCGTTCTAGCGGAACTGTGTCTAGTCCGTTCAGCTCTAGGGTCTCGTTTACCCAGTTGAAAGCGTTCAAGCGTCCCTTTTTACCTTTGCCAAATTCGGCGTAAGTGTCAATACCCGTCAGGCGCTCTAGGATTTTCATTCCTGGTTCTCGTGTCATAGTCATTCGCCTAGTGTCCCAACTCCAAATCTCAGTTCTTAGCGCGATACCGATTAATCTCAATTGAATTGAATCCATTTTTCTCCCTTTGTTTGATAGCTATAGCCTAGCACAGTTTTAGAGTTTCGTGTCACTTGTTACCAAATCGTTATAAAAGTTTCGTTACCGAATCGTTATAAAAAAAGCTTGACAAACTGCAATTAGTTTGATAGACTAGACAAAAAACCCGCGGGGATTTTAGGGCTTAGGAATTTTGGGCAGAGTCGGTTATCTCCCGGATTCTCAGGAATTATGGGCATCCTGTTGTTTTGTATCCTCTATTTACTTATGGTGTTAGCCTAGCAGAACGCCGACCCTTTGTCAAGTCGGCGCTCGCTGTATGGTTATAGGGCCAGCACAAAGACAACCGCTAAGGCTAACCCGAACGCTATCCCTACTAAGAAATCTTTGGTTGATTCTTTCACTTTGTCACCACCAATTTTGTCTTGGCATACTTTTCGCGCCTAGTATTCCTTAGGTGTATCGCCAGCAACTTGGCGCTAGGTGTTCGGTTGCTATCTAGTCGCTTAGCCATTAGATACCCCAGGCCCTTTTGACTAGGTTGCGGTGGCGTGATGTTGTAACGCTTCCGCGTTGTGTCGGCAATTCGCCCATAATTCCAGAAGCTAAGTCAATAACGGCAATTTGGCTAGAGTAGCTGAAGACGGCGTATTGTGTCGAGTCAAGCCAAGCGCCAGACATAGAGTTGCCGCGGAAGTTTTCGCGGTTAGCCAACTTGGTTGCAATTGTCTTGTAGTTATCTTGCATTGTGTTTTCCTCCATTGTGTTAGGCAAATTGCCTAATCGTGACTAGGCGGGGAATTGCACCCCGCCTAAGGCCCTAGCCCTAGTCTGCCAAGTAGTCACCTTCAGCGACTAGCTCGGCTAGTAAGTCGTCAATTGTAGTGTCTAGTTCTTCCATTAGTTCCACCATTCTTCCATCGTCCTTTGAGCAATTACATAATTGCCAGTTTCTTGTAATGTGAGTAAGTAAACGGCCAGTTCTCCTAGCTTTTGGTTTACTAAGTTGCTTTCGCTACTTTTTATTGCGTTACGCAATTCTGCGATTACTTTGCTGTAATCCATTAGTTTCTTCTTTCGTTTAGTGTTGCCTTGTTGTTGTTACAAGCATGGCACAAGGCCGACTAGAGCGCAAGTTTTAGGTGACCGAAAGAAACTATTTTATTGGGGCAGGGGCGCGTCTGTAGCCGGGTCACAACCGTGTGTAATATATTTTTGATTTGGTTTTTTTCGATACACGTGGTAAGATATACCCATGAGCGAAATTACAGTTTCAATGTCAGGCTTTGGCCAGTACACACTTGCCCTCAGCATCGTGGATGCCGGACAAGAAAAGGACACAATAGAGGTCTGGATGGCGGTCTTTACTGACATCGAGGGTGATTCCAGCTGGGAGGTTTACTTCGAGATGGGGCCAGACTACGAGGCATGGGACTTGATAGATGAAGCCATCACCGCTTACCGCGATACAATAGAGGAAGGCCACCCAACATGAACATCACACAGTGGATTAAGTACGGCGTAGACAAAGGGTATTGCACACCTTCCTATTGTGCGACTCATGACGGTGACCCGCTAACTGAGGCAGAAGAGATACAGTGGGAAGAGGGAGAAGACCCTTGCACCCACTCTGTGAGGCTCATAGAGGACCGCGAGATGAAAGAAAACCTAGAGAAAAACAGGCCAGGCAACTAGGATAACCTGTAAAAATTTCGGCTAATTTTTTACACAAAACAGATATGTGTAAAAAATTCTGCTATACTTTTAACCTAAGGCCACTATATCTTTAAAGTAAAGGACACAATGTCAAGAGGATTAACAGAAGAACCAGAACAAACCACAGAGGGAAGCGACCTTAACGATGTCAGGCAGGCGTTCGATGACCTAGCTGGCTACGTTGGGATGCTATCTGTGCGGCTAGAGACGCTAGAAGACCTACTGGCCAAGGCATTAAAGAGCTCTTTGCCCGAAGACGAGGCAGCAGACAAAAGGATAACAGGACTGTGAGCAAAGCGGTATCAGTAATAGACGACATCCTGCTAAAAGCAGCAGCTGGTGGTAAGTCTGGCGATGAGATAGAAGCGATTACTGGTATACCTGCAGCCCAGGCACTGAACAAGGTCAAAGAACTGCTGGCTAGTAGAGATGTATGGAACGAGATGGAGCAGCGCCAGTTGCTGCTTGCGGAACTGCACGAACTAAAAGAAAGCCTGCGGGTGCAGGCCATAGATGGCGGAGACCCGGACGCGGCCAGGACGTTGCTAAGAACTTTAGAGGTAATCGGGAAGCGGTTGGACACTCAGCAGCTTGTGCTGGATGAGAACCTGTTAAAGCTGACAATGTTCCAGCAGCGGATACTACTAAGGGCAATGGATGCAGCACTTAACTTTGCCAAGAAGGAACTGCGGGAGCGATACCCAGAGGTAAGCCTGTCTGAACTGGACGGGCTGGTAGCTGAAGGATTGCAACTGGCTAAGTATGAGCTGGAGGATGAGATTTGATAGTAGACATGAAGGACATGAACTATAAGAAGTACTTCGTAAGCGGAGTAGAGTCCGGTGCCCAAAAAGAACGTGAGCAGATTGTTGACTACCTAAGAGACTTGCAATGTGATGTACTTGCCCATAATGATGAGTATAGCGTTTCAACTCTTCAGAAGGTAATCACCTGGATTGAGGGCAGAGACAATGACTAAGAAAACACGGTCAGAGATTATGACTAAGAAAACAGTGTCAGAACTATACCGAAAACGGTAGTTTCCTGACAATCCACAAAAACATAAAAACCAGCATCCATAAAAATGGACAACAGTCCACAATAGTGGAATGTAACCTATACCGCACAAACGCAAAAGTAACTTTAGGGTTACAAGTGTTATCAAACCGCTTGCGATTGTTTAGAGGGCTAAACGATTGTAAACACTACCTTTTACACCCTTGCTACACTACCAAAAGGACAGAGATGACAGACTTAGTAAACCACCCAAAGCACTACACCAGTCACCAAAGTGGCGTCGAGGCAATCGACATAACACGACACATGGGCTACAACCTCGGCAACGTGATGAAGTATATCTGGAGAGCAGACTTAAAGAACGATGCAATTCAGGACCTAGAGAAGGCACAGTTCTACTTGGCAGATGAGATAGCCAAGCGTAAGCAAGCCCAGGTAAGCCAACTTGCTGACAAGCTGCGTCACACCGAGGACTGGATTGTTAGGAACTGGAGAGACGATGCCGGTTTATGATTACGCCTGCGACAAGGCACACGTCGAGGAACGGTCTCACGCAATGGGCGTTTACCCAGATGTAACCTGCGGTAGGTGCAATGGTAAAATGTATAGAGTAATAAGTGCGCCTAAGAGTATTGTATTTAAGGGGCCAGGATTCTACTCAACGGAGTATAAATGATTGACAGCGTTATAGATTCGGTAATTGAGGACCTGAGGAAACGCAGCAAGAAGGCGGAGTACTTGGTTGACCCTGCTCTATGGGTTGAAGAGGTATTGGGCAAGCACCTGTGGAGCAAGCAGCGCGAGATTGCAAACAGCATTGTAGACCACAGCCACACGGCTGTAGTTAGTTGTAATGGTGCCGGCAAGTCTGGTCTCGCGGGTATGCTTGCTGTTTGGTGGATTGCTACTCACGACCCATACGAGGTTGCGTTGATTTGTTCCGCACCTACTTATGTACAGATTGCACGTGTGCTCTTCCGTGAAATCCAAGACAACTTTAAACTGGCCAAGGCCAACGGTCACGCGATGCCCGGCTACATTACTCAAGGCCAAGAGTGGAAGCTAGATGACGGAACTGTAATTGCATTCGGTAGAAGGCCAGCCGACAAGGACATCGTGTCTGCGTTCCAGGGTATCCACCGTAGATACGTTATGGTAATCCTGGATGAGGCCGGTGGTATCCCAGAAGATTTGTATACGGCTACTGAAGCTGTTACCAACACAAAGGACGCTAGGGTTTTAGCCATCGGCAACCCGGACAACAGGGGTACGCCGTTCCACAAGATATTCCGAGATGACCCAACCTGGAATAAGATTAAAATTAGCGCCTACGACACTCCTAACTTCACGGACGAGAAGCACGAGGTACCACCTGAGCTGCTGCCACTGCTAATCCAGAAGGAGTGGGTTGAGCGCCAGAAGATTTCATGGGGCGAAGAGTCCACTAGGTTCAAGTCCAAGATTCTGGCTGAGTTCCCAGACGAAGCTGAGAACACATTCTTTACACAGACCAACATAGATAGAGGTATAGACTCTGACTTTCCAGAGGACTTTGAGCAGCGAGCCGTACTGGGTGCTGACATCGCTCGCTTTGGTGAGGACGATTCTGTAGTTTACATAAATCGCGGCGGACGGCTGCGCCGCCTAGATAGTTGGTCCAAGGCAACTGCCATTGAGACCGCAACTCGCATACATAGATTGGCGATAGACAATGGAGTATCTGAAGTTCGTATTGACGCTGCTGGCCTTGGTGGTCCTGTCGTTGACATTGTTGCCTCTCTTTGTGATGGGAAGTATATTGTTATTTCTATCTTGGGTTCTGCTGCTAGCCCTGATAACACTCGCTGGCTTAATGCGAGGGCAGCTAATTACGATGCACTTAAAGAAGGTCTCGCGGGGAACAAGATAGACCTAGACCCTGATGACAAGCTCCTGCTTGAAGAGGTACTGATGATTAGGTACAAGTTCAACGCCAAGGGTGCCATCCAGATTGAATCCAAGGATGACATGAGAAGCCGGGGCGTAAAGTCACCTGACTCGCTGGACGCTGCGGTCTACGCTTGTGCCGACATGAGTGGACTGCTTGGTAGTCCGTGGCTTGACAAGAAGCCGGGCGATACTGTGAGTTATGACTACGCAAGCATGGAAAAGGAAGACCCTTTCCTCTCGGTTTGGTCTTGGTAAGTATCTGGTAGAATAGTGTTATCGACTTTTAAAGGACTTTTAATATGGATTTGAAGAAATTTACCCAGGAATTTGACGCAATGTCAGCAGAAAATGAGCTTTTGCGGGAGTCTTACGCATCAATGACTCAAGCGGTCATGGCATTCGATGACAATGGCTGGAATGATATCTCAGTTGCTGCGGGCACAGATGGGTTTACTCTTGACCAGTTGAAAGATGCCTCAGGTAGAATCAGAGAACTGGCAGAAGGTAACCCGCTGCTGAAGCGTGGTTGCGCTTTGCGTTCAAGTTATGTGTTTGGCAAGGGAGTATCGTTTGGTATCCTTGCACCTAGAATCCAGAAATACATCGATGACCAGTTTAACCAGGACGTACTGTTTAGCTCCGAGGCACAGACCATAAACGAGCGTAGCCACTTTACTGATGGCCAGTTCTTTGTGCTGGGCAGCCTGTCGACTAAACAGTTCCAGAGGATTCCCTTTACAGAGATTACGGGAGTGGTGACCAACCCTGACAACCCGGAGGACATCTGGTACTACAGGCGCAGCTGGACTCGCAAGGCTCAGGACCTAGGCGGTGCTGGGAACCGCGACCAAGAGCTAAAGGTCTGGTATCCAACTGACACCTACAACCCGCTAAACGGTAGGTTTGTTGCAAGGATTGCAGATGACCCAGTAGACGCAACCTTTAGGATGTTTGCAAGTAGAGTTAATCGTAGAGCCGGTAGAGTCTTTGGTGTGCCAGATGCTTTGCCAGCAGTGCCTTGGGCACACGCTTACAACGAGTATTTAAAAGACGGCTCAAGAATGCTTAAGGCTTTGTCCATGTTTGCATGGCAGCTAAAGTCAAAGACCAAGACTGGTGTTGCTAACGCAGCCGCTGCAATCGCTACGCCTCCGGGTGCCGGCTCCACAGCTGTAATGGGCGCAGACATGGAGCTCAGCTCGATGCCTCGTGGCGGCAGCGTCGACCTAACAGACGGCAGGCCACTTGGTTCTATGGTAGCTTCCGCACTAGAGGTATCCGTGGTTGCTTTGCTATCGGACCCTGGAACTGCGGGTGCCTACGGCACCGCTGCTACACTTGACGTACCGACCCTTAAGGCAATGGAAGCTCGCCAGCAAATTTGGACCCAGTTCTACAGGAGAGTCCTTAACTTCATCGGGGCCAAAGACCCACAGATAAACTGGCCAAAAATTGAGTCTGAGCCAAGCCAAAGATTGATGCAAGCACTTGCCCTTGCGAAAGAGACAAACGCTATCTGGGACGATGAATATCGCGAGGCAGTTATCGAGACACTTGACATTCCTAAGCTGCACTTAGGCCCACCATCAGAGGGAGGCTCTGGGACCGGGTCTAGCGTTGTACCTTCGCAGGGTAACACTGGAGTTGCTGGTTCAATGCAAGACAACGCACAAGACCTAGCTCAGGCGGACGCAGCACCAACTGCATAATGGCATGGTATAATAATTCCTAGTGATTACTTCATTGGAGATTTATGACTATTAAGTTAAACGAGTCCGTTACATTTGCCCCGGTAGAGACCAAGGGCAATAAGTGGCGTGTAAAAGTTATTGAGTCCGGATGGGGCTCATCAGGGTACTACGCCCCTGCCGTCCTTCAGGAATACGGACCACAGGTATTCAAAAAGGGCACCAAAGTATTTATGAACCATCCATCAAACTCTGAGTCATCTGACCGTCCCGAAAGAGACGTGCACCAGCTAGCAGGTAAACTTGTTAGCGATGCCGTGTTTTCCGAGAACGGTCTTGTCGCAGATATTGAATTTTATTCCCACTACGCTCCTATTATAAAGGAGATGGCTGGGGATGTAGGTTTGTCTATCCACGCATTTGGTGAAGCCAGTGCCGGAGAAGCAGAAGGGCGAGAAGGCCCAATCATCGAATCTCTAGTGGCAGACCCACTAACGAGCGTAGATGTCGTTACCGTAGCCGGAGCTGGAGGAAAATTCTTGACTCTACTTGAAAGCTACATAAAGAAGGACGAAGATGCCGCACAGGTGTCAGAGTCCCTATCGGAAGGAAATGAAAGTATGATTACAAAGGAAGAATTTGAGGCTGCTATGCTAGACCTTAAGACTACCGTTGTTGAAGCTCTCACACCACTACGCGAGTCGATTTCGGCCCTAGTAGAGGCTGCCACTCCTGCCGAGGGTCAAGAAGTAGAGGGCGAACCTGAAGAGGTCACCGAAGCTATTAACCCCGTTGATGTGGCTGTGAAGTTCAACGAATCACGCTTGCCTACTATGGCCCTTGCTAGAATAGCAGAGACCCTAAAAAGCGAGCTTAACCAAAAGAATGTTGATGAGCTAATTGCTGACGAGAAGAACTACGTCACTGCAATTTCCGAGTCGAGTTCAGTTCCAAGTGCCACCTTCGGTGTCATCGAGGAAGCAACACCTAGCATGACCGCCGCAGACGAGTTTGACGCTATTGTCAACCGAATCTCTAAGAAGTAAGGAAGATAGTAAATGGCTCTCAACGAGATTTACGCAATTGGTAGCGAACTAGTATTCCCTGTCGCATCAACAGTTGATTCAGGAGACGTAGTGTCTGTTGGAACTGTAGTTGGCGTGGCAATGGAAGACGCATTCACCGGTGAAGATGGAAACCACTACACCACTCTCAAACTTGATGGTGTATTCAAGTTTGTAACAGCAAACGACGACATTGCGGTAGGGGCAAACGTTTACGTTGACTCCGACGACGCTGTGACTTCAACAGCAACCGACAACAAGTTCATCGGACACTGTGTCAAATCAGGCACTGGATACGTTGTAGCCCGTTTGGTTGCCAACTCAGCCGACGCAGCAGCTTAGTCGATAGGAATAAATATGACTCAGAAAATTACAGCTCGCCACATTGAGGCAGCAAAGCTACTTGAGGGAGCTCTTCGCGGAGACCGTCAGGACAAGCTAAAACTACAGGAGGGCATTTCAACCTCCGACCTACCAGTGCTACTTAACCCAACGCTCAACAAGATTATGTTGGAAAACTACGCAGCACTGCCAAAGGTATGGGACCAGTTTGCAACCCGTTTGGTTGTTGACGACTTCCGCCCAGTAACCTTCCAGGCAATGAAGTACGATGACGAAGGACTAGACAACGCCGGAGATACTTTCCGTCCAGGTTCACTACCTACCGTTGCCGAGTACGACGAGTACCCAACTGCCGGCTGGTTCGATGTTACCGAAAGCACGATGGCTGTTAAGAAGGCCGGTACTCGTGTACGTTTCTCATGGGAGACAATCGTTAACGATGGACAGATTGGTCTACTTGAGCGTCTACCTATTGAGCTTGCTCAGAAGGCAGCTGGAAAAGAAGACGAAGAAGTAACCAAGCAGCTAGTTTCGTCCTCTGGACTAAACACTGACAACTTCAAGTCCGCTAACCAGAACCTGCTTGCAGGCAACGGTGCTCTAGACATTAACACTCTAGAGGCAGCTATTGAAGCAGCCAACTTGCAGACCTACCAGGGTGGCCCAATCACAACCATTAGCCGATTTGCGCTAGTGGTACCTCGTGCACTTGAAATGACTGCTCGCAAGATTCTTGCAATCCAGTCAGTTCGCACCGAGACCACAGTTGGCTCGACTGTCACCTCACTAGTGAGCGGCAACCCAATCGGTACTCAGGTTGAGATTGTTGTAAACGACTGGTTGACCAAGATTAACTCTGGTGCCGGAGCCTACTGGTTCCTAATCCCAGTGGTTGGTCAGTCCCTTAACCCTAACCTAGCACTAGGCTTCCTACGTGGATACGAGACTCCTGAGCTTCGTATCAAGATGAACGGTGGAACCTTCCTGGGTGGCGGAGACGTACCTGCTCGCGATGGTTCATTCGACAACGATGATTTCGAGATGAGAATCCGTCACATCGCTACCGGTGGCTTCATCGTTCCAACCGGAACCATTGTGTCAACAGGAGCCGGTTCCTAGTAAATAACCTTTCTTGGTTCGGAAGTCCTCACCCTTCGGGGTGGGGATTTTCTGTTTTCAGGACAGTTGTATAATAATAGACCAACAGGAGAAAAAGGAGGATTTAATGTCTAAAGTTATGGTTTATACTTTGCCGTCGTGTGTCCAATGTGACAGCACAAAGAGGTATCTAAAGAGGTTTGACATAGAGTACGAGGAGGTAAAGCTCCAGGATGACCCAGGAGCGATGGAAATCGTAAAGACGATGGGATACACCGCCGCACCCATAGTCGTGGCAGGAGACAGCCACTGGAGCGGTTTCCGTATGGACAGACTGGACACGCTTAAGGCAGCTTGATAGTTTACTTTTCTAACGTAAGCGGTAACACTAAACGCTTTGTGGAGAAGCTAGGTTTCCCAGCAGAGAGAATACCTCTTAGCTGGGATTCTGCATCTCCTCTGGAAGTCGATAAAGACTTTATATTGGTTACCCCTACATACGGCGGCGGGAATGACAACAGCACTGTGCCTAAGCAGGTTGTAAAGTTCCTAAATAGCTCTGGCAACAGAGGACACCTCAAGGGGATAATCGGTACGGGTAACACAAACTTCGGTGAGCATTATTGCAAAGCTGCAGAAATTATATCAAAGAAGACAGGCGTTCCAATCTTGGACCGAGTAGAGATATTCGGAACGCCAGAAGACATCGAAAGAGTGAGGAATAAAATTGACAAGCACCTACCACGAGCTTAACGCACAGCTGAACCTTTGGGACGCGGATGGCAAAATCCAGTTCGGCAAAGACAAGGAAGCAACAAAGGCTTACTTCCTAGAGAACATTAACCAGAACACTGTGTTCTTTCATTCGCTGGAAGAGAAGCTGGGCTACCTAGTTGAGAACGAGTACTACGACCCAGAGCTGCTGGCAATGTACACACCAGAATTTATTAAGAGCTTGTTCAAGTCTGCTTACGATTACGGGTTCCGCTTTGAGTCCTTCCTTGGTGCTTACAAGTTCTACACTCAGTATGCGATGAAGACATTCGATGGCGAACGCTACCTAGAACGCTTCGAGGACCGAGTAGTCATGACGTCCCTAATGCTGGGACAGGGTGACCAGAAGCTGGCAACTCAGGTTAAAAATGAGATTATCTCAGGTCGGTTCCAGCCAGCAACTCCTACCTTCCTTAACGCTGGCAAGGCTCAGCGTGGCGAGTTTGTTTCCTGCTTCTTGCTTCGCGTGGAAGACAACATGGAATCAATCGCCAGGGCAATTAACTCCTCTCTGCAGCTGTCAAAGCGTGGGGGTGGAGTTGCGCTTAACTTGACCAATGTTCGCGAGACCGGTGCTCCAATCAAGAAGATACAAAACCAGTCATCCGGCATCATCCCTGTGATGAAGCTTTTGGAAGACAGCTTCTCTTACGCCAATCAATTAGGGGCCCGTCAGGGCGCGGGGGCCGTCTACTTGAGTGCCCACCACCCAGACATTATGAGGTTCTTGGACACCAAACGTGAGAACGCCGACGAAAAGACTCGCATAAAGACGCTATCTATTGGCATCACTGTTCCAGACATTACAGTAGAACTTGCAAAGACCAACGAAGATATGTACTTGTTTTCACCTTACGATGTAGAAAAAGTCTACGGCGTTCCATTGTCTGACATCTCAATCACAGAAAAGTACCAGGAAATGGTTGATGACGCACGAATTACCAAGACCAAGATAAGGGCACGTACCCTGTTTGAGCGAATCGCAGAGCTTCAGTTTGAGTCCGGCTACCCTTACATTATGTACGAAGACACTGTGAATAAAGCTAACCCTATCGCAGGCCGCATCAATATGTCTAACCTTTGCTCTGAGATTCTTCAGGTCAACACTCCTACTACTTATAACAATGACCTCAGCTACAAGGACATTGGGAAGGATATCTCCTGCAACCTTGGCTCGCTAAACATTGCTATGGCAATGGAGTCTGACAACTTTGCTAAGACCGTTGAGACCTCAATCCGGGCCTTGACAGCTGTGAGCGACCTTAGCTACATCGACTCGGTAATGTCAATTGCGGAGGGCAATCGCAAGAGCCACGCAATTGGCTTGGGCCAGATGAATCTCCACGGCTACTTGGGTAAGGAAAGGATTCACTACGGGTCAGAGGAGGCGTTGGACTTTACCAACATCTACTTCTACACCGTTCTTTACCACGCACTAAAGGCATCTGCCAACATAGCGAAGGAAAAGGGCCAGGCGTTTGACAACTTCGAGAACTCAACCTATGCAACTGGTGAGTACTTTGAGAAGTACATCAGCCAGGAATGGAAGCCAGCAACAAAGCGAGTAGCCAAGTTGTTTGCAAAGGCAGAGATTGAGATTCCAACACAGAAGGACTGGACCAAGCTAAAGGCCTTTGTCAAGGCACACGGTATCTACAACCAGAACTTGCAAGCTGTGCCACCGACTGGCTCCATCTCTTACATCAACAACTCAACCAGTTCGATTCACCCTATCGCTTCTAAGATTGAGATTCGTAAAGAGGGCAAGCTGGGGCGTGTGTACTATCCAGCACCATTCTTAGCAAATGATAACATGGAGTACTTCGAGGATGCTTACGAGATTGGGCCTGAGAAGATTATCGATACCTACGCGGCTGCCACGCAGCACGTTGACCAAGGGCTATCGCTAACCCTGTTCTTTAAAGATACCGCTACTACCAGAGATGTTAACCGAGCTCAGATTTACGCTTGGAAAAAGGGCATCAAAACTATTTACTATATTCGTATTCGTCAACTTGCCCTAGAGGGCACCGAAGTGGAAGGCTGTGTTTCTTGCCAACTGTAACAAGACCGATTAACTGGAATAAAATTGAAGACTCAGTAGACCTAGATGTATGGAACAGGCTCACCCAGAACTTCTGGCTGCCTGAGAAGATAGCCATCTCAAATGACATACAGTCTTGGTCTACTCTGACCGAGAGCGAGAAGGTGCTAACCATGCGAGTCTTTACTGGGCTCACCATGCTTGACACAATCCAAGGCACAGTCGGGGCTGTGGCGTTGATACCTGACGCCAGGAACCAGCACGAAGAGGCTGTGCTTACCAACATCAGCTTTATGGAAAGCGTTCACGCGAAGAGCTACTCTTCGGTATTCTCAACTCTTTGCAGCACAGAGCAGATTGATGAAGCGTTTCGCTGGAGCGAAGAGAACGAGTACCTGCAGAAGAAGGCAGACATTGTGCTTGGCTACTACAAGGGCAATGACCCACTAAAGCGCAAGGTTGCTTCTACCCTGCTGGAAAGCTTCTTGTTCTACTCTGGTTTCTACTTGCCGATGTACTGGTCCTCCAGAGCAAAGCTAACCAACACCGCTGACTTGATTCGGCTAATCATTCGTGATGAAGCTATCCATGGTTACTACATTGGCTACAAGTTCCAGCTTGCTTATGCCGAGATGGATAACTCAAGGCAGGATGACATTAGGTCCTACACCTATGAGCTTCTGCAGGAGATGTACGAGAACGAAATCAAGTACACTGCCGACCTGTACGATGAGATGGGCCTAACTGAGGATGTAAAGAAGTTCTTGCATTATAACGCCAACAAGGCTCTAATGAACCTAGGCTTTGAAGCCCTGTTTCCTAAGGACGCTTGTGAGGTTAGTGCGGCTATTCTTTCGGCCCTTTCGCCTACTGGAGATGAGAACCACGACTTCTTCTCTGGCTCTGGCTCATCTTACGTGATTGCAAAGCACGAAAGCACAGAAGATAGCGACTGGGACTTCTAGGCGTTATGGTATAATGTATTGAGTTGCGGCCCTCCTTCGCATCTCAATAATGCACAATGGACCCACCTCGTTGAGATTCAGTTTTCCGGGGTGGGTCTTCTCTATGTTGACTGATAGAATAGTGGGACGATGATTATATTCCCGGATAGCAACCTGCCAGTACAGTCTGAGGACTGGGGCGAAAAGGTAGAAAAAGAAATAGTCCGGATTGACAAAAAGACCGGTGGCGGTGGTGCTACCGGAGGGGCTGGTTCAGCTGGTCCTCAAGGACCTCAGGGTCCTAAGGGTGACGAAGGCGAGCAGGGACCAGAAGGCGAAGCTGGCAGCCAAGGTGAAACCGGTGAGCAAGGCGATACTGGTGAACAGGGTGTGCAAGGTGAGCAAGGCGTCCAAGGTGAAAAAGGCGTTCAAGGAGAACAGGGCTTTCAGGGTGAAGATGGTGACCAAGGAGTAGAAGGTCAGACAGGTGCTCAGGGCGAACAGGGTCCAGTTGGTCCAGTAGGACCGAATGGTGACAAAGGCGACTTAGGTGCTAGTGGCCCAATGGGAACACGGGGCCCTGTTGGTGCAGTTGGCCCAGACGGATTAACAGCTTACCAGATTGCAACTGCTGCTGGGTTTAACGGGACCGAACAGCAGTGGCTTGATTCTCTTAAGGGAGAAGCCGGGCGAGATGGAGAAAAAGGAAAGCCTGGGGCATCGGGTGGCGGTGGCTCTGACGGGCTAACTGGTTTAAGTGCATATCAGGTTGCACAGCTTAATGGCTTTAGTGGTAGTGAGTCTCAGTGGCTTGCTACTTTGGTTGGGCCTGAGGGTCCTCCACTGAACACAAACTTAGACGCAGGAACTGCTAATGAGATGTTTTTTGGAATCAATACGATAGAGTGCGGAGTGTATAATAGTGTATACGGCGGGTTACTACCCATTGACGGCGGAAGTGTGTAATGGCAACTAGAATACAATTCAGACGGAGCCTTTCGGGTGAATGGACTGCAGGGAATCCAATTCTGGCGCAGGGCGAACTTGCCATTGAGCTTGACACCAGCCGCTTTAAAATAGGCGACGGAGTTGAGGCGTGGAACGACCTGCCCTACGGCGGGATAGACGGCCAGCAAGGAGCTCAGGGCACCCAAGGTATTCAGGGAACCCAAGGTATCCAAGGAGTTCAAGGGGACACTGGTTCACAAGGTGAAACGGGTGCTACGGGCGCAACAGGCGCAAACGGAGCTACCGGTATTGAGTGGCAAGGGACTTGGGACAACACTGCTGACTATGTAGACAATGATGCTGTTTACTATAACGGAACTTCATGGTTTGCTTCAGGAGACCCAACAGTCGGAGAAGAACCAACAGACAGTGCTGCAAATTGGTTTCCACTAGCAATCCAAGGTGCAACTGGTTCACAGGGCATACAGGGTATACAGGGCATACAGGGCGAACAAGGCATTCAGGGTGAGCAAGGTGTACAGGGTGAAACCGGCACATTCGATGGAACAGTAATTGATGGCGGAAACGCCTAGGAATGGTAGAATAAGACAATGGCCCTACCCACAAACATTAGTTATGGAACTGTAGTCGCACAGTTCCTGCTTGCCTACGCCGATGGTCCGGACACTGACCCCAATCCAGATGGAATCCCAGCTAAGGGAACTCTTTACTTTCAGCCAAGCCCAATAAAACTTCTTGACGCTTTAGCAAGTCCAAATCCTGTAACCGTCCTTCCTGCAAATGTAGAGTGTTTGCTTGATGTAGACGGTTACCTCCTTGGCAGCGATGGCAATAAGGGCGTAAGGCTTGTAGCCACAGATGACCCAGACATTAATCCAGTTGACTGGACCTGGAAGGTTGACTTTAGGCTTACCGATGCAAACGATGTGCCAGTACCGGTCAACTCGTTTAGCTTCGAGCTGCCATCTGAAACAGAGGTTGACCTAACTGTAGTTGCACCAGTCGCTGCTGCTAACGGAACATTCTACATAGTGGGACCTACTGGCCCATCTAACATTCTTTCAGTTGGCACAGTAACCACACTTGACCCTAGCCTTGATGCCACTGTGCAGATTACGGGAACCTCTCCAGAGCAGGTTATAAACTTCGGAATCCCAGAAGGTGAAGCTGCAACGATAGCTGTCGGCACAGTAGATACTGTCGCTCCCGGTCAGCCTGTCACGGTTGCAAACTCTGGTACAACCTCCGAAGCAGTATTTGACTTCGAGATTCCCCAGGGCGCTGCAGCGACCATAGCGGTGGGCAATGTATCTAGCGTTACAAACGCTACGCCAGCCACGGTTTCAAACAGCGGCACAAGTGCCGAGGCTGTCTTTGACTTCCAGATACCAGCAGGTATTCAAGGTATCCAGGGTGAAACTGGAAACACTGGAGCAACTGGACTTAACTGGCAGGGCAATTGGGACAACTCAGTTGACTATGTAAACAACGATGCTGTCTTCCACAATAGTGCATCTTGGTTTGCGTCTGGCAACCCTCCTGTCGGAGAAGAGCCATCATCATCTGCAGCTAACTGGTTTACTCTAGCCCTTCAGGGCGAGCAGGGAATCCAAGGAGATGCTGCAACTATTGCCGTAGGAAACGTGTCTACTGGTAATGCCGGCTCCTCTGTGCTGATTAGTAACACGGGAACCAGCGGCGCTGCAGTCTTTGACTTTACGATTCCAAAGGGTGACACGGGCAGCTTAGGAGCTCTCAGCGCCACGTCTCCAATAGTTTACAACTCTGGAAGCTCCACAATTTCGCTTGACCAGGATTCTTTGGTAATAGACGGCGGGACTGCATGATAGAATTGAACTTGAATTTAAGGACTGATTAATGCCAGCACAAACTGTCATAAAACTGCGTAGAGATACAGCTGCTAACTGGACCAGTACTGACCCAACCCTTGCGGCTGGTGAAGCTGGCTTCGAGTCAGATAGCAACAAGCTTAAAATCGGTGACGGCTCAACTGCTTGGACCTCTCTTGCTTACGCATCAAGCGGTGCATCAGTAGAAGTTTCAGACTCACCACCAGCGGATGCAGAAGCAAACACTCTCTGGTGGGATTCTTCAGACGGAATCCTTTACATTAGGTATGATGAATTTTGGGTTGAGGCAGTTGCAGGAACAGCAGGACCACAGGGGCCGGCGGGACCGGCATTAGCAAACATTGACGGTGGAACGCCATCCTCAGTATATATTGGAATAACATCGATTGACGCTGGAGGCGTGTAATGGCAATTAATATTCAATTCAGACGGGGCACAGCTTCCGAGTGGACAGCTGCAAACCCGACTCTTGCAGTCGCAGAGTTCGGCGTTGAGACAGACACTGACAAGTTTAAGCTTGGAGACGGCGCTACAGCGTGGACTTCATTGGCATACGGCGGCATTAAGGGTGACGATGGCACAAGCGGTGTAGCTGCAGCCACGGCCCCCCTTGCTTACAACTCTGGAACAAGCACTGTCAGCATTGACCTTTCGGCTTACGACACCTCCTCAGAGGTCGACACTAAGCTTGCAGATTACGATACCTCTGCGGAGGTCGATACTAAATTAGCTGATTACGATACCTCTGCTGAAGTAGATACTAAGCTAGCAGACAGCAAGCTTGCAAGCTTTGTCACAGATGCAACGACAGCCCGAACACTTACTACAGCAGCAGACGAAGGCAAGACACTTCAGTTCACTAGCGGCTCGGCAACTGTCCTAACCGTAAATGCAAGCTCGGACTTTACAGTTGGCGCAAGGGTGGACATAATTGCAGACGGCTCAGGTGCGCTTACTGTGACCGCAAGCGGTGCAACAATCAAGGCAGCGGAAGTCTCAACAACTTCAGGCAGCTTCACCATCGGCGCTCAGTATTCAGCAGCGACTCTTTTGTGCGTGGCAACTGACGAATACAGACTAATCGGTAACATAGCGGCGGTCTAAATGAGTTTGATGTTATTAGGGATACTCAACTCCCAAGCGGCAGGTGGTGGCGGCGTGCCAGCTTACGACCTACTAGAAACAACAACGCTAACAAGCACAACTTCAAGCATTACTTTTTCAGGGCTAGGGTCTTACTCGGATTATGCTCACTTGCAGATTCGAGCGGTTCATAGGGACACAAGAACCAGCCTACATTCTGCTATTGCTCTAATGCGATTTAACGGCGAATCTTCAAATTACAGTTTTCACCGTTTAGTAGGTAACGGTAGCAGCGTTTCGTCAGGTTTTGCGAATTATGCAGGCATATATATGGGTTTAAGCTCAACGAATCAAACTGTATCGGGTAACTTTGCAAGTACCACTTGCGATATTTTAGATGCGTTTAGTTCGACAAAAAACACCACAGTACGCTCTCTAAGTGGGCATAGTCTTGGAAGTGTTTTATTACTTTCAAGCCTTTGGAGAGTAACAGACCCCATTACTTCAATCAACATTTTTCCAGATGATAGTAATAGTTGGGTAGCTGGTTGCCGCTTCTCACTCTACGGAATAAAGGGGGCATAAATGCCAACACCAACATACGACCTACTAGCAAGCACGACACTAGCGACAGCAGCTTCAAGCGTGACATTCAGTTCTATTGACCAGAGCTACGGGGATTTGATTTTGGTTGTAAATTCTGTTTCAAGCTTTGGAAGTTTTATTAAAGTCAGATTCAATGGCTCAAGCTCTGGCTATAGTTATGTCCGAGCGCAAGTCTCTGGCTCAAGCGCAATCAGCTCTGCTGGAACTTATGACGCTGTAATAGCTGGTTTCACGTCAAACGTCTCCGACGCTGTAAACATTGCTCAAATTATGGATTATGCCGCAACTGACAAACATAAAAGTGTTTTAGTAAGAGCCAACGCTACTTCTTTAAGCACTGGTATGTATGCAAACAGGTGGGCAAGCACTGCGGCTATTACCTCTTTAGCCATAACTGATTCAAATGCTGATTCATTTGTTTCAGGCTCAACATTTAATTTATACGGGATAGCTAAGACGGTGGTCTAAATGACAATGACACTAATAGAAACAATCACAGTCGGGTCAGGTGGGGCGGCTTCTATCGAGTTCACAGGGATACCGCAAGATGGTAAAGACCTTTTGGTTCTTTTATCAGCCAGAGCCAACACAGTTCAAGCACTTTGGATGCAACTAAATGGAAGCAACTCAGACTTTTCGGGCTTACGTCTTACCGGGACTGGGAGCAGCGTTATTGCAACAACGGAAACGGTGCAAGTAGGCTTTATCAATCGTAGTAGCTCTACCGCAAACACTTTTGGAAACGCCGCTATTTACATTAGCAATTATGCAAGTTCAACCGCTAAAAGTATTTCAACGGATTCTGTCAATGAAAACAATGACACAAGCGCACTTCAAAACATAAATGCGACAATCTGGGATAATACTGCAGCTATAACATCGTTACTAGTAGAGCCTCAATCTGGGGCAAGTTACCCATTCTTAGAACACACAACCGCTTCTCTTTACACAATCAGTTAGGAAAACAAATGTCAGAAACCCCAGTCAAAGTAGTAGTAGACCTAAGCAAGCCAAAGGGTCAACGAGAGTCAATAATTGAGCTAACCAAAGCTGAAATTAAAGAACAAACAGCAATGGCTGCAGAGGCAGAAACTCAGCGTATAGCAGACGAAGCTGCTCAAGCGGAAGCTGCTGCAACCCGTCAAGCGGGACTAGATAAGCTAATTGCCCTTGGTCTAACAGAGGCTGAAGCACTAGCTCTAACCCGATAGCAACCTGATACAATATACTCATGGCTATTAATTTCCCAGATGCTCCGTCAACCGGAGATGAATTTACCTCAGGTGACCGTACATGGAAGTGGGACGGTACCACTTGGGAGACTGTTGGCATAGGCTTAACTGCCACCTCGCCCGTTGTGCTGACCGGAGCTGACATCAGCTTTGACTCAACTTCAATTGAGACTAACGCTACTGACATTGCAACCAAGGCCGCTGACTTTAGTAAAAACTTTTTAACGATGGGAGCCTGATATGGCGATAACTTACAAGGTGCTAGGGCAGTCTGCCCCGACTGGCACAACTAACGTAGACCTTTATACTGTGCCGAGCTCAACTAGCACTGTAGTCAGCACAATAAACGTCACCAACCTAACGGCTGAGGCAGCTACCTTCAGTGTCTACGTGAGGGTTGCTGGTGCCACGGCTGCCAGTGCTAACACTCTGCTCAAAGATGTACCGCTAGCTGCCAACTCTCTCTTCTCTGCCACACAAGGTATTACCCTTGGTGCTGCAGACGTTCTCACGGTAAGCACTGCTACTGCAGATGCTTTGTCATTCCAAGCATTCGGAAGCGAGATTAGCTAATGGGCGTATCAGTATTTCCACCGGT
>Ga0222644_1000232_pt1 | contig 23433 bp, 17 predicted proteins | sample AntAcemetagen291_FD_179800 | JGI IMG/M metagenome (GOLD analysis project Ga0222644, IMG submission 179800) | Saline water microbial communities from Ace Lake, Antarctica - #291 | ecosystem: Environmental > Aquatic > Non-marine Saline and Alkaline > Saline | place: Antarctica: Ace Lake...
CGTGGGTTCGAATCCCGCCATCCCGACAATTTAAAAGGCCTGATTCTAAAATAGAATCAGGCCTTTTAAATTTTTCGTCGTCTAAAAAATTATTGAAGAATATATCTAATCGTAATTCCGAAATCTGTCAATGCAGATGGGAATGAATTACTCGTCACTGGATTATTACTATTTCTATTGTAGAACATTCTAAGATTCAGTGCATCATTAATCTTATAGTCTATGGACGGACGGATACTCATAGTACGGATACCTGCTGTAGGTATATAGCTATCATTCCCACTATTGCCTTCCAAGGTACGTACCACAGTGATCCCATCTCTGATAGAGAGGTCAAACCGTATATTAAGATCGTTTTGTAATATAATACGCTTCCCTGCAAATTTAATAGGCAATCTTAAGCCTGTAGTACGAAATCCACCTCCTATTACTATTTCCTTATTACGCACTTCTACCATACTAGCGTTTACCACATTAAGAGTCAAGTTTCTATCTATCTTATATTCAAACTTCACCGTCAGTCCATCCTTAGTAGTAACATCTACACCTATAAGCGGTGTGAGTCTCTCTATGATAGATACTCCAGACTGAAACAAAAACTCCGTAGGAAGATTCACCCCAGTATCTAGCACTTCTATACCATAACCTGGCGGTCTCTGAAATGACCCTAGATTTAAAGTACTAGAATAGCCGTGTGAGATGGATATGTTGCTAAATATATTCTTGAATATATCTAGCTGAGAAAGTCCATTATAGGAAACTCGCCAGTTAGGGACAGGTATCTTACGAAATGCGGATAAAGAAGCACTTGCTGCATTTTTACCACTATACGCAGCTATGAAAGAGTGCAGTAGCACTTCTTGATGCTTATTACTAAACCCCTTAGGGAATCCAGTAGTAGAGTCTATTTCATTTAATTCATTAGCATAGGTATCTGCATAGGCACCGTCTCCTGTAAATTCTCGTGCTTGAAGCCTCTGAGCCACGGTGTATCTATTGTTTTTGAACTGGTTGAATGCCTCAGACGAGTAATCATCTTCTAATTTATCAAACACAGTAGCCCACGTGCCAAAGGAACTGGTAAATGTACCGACTTCTATATATGCTTCATCTTCAAATGTCCCTTCAGAAGCTAAGTATCTGAAATTACTATTTGCACTAAAACTCTGTCTCTTATTAAATGAAATGCTAATTCTGAAACCTTTGATAGGCTCTATAGTAGCAGACCCATTGATATCTAGAGCATTTAAACTTAAATACCTTGCTATCTGATTCGTATCTCTCGTTAAAAACCCATTACGAGCTATCTGCTTTCTAAAGTCCTCATTTTGAGCTCCAAATATAAATGGAAGTCCCGGAGCGTTACTTCCAAAATTTTGGCCAATGGCGTCTATGCTCTGATTAAATCCGGGTAGTGTGGTCCCGTCTGTTAAGGTCACACCTATTTGTGCTTGCTTTAGCATCATCAGAAACTTAAATACTCCTCGGGTAGTTTTGCCTATCTCTCCCTTTTTCTTTTTTTCCTCTTCTGGAGCCTCTTCTAGTTCGTCAATATCTTTTTTAACTGGTCGTCTACTTGGCGGCCTATTTACTTTTTTCAAAAATTCGGACTTATTATACAAGGATATGAAATTCAAATTGCTATTGACTCCTATAGTTCTAGAGTTTTGGATAGTGTTACCTAGCGTCTCGTATGCTGGTGGGGCATTTCTCCACTCATAGTTAGCACTATATCTAGTAGTCACGGTAGCCCAGTCTAATAGTTTTATCTTTCTGAGCGGCAGGCTATAATTGGCATTTACCGTTTGATTAAAGGTGTTTAATCTACCTAGATCAAAGAAGTTACTCCTAAGTGTATCACGCTTTTCTCGAGTATCTAGCTCACCGAAAGGCTCCTCTACCCATGAATTAGCCGTAGCTGCATAATCTACCGAAAGGCTCTTAGTAAGGTTCCACTTCCAACCGTATACTCTGTTTATGCTAAAGGTCTTATCATAGAGTACAGGTATTATCGACTTGAAGTTATCATTATCTCTATTCTTCAGCTCTGAGTATCTTCTATCTACGTCTATTCTAAAATTTACGTTACTAGGAAGCAGTGACAAGTTAAAGTCCTTGATAAGCGTAAGTTTCTTAGACTTAATAATCTTGCGAAAGGGCTCCCAAGAATTTGGCGTTGTGCTAAAATTATAACCCAATGAAGTCTTATAGGTTTTGGCATCATTCATCTCTATGACCTGGCTACGTCTGAATAACCGCTGGTATGCGAATGAATAATTCCAGTTTTCTACATCATAAAAATGTGGTTTCCCACCAGAAGCAGCCGTTCTATTTTTCTTTACGTTAGTAAAGTTAATGCTGTACCTCGAAGAATAATCTTGTGCGGCTTCTCTTATCTGATCTTTTTCTATGGCACTCTCTGCATTATTGATGGCAGTACGAAGCTCTATATCCGGGTTTAAGGGGTAAAACTTAGGATTTATGATACTTTCACTATATCCTATAAACATAGGAATGGTAATCCCTGACTTTTTAGAAAAAAACTTACCTAGCTCTATATTAGAAGCAATATCATACTGTATCTGCTCATTCAGATTACGCTCATTTAATTTTTTATCTATAGCCCCAAACCCTATGGTTTGGTAATTGCCAGACACTGTTAAATTGGCAAAATCTGCGAGTTTAGCTACCATTCGTGCATTGGCTGCGTAGCCACCTTTATTCGCAAAATCTACTAATCTCAACTCATTAAACCAGACCTCTGAGCAAAGTTTATTCTGTGTACTATTCCCATCATTTTTCACACCTAAGAGTATAGTACGCACGTTACTCAAATCTGGAAGACCTATAATACTAATGCGGTGACCATTCTCTAAAGTCTGCGTATAGTATCCATTCGGATTATCCCGCTGGTTTAGTTGTCTATTTAACTTCAGATTGTAAAACTCCTCTAAGTCTATAATCATCTCATTAGCAACAGGCCAAATAGACTGAGCATCTGCTGTACCATACGGAGAAAGTACCAGAGGCACCTCATACTGGTAATAATTATTTTCTAAATCTGTACCTATTCTGAGCATAGCTACTACATCGCCGTCTTGAGCAAACTCTGATTCTGCGTGTACAAAGAGTTTCATCGTCTTATAGTTACGGATATCAAAATCTAACGTACGGTATGCCCCTCGGGCATCTTCTTTTTCCATATCGCATACTGAAATAGAAAGTGACTGCTCATTCTGCTGCACGTTTCCCTGCTGTGTAGGATCTATCTCTCTACTAAAGCCTGGAGGGACCTTATACGGAATAGGACTTCGCTTACTATTTTCGTTTACATTAACCGTAGATACCACTAAAGTAGCATCATCGTTAGGATCTACAGGCGGACCTACTCTAGGTGGAAATTTTAAGGTCCTCAGATATCTTCTCCAGTCTGCACGCACCAGCTGTAGGTTACCGAAGCGTAACACTACACTGTCTTGGAAACCTTTCATATACATACGCATAAACCGAATGGACTTGAAATCTTGGATTCCTCCTACCTGCTTTTCAAACTGACGAATAGGAATTTTCAACTGATACCAGGTAATCTCATTAGGCAGTGCTCCCGGATCTATCTGATTTGCTGTTACGCGTATAGAATCCGTTACAAAGTTTTGGCCTATTTTAAGATCTTGGGGACTAATCTTGATTTTATATTGAAAGTACTCTTCATTGAGATTCACCGTATAGTCTTGATTTATATCTTCATCATCTGGGATTACACTTGCAGATTTAGGCGTCCCATCAGCTAGGTTATCTAAAGTACTATTCCCCTCAAACCCATTGAATCTTTTATACCTTTCTAATACTAGGGCATTTTCGTCATCATAAACAGGGTCTCTAGGATGGAAGTAGTTATCTCCAGATGGATCCGCTTGAGCTAGCTGATACGCAGGTGAGTTGACCGTATGCTTTGCTTCTATAGAGTTAAGGTATGCTGTAAACCTTTCTCTCTCCACGTCATCATTCATGCCATCTAGTCCTACATCTTGTGAGCCTCTAGCCGCAGGATCATTATCAAAAGCTTTGTTAATAATCTGTCCGCTAGGAGTGCGTGCATAGTTACCCTCACTTACACTTTGAGTACCACCTGGCACAGGTAATCCGTTTTCAGCAGAGCGTTTTCTGTCTGGTATCACATCCTCAGATACACTACCCAGGTTAATATAAAGGTCTCCTGTATTGTGAGTAGTATTATTGAACTTAGAGTATACGAACGGATCCATAAGCCAAATCTCTATGTAGTCTATGTTAGTAGCCTCAAAATCATTAGTCTCTATCCTACGCATAATACCTGCCCAGTTTTCTTCTGGATTTTCCAATTTTCCATTTTTTAGCAGATCTGTAGTATTAAAATTATACTGACCTCGCTCTCGTGGATAATAGCTTAAATCTAAAGTAGGAAGCTGCTGTGGCTGACCCTGCTGTAACTCTATGTCTGGGAATATCTCATCTTGAGTAATAGTACGGACCCAGTGACTCGACTGCTCCAATGGAGTAATATTATCGGGTGTAAATCTACTTTGCCCTTGGAATACTGGATCTATATTATACCACGATAAACTTGCTCGCTTAGAGTTAAAACTACTATCCCTATCTGCAATACCAACTGTCTCAGGAAACAAGTCTGGCTGGCCCTGTGGAGTACTCGCTATGTGCCAACTACGCACAAACTTAAGATCGTAAGGAGTCTCTGCACCTTCAAAATCGTCTATGTATGAGGTGCCTTTATCTCCCTGAGTCTTAGCCTTGTGCGGTATCAGATGGGCAAATTCTCCTGTGAAACTTATTGTAGATACCTCTTTGGTCTCTACAAATGGGAGCTTATCCACCATACGAGTAAGAAAACGTGATTCTGTATTCCATGACCCATCTAGTCCCCAGATAGAGTTTCTCAGTGGCTCGTCTCCTATATTTACCTTATTAGTAAGCGGTCTCTCTGACATGTGCATAAAAGTACCTCCCAATACTAGCTTATCAGAAAACTTATAATCTAATCGTATCCCTACTAAGGACTTCTGCTGTATGTTAATTAGCGAATTGCTCTCACAGGTAGCTTTTATAGCTGCTCCAGAGTTTAAGATTCCTTGGTTTACTATTTTGACAGTACCTAGCGTATAGTCCACTGTATAGTCTGAGCCCTCCGCAAGTGCAGCACCATTAGCAGTTACCCTTACACTTCCTTGTGATATATTATAGCATTGGAGTCTTATCTGATCTGAAGACGACCCCTTGAAGGTCCCTTTTAAGAAAAACTTATTGTGTTTTAAATCTTGCTCTGCATTCCATAAGGTAGTACGATAAAGCGAATCAAAAGCATAATAATCCGCTTTTTTTTCATCTACAAATTTAGATCTCAAAAATGATCCAAAAGGCTCTCTCACTGGAAAAATAATTCTGCCTTTTAAGGCGTCTATGGTCACTCCATCTATAAGGTCAAATACACCGTCTGGCTTAGCCTCCATCTGCTTATTTACCTTATCCAGATTAAGCACGGTAATGAGCTGCTGCTCTCTGATAGCTGGCTCACTGGCATCTACAGGCAGATAGTTTAAATTAGCACCACTCGGGTCATCTGCGTACACCACATTCATAGTGAAGTCTTCACGCTGTAAGTTATACGTATTTAGCGAGTAGATATTTTTCATCATCAGCTCCCACGCTGGCAAGTTTGTCTTTATAGTAGAGTGCTTTAGTAGCTTGAGATTCAGATGATTATTATCTCCTGTAGTAATCGCATTATCTACAGTAAGCTCTCCTACTTGATAGTTAGCACCATTAGCAGTATATTGATATGCTACCATAAGCACTTCGTCATTATTTAGTGACTGGTTTATAGATACATACCCTAGCGTAGGATGAAAGTTAAACTCATTTTCATTTAGTCTTCGTGCATTACTCAGGCACTCGTAATCTACTCCTAGCACAAACCTAGGGTCTGCAGGATCACAAAAAGGCTGCCCATCTACTAACTGAAATAAGTTTGTGTTATTGTTATCGGGATACTGATCTCCCGTGTTGAGTACCCAATCTCTGTAGGCGTTTGACTCGTTTTCACCGAGGTCCATCCAACCCATTATATTTCGAGAGTTCCCTACTGCATTATTCCTATTAGTCACCCATACCTCTACATAGGTTACCATAGTACTAGATAAGATAACAGGTAGTCTAGTAAGTGCATTATCATAATTATCTGCAAAATACTGAGATAAGAAATAATGTCTATTTACATCATAATTGTGAGCTTGAATATCATAATTAGTGACTTGGGCACCACCTGTTACTTCGGTTTCTTTAGTCTCTCCTTTATCCTGAGTGGCTATTACCGCTACTCTAAGCTTACCAAACTGAAGCTGAGTCTTAGCACCAAAGAGGTTTCTACCTCCCTGTATAAGGCTACCATTAAGTGGAAGACTCACGTTACCTAATTCTATACTCTTTACTATATCATCATCACTTCCTTCCCAGTTTAGCTTCATTTGGTTCTCAAACTCAAATGTAGCTTCTGTATCGTAATTCCAATTTAATTTAAGTCTATCACCTATTTGTCCGGTAACATTGAGCTGCATTTTCATGCCAAAGTCGAATTGCCCATTTCGCTGCTGACGTACTGGGAATGCCGGGTTTTCCACTTTATTAAAGTTTCCTCCAAAAGTCACCTCAGCACTACCCGTAGGACGTATATCTATAATACCTCCACCAAATACCTTATCAAAAATCTCAGGAGTAATAGCTATCTTAGGGATAAGTCCTCCCCCCTTTACATAATTATCTGCATTACTCTTTTTGCGATAGTAGACTTCACGGTCACGCTTTTCCTTAGCACGCATATACTCTGTAAGTGTAAGCACACGCGGGCTTCCTATAGATTTACCACCTATAGTGATTACCTCTAAATAGTTTCCCGTAACAGGATCATACTTATATTCTGTTCTTATATTAGGTGGATCTTTGAGATCTATAAGATTAGTAGGCTTATCCTCACCTGGCTTCTGATCCTTGAGCTCATATCTCGTGGCACTATCTTGCTGGGCAAGTAATGGGGTGCTAAGAGAAACACACGCAACCACAATCAAAAAAGCCACCGAGGCTCTCCGTACATTAATTATCAAATATTGTTTTATCAAAAGTTTTGTATTAAAACTTGTGTTCTAAAAGTAAGTGTTTCCTTATATGCTAATTATTGTGTAGCTGACAAAACTACAATAATTGCAGTGATTTCTTTATTAACTCTTCGGTAGTTAAATTATTGCCTGCCTCTTTACTTATCTTCATCAGTATTTTACCAACGGCTGGACGAGCAAATCCAAGAGCCAGTAGTGCATCTGTAGCTTCCTCCATCTCTGTGCTTCCTCCTGATAAGGTATATGCTCCGTCTGACCCTACTCCTCCTAGCTTATCTTGTAGCTCTACCACTAATCTTTGGGCTGCTTTTGGCCCTATCCCTTTTATGCTTTTAAGCATGGCTATATTACTATTAGTAATAGCACTTACCACATCATCTACACTCATACTGCTCAGTATCACACGAGCAGTACTAGGACCTACCCCATTTACCCCTACAAGCTTCACATACATCTGACGCTCTCCTGTGGTAGCAAATCCATACAATGTGTGACTATCCTCTCTTACTATCAGATGGGTATATATTTTCACTTCTTTCTCTGATTTTATGACCTCAAAAGTATTGAGCGATATGTGCAACAAAAAACCGACTCCACCCGCATTTACTACCACTTCTGTGGGTGTAATGCGGTCTACCTTACCTGATATAAAATCATACATACTGCAAGGATAAGATAACTCTGTGAAAAGATATGAATCCGATGTGGATAGTTAATTTGGTTTTGTAGGAACTCGCCTCTAGGCGAGTTCCTACAAAGGTGTGTCCCGACTTAATTTTAGACTTTCTTTGCTGCCTTGAAACTGGATAGGAAAATACTGGTGCATCTTGCATTATTTACCGTGGCTTTATTCTATGCTGGTAATTTTAGCTTCGCAAAATGGGCAATGCCTCAGTATATATCTGCTTATGCATTCATAGTACTGCGAGTAGGAGCTGGAATGCTCTTTTTCGTGGCCTACTATTTTTTATTCAATAGAGAAAAAATAACCGACAAGCGTGACTACTTAAAACTAGCGGTGGCTGCATTCTTTGGGGTAGCTCTTAATATGACAGCTTTCTTCAAAGGCCTAAGTATGACCTCCGCTATCAATGCAAGTGTGCTAATGCTACTCGCTCCCGTATTTGTAGTCATATTCTCGGCTATTGGATACAAAAAACGAATTAAACCGCTGGTCTATGGTGGGATAGTCGTAGCATTTCTAGGAGCTGCTTTATTGGTAGATATCGCGAATTTTTCTTTTAGTGATGCTGGTTTTTGGGGAGATCTACTCGTGATGCTAAATGCTACGAGTTACGCATTCTACCTTTTTTATGTCACTCGATTGCTCCAGAAATACAAGGCTACCACCATTACAATGTATTTATTCATCTTTGGGTTTATATACGTATTACCGCTAGGGGTTAGTGATTTACTTCTGGTAGATTGGGGTGGTCTGCCACCTAAAGCCGTCTTCTCTATGTGCTATGTGATAGCTGGAATTACCATTCTATCCTACCTGCTCAATGCTTGGGCTCTTCAAAACAGCAGCTCTACCACAGTAGGTAGCTACATCTATCTGCAGCCGCTACTTGCTAGTCTCATAGCCATATCACTGGGTATGGACCACCTTACATTAGAGAAAGTAGGTTTTGGATTATTAATTCTTTTAGGGCTTTGGCTGGTGAATAAGGGGAGGTGATAAACTATTTAGTTAAAATATATTCTTTTACGATTTCTTTGTACTTCTTCTTTATTGCGTTCTTGTTACCTTCTATGTACCCTGCATCACTATAGAGCACCTTCCCTTCTGGTGATACTATAAGAGTCTGAGGTAGTCCAACATCTTTGTCATAATGATAATATAGACTGTCATACGCAAAACTTAGGGGATAATTATTCTCTAGCCGAAGTAGCGAGTTTTGATACTTTGGGAAATTTTCTATCACTCCTTTTTCATAATCTGCGTAAACACATAAAATGTCACACTTATCTCCAATTTCATTTTGAAGTTCTGTGAACAATTTCATCTTTTTAAAACAATTAGAACATCGACTATTCCAAAATTCTAAAATTATAAGTTTTTTACCAGGGACAGACAACCTGTTGTCCATATTTGAAGTATAATTAAATGATATCTTCTCTCGATTTTTAACCTCAATGGTTTGTTTCTCAATTAAATACTTTGGTAAGACCAAGAAGGAACTGATATATGCTGCTAGGACGAATACTAAGAGCACTAGACAAGTATGAATTCGTACTAAAATTAAATACTGAGAAATATAAAAAGTAAGCAGAGAAACAATAGGCAAGTAGAGAACGTCGATATTGCCAAATAATATAATTATCAAAAACACTAAATGAAGTGGTAACATTAGTAAAATAATTTTTGGTCTCTTTATAAAATGTATAGCGGCAATTCCTGCAATAGCCGCTATACATATTAAGAAGAACAAACCCCAGATTGGTTCTTGATGATTTATCATAATTATTTCAATCAAAACAAACCATACAACTCCTAATCCTAGGGACAAGTATACTAACCTTCTAGTGTTACTCATTAATGATATAACATTGATTCATTGCTTGGGGTAGGAACGTCATCACATATTCCATCGCACTTATAAAACCATCCGAAACCACAACCATGAGCTGACCCTCCGCAATTAATGTCGTCACAGTTATCCTGTCCAACTTGGCAGCCTCCAAAAATACTTCCTTGATTACACCCGCAGTCATTATCACCACCAAAACCGCCTCCGTCAACTATGTCATCTAGGTTATCTAAATCATAAAAATGATAGAAAGTATTTAGTCCTTCTTGATTTGAGAAACTTTGTTCTAAAACACTTAACTTAGATGGTAAAAAAACTGTTATCATATTCTGATGCTCAGTACTTCCCCAAACATACGAATTTACAGACAACTCTGAAATTAAATCGTTGATAACTGTACCCTGACTATTACTTGGATTTAAACTTAAACAATGATTAAGCTTGTCTAGGGCTAAATCATAGCGATTTTGAGCAGATATAGCATTAAAAATAACTCGAATCTCATCAGAAGTTTTACTCTGAAGATCTGCTCTAGTATAATAAACTTGCATCGCTATACTGCTACCTTTAATAGTAGAATTATTCATGTCTTTCAAAGGCTCTGCCTCATTGCAAGCATAAAAGCCAAAAACGCTTAGTACAGCTAAAATTGCTGTTCCATAAAAATACTTTTTCATAAAAATTAAACAAATAAAAATTGGGTTCTTTTTAGAAAATCAAGCCTTCCCCCGTTATCGCTTAACATAGTCTATACTTCGAGTTTTCTAGAATTACAAAGTGTATATATTTCGTTCACTACAAAGTAATAGCATAATTTTTTTAGGAAAAAATTTTTAGGAAAATAGTCATACATTACTGATTATCAAAGAGAAAAGTTTCAATAAATGTGGACACAAGTTTGTCGTCTCATATTAAAAAAATGCTTTATTAATTCTTTTGGGGCTTTGGCTGGTGAATAAGGGGAGGTGAGTTCTAACTAAATCAAAAATTATAGGTTACGCTCTTAGCTACTAACAGAAAACCTGCTCCATCTGCCAAAGGCAACCCTCCAACCTCTTTCTTTTTTAAAGTACAACAAGAGTTATTACACGTCACTGTTGCACTGTTACTATTTATTGTACTCACTACAGATGGCTTACATCCCGAACAGCCATCACACCAAAATGCATAACCTATACCAACCTGAGTCATAGGTAGAGTGTCACAATCTATAGAAATCCAAAAAACGTTATACCCAATTGGTAGTGGATCATACTCTACGAATACACTATCATTTGGCATTGACATTACGGGATAATGAAAGTCTTCTAAAACAAATGCCTTTAAACCTACATTTTCAGAATTCTGTTCTGTTGATTTATCAATACTAATATCTCCATTAGAGTTACGGGTTATCGTTAGGCTAATTACTAAGTTGGGGTCATTATTAGATGCTGATTTTATTTCAGTTACGACATTCGAGTTACTCCACTGTTTAGATAGTGTAAACCCAGATAAAACTACAATAACTGCTAGAAAGAATACTTGAATACTACTTTTCATCACCCAAAATTACAAATAAAAACGAAGAAATAAACTACACTGAAGCCCGTTAGCTACCTCCTCCTATATTTGCAACGCATAAATGATAAAATCAATGACCGGCTATGGTATGGCCGAAAAACATACTGAAGACTACAGCGTAAAAGTAGAACTACGCAGTCTCAATGGTAAGTACCTAGATATAAACCTACGTATGCCTCGATTTCTGATGCCTAAGGAAATAGAGATACGCAGTACCTATGGCAAGCTTATAGAGCGAGGTAGTGTCACTTTATCTATCAATGTAATCAAGCATAAAGTGAATGAAAATGACGTGCAGATAAACGAGGCACTCGCTACTCAATACTTTGACAAACTAAAAAGCCTAAGCGACAAGCTAGGCACATCAGATCAAGACATCTTTCGCATCACTACTACTATGCAGGATGTGATATACCAAGACGATGAGCAGCTAGATCCAGATCTATACACCTTGGTACAAGATGTAGCAAGGGATGCTTTCGCCATGTACGATGCATTTCGCCAAAAGGAAGGCCAAACCCTACTCGAGGTACTCACCGGATATGCAGACACTATAGCCGCGGGAATCCCCCGCATAGAGGCTCTAGAGCCTGAGCGACTAGACTCTACCAAGGCTCGCCTACAAAAAAACTTAAAACAATTAGTGGAGGATGAGAGTTTTGATAAAAATAGATTCGAACAAGAACTCATATACTACCTAGAGAAGTATGATGTAAATGAGGAGAAAGTGAGACTAAAAGCTCACTGTGAGCATTTTATAGAGAGTATGCAAAACAACCCGAAAGGAAAAACGCTTAACTTCATAGCTCAAGAAATGGGCAGAGAGATAAACACGCTAGGTAGCAAAGCAAACCACGCTGGTATACAAAAAGAAGTAGTAGCCATGAAAGAAGAATTAGAAAAAATAAAGGAGCAAGCTCTTAACCTACTATGACAGCAAATCAGCCACAACTGCGGATGACCGAAAAAAAACAACAAGGTTCTACTATGGACTACTCAGATAAATCAAAGAATAAACTGATTATATTTTCTGCTCCTAGTGGCAGTGGAAAAACTACCGTAGTGCGTCACCTGCTGGACGTAGTGCCTAACCTGGAGTTTAGCATCAGTGCGACTACACGCCCTATGCGTGCTGGAGAAAAGCACGGCCATGATTACTATTTCTACAACCACGAAGAGTTTCAAAAGGCAGTAACAGAAAATGCCTTCATAGAATACGAAGAAGTATACAAAGGAGTTTATTACGGAACCTTAAAAATAGAAGTTCAACGTCTCTGGGCCGCGGGCAAGACTGTTATCTTCGACTTAGACGTGGAGGGTGGTCTTACTATTAAAAAACACTATGGCAACCAAGCATTAGCTTTATTTCTCAGACCTCCATCTGTAGATATCCTGATAAATAGACTACGTAGCAGAAACACTGAAACTGAAGAACAACTCGCCATTCGTATAGCTAAAGTGCATAGCGAACTAAAATTTGAACAACTGTTTGACAAAGTTGTTGTTAACGATGTGTTAAGTGATACTTTTGTAAACGCGGAGAGCATAGTTGCAAGTTTTTTAAAATCAAAGGATTAGAATGAAAGTAGGATTATTTTTTGGGTCATTTAACCCCATACATCACGGGCACTTAATCATAGGTCAGTATATGCTAGACCAGGCTAAGCTAGATGAAGTATGGTATGTGGTATCTCCACAAAACCCATTAAAAAAAGGAAAAGATATAATGGATGCTGACCATAGACTGAATATGGTAAAGCTAGCGATAAAAGGGAATAATAAGTTCAAAGCCTGTGATGTAGAGTTTGATATGCCCATACCATCTTACTCTGCTTTTACATTGAAAAAACTAAGGGAACTACATCCTAAAATAGAGTTTCAACTGATAATGGGTACAGATAACCTAGCACACTTAGAAAAGTGGAAAGATCACGAGGAGATACTGATGGAGTATGAAATTTTGGCTTATTACAGAGATGGATCACCAGGAGGTGAATTTGCAAAAAACCAAAAAGTACGTGTAATGAAGGGCCCTATGCTAAACATATCTGCTAGTTATGTGCGTGGTTTAGTGCGTATGGGTAGAAGTGTACAATACTTAGTGCCGGACGAGGTAGCTACGTATATGAATACTAAGATAAAGTAGCCTACTATCTTAAAGAATTTGAAGCCTGTCTATCAATCTAGATAGGCTTTTTTATGCCCAATGTTACATACTATTAGCGTCCTCAACATAGAATGTGGATTGCTTATCCAACATCTACTACCCATTTATCATAGCAATTAAACTATAAACCGTCTCACAAAAACAGACTCCCTTTGTAACTGGTTCTTTATTATCCTAGCAGACCATCTGACTATACTCGGAAATCACATAGGGTTTAATCCTCAGCAAAGGCAAAGGACATGCATATAAATGCATTGATCTGACTGAAAATAATTTTATTTTCAGTCAGATCAGTTCCTAAATCTTAGTTAAACTATTCTTTGGATTAAACTGATTTATTCCTCTCTGAAATCTGTAGGATATAAAGTTCAGCACTAAACAACGATTTTACATTTCAAACCGCACCTACTTCTTTCAAAGTCCTATACCAAAAAAAAGTGCTCATCCAGACTTTTATCTAGATGAGCATTTATACTTTTTGTCTTGACTACGCTTCTGTCTTAGGCCCTTCCTTTTCTGATGAAGTTTCAGGTACTATTTCAGCTACTGTCTCCTCTACTACTTCTACTTGCTGCTCTACAGGGGCTTTAGATTTAGCAGCTGCGTCAGTAGCACTCATCCCAAAGATTTTTTCAAGGTCATCTTTGAATATCACTTCTTTCTCAAGAAGTTTATCTGCCAGTTGAATTACCTTGTCCTTATTCTCTGCTATGATTTTGATAGCTCGAGCATATTGCTCATCTGTGAGTTTCTTGATTTCATCATCCATAAGTGCAGCTTGCTTCTCACTGAATGGCTTACTAAAACCTTGATCCATATTATAATACGATACGTTACCTATCTTCTCATTAAGTCCATAGATACTTACCATAGCCATAGCTTGCTTCGTCACTTTCTCTAAGTCACTAAGTGCTCCTGTAGAGATTTTATCGAAAATCACTTTCTCTGCGGCTCTACCTCCTAGAGTAGCACACATCTCATCTAGCATCTGATCTGTACGTGTAATCTGACGCTCATCAGGTAGATACCAGGCAGCTCCTAGACTTCTGCCTCTAGGCACTATAGTCACTTTCACTAGTGGATGGGCATACTCACACATCCAGCTGATAGTAGCATGTCCCGCTTCGTGCACAGCCACTGCTCGCTTTTCTTCTGGAGTTATTATTTTATTTTTCTTCTCTAGTCCACCTACTATACGGTCTACAGCGTCTAAGAAATCTTGTTTTTCTACTTGCTTCTTATCATATCGAGCGGCTATCAGTGCAGCTTCGTTACACATATTTGCTATATCTGCCCCACTAAATCCAGGAGTCTGACGTGCTAAGAAATCTTTATCTAAGTTTTTCTCTGCCTTGATAGGCTTCAAGTGTACTTCAAAGATCTCACGACGCTCATTAAGATCCGGCATATCTGCATATATCTGACGGTCAAATCTACCTGCTCTGAGCAATGCTGAATCTAGTATGTCTACTCTATTGGTAGCTGCAAGCATAATCACACCCGTATCTGTACCAAAGCCATCCATTTCTGTCAATAGCTGGTTTAGTGTATTTTCTCTCTCATCATTACCGCCTTGCATAGCATTTTTACCTCTAGCTCTACCTATAGCATCTATCTCATCTATAAAAATGATACACGGAGCTTTTTCTTTGGCTTGCTTAAATAGGTCTCTTACTCTGCTAGCTCCTACTCCCACAAACATCTCTACGAAGTCTGATCCAGAAAGTGAGAAGAAAGGCACTTCTGCTTCTCCTGCCACTGCTTTTGCCAATAGTGTCTTACCAGTTCCTGGAGGGCCTACGAGTAGGGCTCCTTTGGGTATCTTACCACCTAAATCTGTATATTTCTTCGGATTTTTCAGGAAATCTACTATTTCCATTACCTCTTCTTTGGCACCTTCTAGTCCAGCTACATCCTTAAAGGTTACGTTTACTTTCGTATCTTTATCAAAAAGTTGAGCTTTTGATTTTCCAATACTAAAAAGCTGACCGCCGCCTCCTGCACCGCCTCCGCCGCCCATGCGTTTCATAATAAACATCCAGATTAATCCGAATATAGCAATGTATAACACCAATGTAACTAGCGGATTATCCCATATACTCTCCTTAACTTCAGGGTTTATACTTACTTTATCAGTGGCTGGAAGATCTTTCTGAGCCTCCTTTACCTGATTATTAAAGTACTCATAATCCCCTATATCTGATAAAAAATAAGTGAATGACTTAGGGTTCACGAGTGACCCTTCAGGTACATCTTTCTTATACTCGGAGTCTTTCTTAGCTTCTTCAGTAAGGTATATCTCCGCCTTGCTTCTGTTTACCACGGTGATTCTATCTACATCTCCATTTTCTACCATGGTGAGCAGCTTATCCACGTTTATCTGCTTACCTCCCTTAGGAGATAAGAAAGTGATACCTATAAATCCGACTGCTAATATGGCATATATCCACATTAAATTAAACTTAGGTTTTCCGCCTTTAGGCTTCTTACCATCAAATGGATTCGATGTATTATTCTGATTTTTAGGCTTCTTACCTTTATTTTTTTCTTCTGACATTAGTCTTTTCTGTCTCTATGCATGTATAACGATACAACCTCTATGCCACCTAAAAAGTTCTAATGTTTTTACCTATTCGTCCTTGTTTAATCCTCTTCTATCAAAAAGAGTGCTTTTTTGGCAGTTAAATCACACGACGGATAGGCGGATTTTAATTCGTATTTATTCTAGCTACCACAGTACGTGATAGTTTGCTCATCGTTCATTAAATTTGCAGTACATGTACGATTCACTACAACAAAAGCTTTCAGCAGAATTAGAAGAAATAAAAAAAGCTGGATTATATAAACAAGAGCGAACTATCACCACACCCCAAGGTGCAGAAATAAGCACGGAAGAAGGAGGAGAGGTTCTTAATTTTTGTGCAAATAACTACTTGGGTCTCAGCTCTCATCCTAAGGTGATACAAGCTGCTAAAGATGCTATAGACACACATGGCTACGGTCTAAGTTCTGTACGATTCATCTGCGGTACACAAGATATACATAAGGAACTAGAGCTTAAACTATCTGAGTATCTCGGTACAGAAGACACTATTTTGTATGCTGCGGCTTTTGATGCCAATGGTGGTTTATTCGAACCTCTTTTTGATGCGGAAGATGCGATCATTTCAGATGCTCTAAATCATGCTAGTATCATAGACGGAGTACGTCTGTGTAAAGCACAACGATACAGGTACTTGCACAATGATATGGAAGACCTAGAGAAGCAACTTATAGCTGCTCAAGATCTAAGAAACAGGGTAATAGTAACAGATGGTTCATTCTCTATGGACGGCACTATAGCTCAACTGGATAAAATAGTAGCACTAGCAGATAAGTATGATGCCAGTGTAATTATAGACGAATGTCATAGTTCTGGCTTTTTAGGAAAAACCGGACGTGGTACTCACGAGCACTGTGGTGTAATGGGTAAAATAGAAATAATCACAGGCACACTAGGCAAAGCACTAGGTGGTGCAAGTGGTGGTTTTACTTCTGGCAAAAAAGAAATAATAGAGATGCTTCGTCAGAAAAGTCGTCCCTACCTATTCTCTAACACACTAGCTCCTAGCATAGTAGGTGCTAGTATAGCGGTACTAGATATGCTAAGTGAGACTACAGAACTTAGAGATAAGCTAGAACACAATACCATGTATTTCCGTGAGAAAATGACGGAAGCTGGTTTTGATATCACTCCGGGTGTGCACCCTATCGTACCTATAATGCTGTATGATGCTAATGTGGCCCAGGAAATGGCAGCCAAAATGCTAGAAGAAGGCATATTCGTAGTAGGTTTCTACTTCCCAGTAGTACCTAAAGGTAAAGCAAGAATTAGAGTACAGCTTTCTGCTGCCCACGACTCCTATCAGTTAGATAAAGCGATCACAGCGTTTATTAAAGTGGGCAAAGAGATGGGAGTTATTAAGTAATAAGACTCAACCAAAATAATTACAAAGCCTTCTTCAAAATATTGGAGAGGGCTTTTTTATTCTACCCCTATTTTATCTACTTCAACTATACCTTCTACTGAGGTGATCGCTTTATAGTATCCGAGGTGTAAGAAGAAAACACTTCTGATGGCATATCCTGCAAAAATCAATTCTACAGCTCCATACCAATGCAGTAGTTTAAATAATGCAGAGCCAAAAATCAGCACAATAGTTATAGCACTTATTATATACCACTGGATAGGCCAGACAGCCGTATTGTCCAAATGATTTCTGCTAAGTGAGATATACACCAAGTATAGTTTTGAAAATGCTCTAACCACAAGACTCGCTAGAAAGTCTGCCACGACTAAAGCTACACAACTCAATACTCCCAAACCTATACTGTATTTTTTGGATATAGTGCCCTCATAGTATCCATGCAAAATCTGAAAAATAAAATGCAATCCCAAAAGAGCCAAAGCTACCTTTCCAAACACACCTCCCAACGCATATTGAATAGCTAATGCAGCATTAACCAAAGCTGCAGAAATATAAAAACCAAGTATTACTGCTTTTCTCCTCACGCTAACTTCTCTATCGCATCATCTGAAAACGAACTTACGCAACTATACCGATAATAATAACCTCCATTAGTGTTGCTAGAAAACACATTATTGCTATTAAATGTCGATAAAAGCACCAGATATTCGCTATATTGCACCATAATGGCAAATATACGCAAATCAATAACGTTTACAGAACCACTCAATGACTGGATTCAATCTCTTATTGCATCAGGAGAATATACAAATGAAAGCGAATACATAAGAGACCTTATACGACAAGACCGCAAACAGAACAGTAAGCTACAACATCTTCGCACTGCAATACAAGAAGGCATAGACAGTGGAGTAAGTACTAAAAGTCTGGATCAGCTATTTGAGGAAAAGAAGAATCAAATGATAGCAGATGGGCGTTTATAGCTTCAGTTACAAAGCAGAGCAAGACATATCACATATTTTCGAGTATAGTATTGAGACCTTTGGGTTAGTTCAAGCACAGCAGTACAACTCTGAACTACAAGTTTGCCTTGAACGCCTGTCTGCTAATCCAAATCTAGGTAGAAATAGTTTTGAGATTCGTGCTAACCTAAAATATTTTTATTTTCAATCCCATACAATCTATTACGTAAGCAATGCTGACGGAGTTTTGGTAGTTCGTATACTTGGCAATCAAATGGATGCTAAACGTCATATGTAAAACCCCTCACTCCAACTTCTCTACCACTTTATCCAAAAATGAACTCACCCAGGCAGCGTATTGAGTTCCTGATGGGTGTAAGTCGTCCTGTGCCCTAAACGCTGCATTGGTCTCCGCCTCTAAAGAGATCTCTGTAATGTTATAAAAGTTTATTCCGTATTCTTCGCAGATGGTCTTGCTCCACAGACTACACTCAGCTAGCTCTTTTGTGATTTCTTCTTTTTTATAAGCATCAAATGGCGTATAGCCATAATTAGGGATGGATACTACGAAGACATTATCCTTTTTCCCACCTGAATACTTGATAGCACTGTCCAATAAGCTCCGAAAATCTCTTTCAAAATCTGCTATTGGCATTCGTTGATTCTGATTATTGACTCCTATGGGCAGAGAGAATAAGTCATACTTCTCCTCTAAATCGGCCCGCTCTATTCCTTCTTGTAGGTCGTCTGTACGCCACCCGTTTTGAGCTATAATCTTAACTAGCAGCGAATCTCCTGTTTTAGCTAGTATGCTATCTGCTAGCTGATTAGGGAAGTTTTCTGAAAATGCTACCGAAGTTCCTATGGTATAACTATCCCCAAGAGCAAGATACCACCTAACAGTTCTGACCGTTTCCTCTTGTGCAGTAGGGTGTACATCTGGAGTAGAGGAACAACACATAACGCCCAAAGCGAAAATACTGCTAAAATATGCTTACACATGAATTCAAAATTAACCATTTAGAAAGTGTCTAGTCATTAGAGAGCAAAAGCTATTCTTATATTCGCTTTACTTACAAGATACCATGACTGATCTAGACATAGCCCAAAAAGTAAAAATGCAGCACATCAATGAGATAGCTGCCAAGCTAAATATTGACCAAAACGACCTAGAGCAATACGGAAAATACAAAGCCAAATTGCCTCTAAATCTTATCAATGAAGACAAAATAGCACAGAGTAATCTTATCTTAGTAACCGCTCTGACTCCTACTCCAGCAGGCGAGGGGAAAACCACTGTATCTATAGGGCTAAACGAAGGTCTAAACAAAATAGGCAAGAAATCCGTGGTAGTACTCCGCGAGCCATCACTAGGTCCTGTGTTCGGGATAAAAGGCGGTGCCGCTGGTGGCGGTCACTCTCAAGTAGTGCCCATGGAAGATATCAATCTTCACTTTACCGGAGATTTTTCAGCTATAGAAAAAGCAAATAACCTGCTCAGTGCTTTAATAGATAATAATATTCAAAGTAAAACGCGTAGCCTCGGCATAGATCCACGCACCATCATCTGGAAACGTGTGATAGATATGAATGACCGTGCTCTCCGTGATATTACTATCGGTCTAGGCGGCACAGGAAATGGTATCCCTCGTCAAGATGGATTTAATATCACTGCTGCTAGTGAGGTCATGGCGATACTGTGTATGGCTAAAGACATAGACGACCTCAAGGAGAAACTAGGCAACATCTTCATAGGATATACGATGGATAGAAAGCCTGTATATGCTCGCGATCTGAATGCTGAGAAGGCAATGACATTGCTTCTGAAAGACGCTATCAAACCCAATCTAGTACAAACACTCGAGCATAATCCTGCTATTATTCACGGGGGACCTTTTGCTAATATAGCCCAAGGAACCAACACCATCATAGCTACTAAAATGGGGATGAGTTTATCCGACTACGTAGTGACAGAAGCTGGTTTTGGTGCTGACTTAGGTGCGGAGAAATTCTTAGATATAAAGTGTGGATACGGAGGATTAAAACCCAAAGCTGTAGTGATAGTAGCTACTATCAGAGCTCTTCGCCATCACGGTGGATCACCACCAGACGAATACAATGATGCGAACTTAGATAGAGTAAAAGCAGGTTTTGTAAACTTAGAAAAGCACATCGAGAATATGGGCAAGTTTGGTTTACAAAGAGTTGTAGCCATCAATAATTTCTATACTGACTCTCAGGAAGAAATAGACTGGCTCATAGCAAAATGTGCTAGCCTGGATGTGAAAGCAGTACTCAGTAAAGGATGGGCAGAAGGCGGAAATGGAACCGCTGACCTAGCCAAAGCAGTAGTAGCCGAGATAGAAAGCGGCAAGAGCAACTTCCAAAAACTATACGACTGGGATGCTCCTGTCAAAGACAAAATAGAAAAGATAGCCAAAGAGATATATGGAGCAGATGGTGTAGACTATGCTGCTAAAGCAAATGCAGGTCTTAGAACCATCGCTAAGCTAGGACTGGACCACTTGCCTATATGTATGGCCAAGACTCAAAAATCATTCTCAGATAACGAGAAACTGCTCGGCAGACCTACCGGATTCCGTATCACAGTGCGTGAGTTTGAGATAGCAGCTGGAGCAGGATTCCTTATTCCTATACTCGGTAATATGATGCGTATGCCAGGACTCCCTGCTGTACCCGCAAGTGAGGGTATGGATATAGATAACAATGGCGTGATTACTGGATTGAGTTAGGGGATATAATTAGATCTATGAATTTATAGTGTTCCCTATCTGACGGAACACATCATCAATCGAATATCCAGGTTTGACATAAATCAAATGACATTTATTTTGTTGGCATAAAAGCTTTTTCCTCTTATCACGTTCTTTGTTTTTTTTATATGCTTTTTCCCCTCCAAAGAACTCAATTGGTTGGAAGTGTTGGTCTCCTTGGTACTCTATTCCAATGTTAAACTTTGGAAAATAAATATCCAAGTGCTGTCTACCTAACCAACTAGGTCGACCATGATGAATTACTACTTCTTCGCTAAACTTGGTTTTTATTTCATAAAATAAGTTTGTCTCTGAAATCCATCCCTCACCAACTCTAGGTAATCCGATTCTTTTACGAATCTCATTTTCCGGTTCATTAAATGTCTCCAAGTATTCTTGAACAAGGTTTTCATCATTAAAAACGTCACTAATACTTAGATTAAAAGTTACTGGAAAATCGTAAGGCATAGCGTCTCCATTATGATGGCCGCTGACGTACTTCAAATAGTTTTTATATCGTGGGACGTCTCCTTGTTTACTAATCCACTCTTTGTTATCATTTAAACTCACTAAGGGAATTCCTTCTAATGCCTTACATTTAGCATCGATTATAATATAATTACTTCCTTTTGTTCTAAACTTTGACGTAACAGCATTATGTTTCTTAATCATTATTACCTTTTCTAAAACATCACGATAAGTGTAATCAGATATTCTCTTAAGTTTTAGTTTCGCGTAGTAGTTCTTTTCAAGTGTAGTTACTATTTCTTCATCCTCGAATGTTAAAGGTTCAAAACGACCATCATCCATCTTGTAATAAGGAGACCCTAAATGCCCGTTTGTTTCGTGAAAATATAGCCCATACTCTATTTGTTTAAATTCGTGATTCAAACAGTTTGAGAATTTATCAATCCCAAAATATTTAATCTGATCTATTGTAATCCATTGCCAGCTGACTTGTCCTTGAATAAAAAAGCGTTTTAATGCACTTCTCAATCTTAACTTTATGAATTGGAACTCTAATTCAATATCGCTACTGATCTTTTTCTTAACTATGGTAGATGCAACTCCATCAGTTCCTGAAATTTTATGAAAGATGCCAACAGAATCGTGACTCACACTATCGTGTATAAACCGCTTATCTCGCTTTGAATAATCAAGAATATTTAAGCACTCATTCTTGTATTCAGGACTTAGTGATAAACCAAAATTTTCTGTTGGAGCATAGAATATTGCCGTTGTATGAAACTCAAAGTGTCTATTAATACTGTATGGAACTTTATAGTTTTTTTTAAAATACTCCTCGATATATGTAAACAAATCCACTTTGCCGTTTCTCGTGTCTATCGAACTAAGTGGACGGTATTTATAAGTGTATCTTGCCGAAAACTCTTCATAACATTGCTCAACCCACAATGGCAATTCTTCGCTATAAAACCTTTCGTATCTACCCATTTATTTTAATTCATATTTTTATATAAAAGTTGATTGACAATCTGGTGGTTAATTTCAAGTTTACAAATACGAAATTAAAGATATTTTACAATATTTTGTCCAATCACCCCACTTCCCTTACCAAGGCATATATCCATACCATTTAAAACATTAGTACGAACACCAAAATAAACCAAAGAACTAGGAACCTATTTGCAAGTAGATATTTACGTAACAGTTAATAGAAAACATAACCCTCACACCATTAACAAGATTTTAAAAAGCCCATAGGATTCATTATAATTTTACTAATTTGCGGACGAAAACAATGAAAATAGATACAACCCGTGACTCACAATTGCTTTTTCCTTCTTATGTGCGACTACTTTTAGTTCCTCAGAGAATGGAAATACCTGGCCGCAGCAGGCGGGGACGTATGTTGTGTGGTGAGTTGTGTTTATACTAGTGTTGCCCACAAGTTAAAAAAAACCAAAAGAAATGAAAATATACGAAGCGAATAATGAATTAGAAAGTATTTTACTAAAACAAGATCTTGTGGCAACGACTTCTGAACGTGATAAAAAGAAAGGAAAAAAGAGTTTTAAAAAAACGAAACAGTCACGAAAGGAAATATTCTTTGACCATATACAAATAAGAATTTTAAATGGTATCGGACAAGATAGCCGAATAAAAATTACGGAATCTGAATTAAAAGCTCTTATTCTATATTTCAAACTGAATTCAACGGATTTTAAAGAGCTTGAACCAAACGGACAGTTCAATTTTGAAAATACTTTAGAAGGACTAAAGTCATTTAAAAAAGAAGTTGAAAAACTAACTGAACTGAATTTAAATAAACCAAGAAGGA
>Ga0222644_1000233_pt1 | contig 23325 bp, 21 predicted proteins | sample AntAcemetagen291_FD_179800 | JGI IMG/M metagenome (GOLD analysis project Ga0222644, IMG submission 179800) | Saline water microbial communities from Ace Lake, Antarctica - #291 | ecosystem: Environmental > Aquatic > Non-marine Saline and Alkaline > Saline | place: Antarctica: Ace Lake...
CATCTAATACCACTCTTGCTTTAAATTCTGAACTGAATTTTCTTCTTGTAATTTTTCCCATTTCTTTCGTGTTAAATTTACGCGTTTCTTAACTTAGACTATGGTCCTGTTTTTGGGGAGTGTTACACTATATGTACTCAATGCAATAGCGGATAATATAAGTGCCACTATAAGGGTAATGCCTGTGAAGAAACCTAATATCAGCATTACTAAAGAAACAGTACTTAAAATGTTAGCATTATTATACTTACGCTTTACCTCTTCCTCATCTGGCGGATATAATTTGTTCTGCTTTTTATCTTTATCAAGATAAGAAAACACCTTCTTTTCTACTCTATTAACTAGATTTTCTTGTTTATCCAACTTTACCTGGGCAGAGTCACTTTCGTTAGTTTGAATTTCCTGCTCTGCCACAATTGCCTTTAACTCAAAATAGTCTAGCCCCGTTTCCTGAATGACCTTGTCTCTAGAAACATTAGCTTGAGACCTAACTTCTTGTTTATCATTTGTTTTTTGAGACTTAACCCTCAACATTCTATTAGAGTACTGACTGCATCCCGCCAACAGTACTATTGCTGATACTATTTTTATTGTTTTCATAATTATATTAAAATAACTTCAAGTATTTCCCACGAACATAGCCTAAACCCGTAGTAGTGATATACTGATAACTGAGGTTAAACACTATCTCATTACAATCATCTACCATCCCATATAATTCATTTCGTCGTACGATTATCCTATTCAAATTTAGAATCAAAGGGGGCAAGTCATATATGACCGGAAGTTTTAATTCTCCAAATACATTATATGCTCCCCACTTTCCTTGATGAGATTGTACAAGTATAATTCCATTTTTAGGGAGTCTAACGTCTGCAAACCTGAATGGCACTATAGCGTGCATCTTTTCATTTAGTATACTTTTATTGAAGCTATCCCCTACTATGGCATATCCATCTGTAAAATTACTAGCTACCGCAAATACGTATGGCGTTAGTTCCTTACCATTCGCATTTATATAGGCATACAGCTCACCACGAGAGACATACGCTTTATCTTGTGATAATTCACTCACTTCAGTGTATACATACTCAGAGATGAGTACACTATCCATTAGTATTGCTTTCCTAGTACTGTTTGGATGGTTTTTTACTTGCCACGACTGAGAAAAAGCAGTAACAGTAGCCAGACATAGTATACACACTATACTCCTCATTCTACTTCTCTAAAAGACAAATCATCCCCTAAAAACCAATGTCCATTGAGAATAATGGCCAAAAACTTTAGCTCATAGATATGCTTCCGTTTTTTGAACTCAGTAGTTACATAACAATACTCATATCCTTCCTCGTTTTCACCATAGTTATAGGCTACTTCTCCTCTTTCTAGCTTATGCAAATTAATCCTACTCTTTTTAGCATACTTGATTATTTTCTTATAATCCTTCTGTAAACTTCTGTATAATAGCTGCTGCCGATAAATCACTTGCTCCTCTCTATACTCTATAGATAAGGTATCAAAAGTAGATTTCAAGTATCTCACCTCTGGGACAAAAGGCTTCAGTCCTGCTAAATCCTCTCTGATAAATGCTTTGTATAGCGTATCACACAGCTTCGGAAGTGAATCGTAGAGTATAGGTCTATTTGCATTGCTATCTAAAATATGATCCTTAAGCACATACAACTGTGCACTAGCACTGATGCCCATTAATAAAAAAACTATCCCAAGTATAACTGCCTTCATGTAACTATTTAGCAAAACAAAGTTAAGGACAAAAAAATACAGTACGGTGAAGTGTACAGGAGTATAAACGGATAAATCACTCTTTTTACAGATAAAAAACCAAAGTAGCTAACTCCTACTCTCAGTAGATATTCATTTTTAATACCTTTGCTTGATGCTTATCATTAGAACACCAATGCTCTACATAGTTACCTTCTTGATAATCCTAGACGGATGCTCAGAAGGTCCTAAAAACAAAGGGATAACCATAGTAACTACCACAGGTATAGTAGGTGACTGCATACGAAATATAGTACCAAAAGAAGTGACCGTGCTGTCGCTAATGGGTGCCGGTGTAGACCCGCACCTCTATAAAGCTAGTCAAGGAGATATAGCAAAACTAGCTAGTGCAGATATCATAGTGTATAATGGCCTCCACTTAGAAGGCAAAATGGCTAAAATGCTAGAAAACTATGCAAAGCAAAAGCAGGTATTTTCACTAGGAAGCTATATAGACAAAAGTAAACTAAAACGTGCAGATGAAACCTCTGATTTAGTAGACCCTCACATCTGGTTTAATCCAGAGATATGGCTAGAAGGGCTACAAGGAGTAGCTGCAGAGCTTTCCAAAATCAAAGGATTAGATAGTACCGCTATTCGCTGTGAAAAATATGCCAATGATATAAAGACCAATGTCAAAGCACTTTCCATAAACTTAGATACCAGTTTATCTCTTGAGAAACGCATACTTATCACCAGCCATGACGCATTCGAATATTTCGGTGATGCATTTAGTTTTGAAGTACGCGGCCTGCAGGGCATATCTACGGCAGCAGAATATGGTGCCAAGGATGTAAAAGATCTCATAGACTTTATTATAGACAGAAAAGTAAAAGCAGTATTCGTAGAAACAAGTGTAAGTGACAAAAACCTAAGAGCCGTCATAGAAGGAGCTAATGCTAGAGACTATAAACTAGAAATAGGAGGCACACTTTATAGTGATGCACTGGGACAAGACGGCACGCCAGAGGGTACTTATGTGGGCATGCTAGAGGCAAATATTTATACGGTAATAAAAGGACTAAAATGAGCACTCCTATAATAGAAGCACATAACCTCACTGTAGTTTACGGCAGAAAACCTGCTTTATGGAATGTAGATTTTAAACTGCCAGAAAAGCAAGTCATAGGTATAATGGGGCCAAACGGAAGTGGCAAAAGCACTCTTCTGAAATCTATAATGGGTGTGGTAGAACCTACAAGTGGTTTCACCAGAGTATATGACCAAGAACTGGATGACGTCAGAGATAAAGTGAGCTATGTGCCTCAGCGACAAGAAATAGACTGGGACTTCCCAGCTAGTGTATGGGATATAGTAGCGATGGGTCGCTACCAAAAGCGTGGGCTGTTTAAAAAACTAACAAGTGAGGATAAAGACATCGTAACGGACAGTCTAGAGAAGGTAAATATGCTAGGCTATGCAAAAAGACAAATCAGTCAACTCTCTGGCGGTCAGCAGCAGCGAATATTTCTAGCACGTGCTCTAGCCCAGCAAGGGGACTTGTTCCTTATGGACGAGCCATTTGCAGGCGTAGATATAGCTACAGAGGAGATGATCATAGCACTACTGAAGGATATGAAAGACGCAGGAAAAACACTCGTAATAGTACATCACGATCTTCACACTGCTCAGTCCTACTTTGATCACTTAGTCCTGCTTAATACGCGACTCGTAGCAAGCGGACCTACTAGCGAGGTATTCACAGATCAAATCCTCACAGATACGTATGGGGGTAGACTGACGACCATCGCTAAAATCAGTCAAGAAATGGAAAACAAAGAATTCCCTATGAGACATAAGTAGCACTAATGAGCATCTGGGAACATATCGTCACCTTTTTCTCTGCTGAAAACTATACGCTATTTGTAGTAGGTATAGGTTCTGGTATCCTCTGTTTTGCAGCAGGTGTAGTGGGTACATTTACTTACCTACGAAAGCGTGCACTCATAGGAGACGTCATCTCTCACTCTGTATTACCAGGCGTTGCCATTGCATTTATGCTCACTGGAGTCAAGAATCCAGTATATTTTCTACTAGGAGCTATATCCTCTGGGTTAATTTCTATATGGATAGTAGACTATGTTCAAGCTAAGTCTAAACTAAAACCAGACACCATATTAGCACTTACACTCAGCGTATTCTTTGGTATAGGAATAGTGCTGCTCACTAAGATACAACACAGTGGCAATGCAGCTCAAAGCGGACTGGATAGCTTTTTGTTTGGCAAAGCAGCATCTATGGGCATATTAGATGTCCAATTATTTTCAGTAATAGCTGTAGTAAACGTCTTGTGTGTTTGGTTTTTCCTTCGCGGATTTAGCCTAGTCAGTTTTGATGAGAATTATGCCAAAGGACTTGGGTTTAACACCTCCTTTCTCAAGTCATTTTTAGCACTCATTACTGTAGTCACTGTAGCTATAGGCGTACAGGCAGTAGGCGTAGTCTTAATGGCCGCATTACTCATAACTCCAGCTGCTGGTGCTCGATTCCTTACTAACTCTATCTCAAAGATGCTTATATATGCTGGGTCGTTCGGTTTCTTAAGTGGAGTGATAGGCGTAGTCATAAGCTATAGCGGCACAGGTATGCCCACAGGGCCGTGGATAGTTGTAGTGCTTTCATTATTTGCACTTCTGGCTATACTTTTTGGCAAAAAAAGAGGAGTAGTGGCCCGTATGAAACTACGAAATGCGAATAATATAAAAATCAACAATGAGAATGTGCTAAAGGACGCTTACAAAATAGCAAATAATGGCATGAATACTATCTCAATAAACGAACTCGTAGATAAAGAAAAGTATCCGATACAAAAACTAAAATCCGTACTTAAGAGACTAGAGCACGAAAACTACATAGACCAAATACGTGGACTCATAATACTCAGCGATAAAGGGAGACTAGCAGCTAGAGAAGTAATCCGAAAGCACAGGCTTTGGGAGATCTATCTCTCTAAGTACTTCCAGCTGGATGCTGATCACCTGCACGATGATGCAGAAGGTATAGAGCACGTAATCACGCCAGAGATAGAAAAAGAACTTATACGACTGCTAAAAAGACCCGAGACGGACCCGCATCAAAGTGAAATACCTTACTAATGAATGATTTTTACATCATATTCACTGCTAGCTTAGTAGCTATAAACTGTGCTCTTATGGGCAGTTTCCTAGTAATGCGAAAGATGGTCATGATAGGAGACGCTATATCCCACTCTGTATTGCCAGGCATATTCATAGCCTACTGGATATCAGGATCTACCGCCAGCCTACCCATATTAATAGGAGCCTCACTTAGCGGTATACTAGCTACACTTATGATCGAGTGGTTTACTAAGAAAGCTCGCTTACAAAGCGATGCAGCCATAGGTGTATCCTATACCTTATTATTTGCCATTGGCATTATACTTATATCAAAGTTTGGAGCAAACGCAGATCTAGATCAACAATGTGTATTATATGGAGAGATAGAGTATGTATCGCTTTGGCTACAGCCTATTGTAGGAGGACTTATGCTTCCCAAGCAAGCTATTATTCTTTTAGTAGTCTGCATTCTACTCATAGGAGCCGTTATCTGGGGGTACAAAGGCCTCTTTATCACAACCTTTGACCCCAATTTTGCATTATCTACAGGTGTAGCTGTCACTTTTTGGCACTACTTCCTTATGTCAGGAGTTTCACTTACTACAGTGGTTAGTTTTGAGTCTGTGGGTGCTATACTAGTCATAGCATTTCTCTCTGGACCACCAGCAATAGCCTATTTACTTACAGAGGATTTTAAAAAGATGATCCTCTTAGCTTGTACAATAGGTATCGCCTGCTCTGCTGCAGGTTATTATGCTGCAAAGTGGTTAGATGTATCCGTAGCTGGAGCTATATCTACAGTCATAGGAATTGTCTTTGTGATAGTTTTCGTCTCTACTTCTATAGTCAAAAGTAAAGCAGCTGTAATATCTGCCTAGATTTAGTGTCATACCCTCACGAATGTGCACTAGGTGGACATTTATCTCGGTATTATTGTATTGATAAATAAAACATAGATTTCCTGAAACGTAAAAAAACCATACTAAGAGGTTTGCTATGCTCTGCTTTTATAGCGGTCATCTCATTTTGTCATGCTCAGGACTCATCGGTATTTTTTAGATTAGATAAAGAAGAAATCCTCATTGCAAATGCCCAAAATCTAGAAGAAGTGCTAGCACTGGTCCCAGGATTAAATCAATACACATTAGGTCTAACTACCCATACCAGTTTTTCTACGCTAGACTTCAGTCAAATAGCCATTATAAAAGACGACTATCCTCTTCTGATGGATCAGAATGTAGGCTATGACCTTCAGTCTATACCCGTATGGGACTTAGAATATATCGAAGTAGCATTTTCTCCTATTTCTACGCTAGCCAAAAACAGTACCATCGTCATACGTCTGTATACTAAGAAATTTCTAGACCAACCGTTTTGGATAGAAACGAGTGTGACAAACACTACGGCAAATGATCTTCATGCTAACGTGCTCTTAGGGCTTAGCAATAAGGTACACGCCCTACAAGCTGGACTAGGGAGAAGCTTCACAGGAGCTCTATATAATTCGGAAGGACTCCGATCTACAGCTGTAGGAGGTGCAGAGAGGTACGACGTGAATCTACAATATAAGTATCAGATACTAAAGAGTATGGAGCTGAACATACGAAGTGAAAACAGTAGACTAAGTGTGAGAAACAAAGGTTCTATATTATCTGGTCTCTCTAGAGTACAAGATATAAACCAGCGAGTTAATAGGCACTTACTTTTCGGCTCCTTGAAGACGCAAGTATCTAAAAACCACACGATTACCCTAGACGGTCAGATACATCGTCTCAAAAACGAAATATCACTTATAGATAAAGACCTCAACTCTGGCATATCAGAGCAGAACCATACCGAACAAAAACCTCTCAGCACTGGATTCGACTATGGATCTATGAGACTTACACTAGACGCTACACAGAAGCACCTTAACTATACTATGGGTATAGAATTAAGCAATACCTCTGACAATACATACAAGACTATCAATGGGATACGAAGTAGCTATGGCGATTATACTGCTTTTGGTAACATTAGCTATCAATACAGAAATACCGTGCGGTTAGAAGGTGGTGCTAGACTCTTAAACAACAGCCTCACTGGAAGCTATTTACTTCCATCACTAAAGCTCACACTTGCTCCTCAGAAAGAATTGCAAATATCTGGAACGTATAGCCAAGTGGTAAGCTACCCCTCCTTTGAGTATCAGTTTTACCCCGCACAGTTAACCGGTAATGCAGTCAACAATATATTACTAAAACCGAGAGTAAATAACACCCTTCATATAAAACTTACTATAGATAATCCGCTCATAAAAGGCAGTACTGGAATACTGCATGTACGCTCGGCAGATATACCTCGCACAAGTGAAAATAACACCTATATAAATATAGGTAAAAGTACAAGCACTACCACATATGCTAGTCTAAACTTCAGCAATGACTTTCTCACTATAAAACCAAGTGCTCTTATTCACGGGAACAATTACCTGAGAGACACCAGCAGTTTCAGCTTTTTTCATCCAGAAATCAATATTTTGGCTCAATTACGTATCCCTAATACGTTCCTAGAACTAGGATTTATCGGACGATTCTTAGGGAAAAATACTTCCTCACTAATTATAGAAAACACCATATATCAGGAAGAACAAAGTGGGACCCAACAACTTTCTGCATACCTGAGATACAAGCTGTTAGCTAATAAGCTACACTTATCACTATCCATCACTAATATCTATAATGAAAGTAGAATAGCTAGAGACACCTATCTAACTAATGATATAGACAGAGAACTCATAAGCACTGCTCAGACTATAGTGGCTAAACCTATAACCTATGCTATAAGAATAGCCTACGCCATCTTATGAAAGTCTCAAAGTACATAGTGATGTTGCTGTTATTGTCAGCTTGTTTTGAGCCAGACGAGATCCTGCCAAAAAGCAAGATTCAAACTACTAAAGTACGACTAAATACAACTAATAATCAAGCAGCATATCTATGTCTTAGCGAGCTAAATCGATCGTATGACAGCACAGGTAATACATGGCACCTTCGGTTTGAAAACGAAACCAATAACTGGGGAATATTCTTAAACACACTCAGTCAGGTAGCCATCTATAATACTAGAAATACCAAATTTGATAGTATAACTGAGTACTATGAGCTGTCGCAGGTGGATTGGCAGTTTGATATATCCACTAGTGAAGGGCTTACCCCAGCAATGGGCAAATGGGGGGACTTCAGTTTTGACAATCCAAAATCTTTCAAAAACATTTATCTAATATCTTGGCCAGGAGATCTCTCCCGGTTAGTCTACAAATTTCAACTACTTGACGCCAAAAATGGCTCTTATCATTTCAGATATGGCACTTTAAACGGCTCATTAGATAGAACTATATGGCTCCCTAAGGATGAGCAATATTCATTCGGGTATTTTTCTTTTAAAAGTAATGAAATCGCTACAGAAGTGGAACCTAAGAAAGATAGATGGGATATTTGTTTTACATTTTTATCAGACTCCATAGCCAAGCATGAGGGTATACCATATCTGCCTACACTCGAAGCTGACATAGGCCTGTATCAAGGTATACTGCTCAATGAAGGACTAAATCAGGCTGCTATTGATACCATTATGAGTTTAGAGGATACAGATTTTTTCTACGCTAAAAATCTTCCTTACCTAGAACAAAAAGAAATATATGACCTCTTCTACTTGTGGAATGACAATTTAAAAAAGATAGAGGTGAACCAAAAACTGATTTTATACCTTACAGATGGCAGTAAATACTATGCTATCAGAGCTTCCAATTTCGTGCAGTCACCTGACGGCACATACACTACAGAGCTGAATGTAAAACAACTCTAACTGAGCGTAAACTGGGCATTATTAAATGTGCCAGAACTCATAAGTAAAATATTATCACCATTCTTGAAAGAGGCATCCACTAAACTCTCTAATACCTTTGCTTCATGCACTATCTCCACATCACCAAAGCACTTCTTTACATAGTGAGCATCTAAATATTCCATTTTTTTATGTGCAAATACTTCGTCATTGTAAAAAACAATCCGTCTATCTGCAGAAGACATAGAATCCTTATAAAGAGGCAAAAATGCTTTAGTAAGACTACTAAATGTATGCAACTCAAAAACTGCTAAAACTACTCCTTCATAGGTCTCCGCCACAGCTTTAGTAGTAGCCTCTAACTTGCTAGGAGAGTGGGCAAAATCCCTAAAAACTACCTGATTCGGTAATTCAACTATCTTTTCCATTCTTCTACCCGCACCTGTAAAATCGGCTATTGCCTCTAAAAACTGCACAGGAGAAACTCCTAAGTGCTCACAGACCAGCAGTGCAGCTTGCATATTTTGGAGATTATGCTTTCCCACGAGCAATGTTTCATATAAATTTCCTCCCAGTTCTATGACTGCTCCATCTCTCCTATTTGTAAATGAAGGTGTATCATATGCTTCATTTAATACGCTAGTCTCACTACTGAGCATAGCTAATTCCTTATCTCCCGCATACCAATAGTACTTGGCATTTTGATTATGTGTATGTATATATTTCCTAAAAGTGTCAATGTATAAATCAAACGTAGGGAAAACATTAATATGGTCATACGCTATGCCCGTAATGATGGAGTAATGCGGATCATACCATAAAAACTTAGACCTAAGATCTAATGGAGAAGTAAGGTACTCGTCCCCTTCTATAATAATAAGAGGGGCATCTGAAAGTTTAACAGAAAGATCAAATCCATCTATAGAGCTTCCTACTAAATAGTCAAAGGCCAGCTCTCTCTTTTGCAACACGTGCATTATCATGGCAGTAGTGCTCGTCTTACCATGACTACCCGCTACTACCACTCGTATCTTATCACTAGATTCTGCCGCTACAAATTCTGGAAAGGACATCACTTTCAACCCTAATTTTACTGCCATAAGCAGCTCAGGATTATCTTTTCGGGCATGCATGCCTAATATGACAAAATCAATATCAGAGGTTATGCTGGTGGCATCCCATCCAATGGAGGTCTCTAATGCTGCTTTTTCTAAATTACGCTTAGCCGGATCATATATAGCATCGTCACTTCCTGTGACCTTATACCCTTTTTGCTTTAAGGCTATTGCCAAATTATGCATTATGGCACCACCCACCGCTATCAGATGAACTCGTTTCAATACTCTTTTGATTTAAACATTAGCGAGGCAAATATAAATACTGAATAAAGAAAAAAAATACTATTTGTGGAGATACTCCTACTAGCTGGCTTATTTAGTTTACAATACCTTATGCAAGATAAATAACTACTTGTCTATCTTCTTACACACCACAGCAAAAACTCTCAATAATAATCCGAAATAGTACGGTATACTTCACTTACAGTCAGTTGATTTTACAAGCAATATTAAGTTACAGCCATTACGTCATTATAGCTACGGTGAACTTGGCATAGCTATAAAGAAAAAAGACTCAGTCCATAGTAAAACATCGGATAATCACAACACTCTAGGTACTCTTTTTTTCTATTATCTTCGCAGAGTGATTTCTATCATACTACCTATATATAACGAGGAAAAAGGACTAGTACAGTTCACTCAAAATCTGAATGATTCGATACAAGACATTCCACATGATTTTGAAATTATTTTTGTAAATGATGGAAGCCAAGACCATTCACTTTCTGTCATTTTAGAGCTTTGCCGCCAAAACTCTGCGTATAAATACATCAATTTGAGCAGAAACTTTGGCCATCAGATAGCTGTAACCGCAGGAATAGAGCATGCTAAAGGAGACTATATAATACTAATGGATAGTGATGGACAAGACCCACCAGAAGTAATACACCAGCTACTAGCTAAAGCAGAAGAAGGCAATGATGTGGCCTATGCTCAACGCGTAAAACGCAAGGATGAATCTTGGCTAAAGAAGATCACCGCGGCTACATTTTACAAAATACTAAATAAAATCACCTCCGTAGAAATACCTGTGGATACCGGAGATTTTAGAATAATAAATAGAAAAGTAGCAGATGCCCTCATCCGGATGCCAGAGAAACAAAGATATCTCCGAGGACAAATAGCGTGGCTCGGGTATAAGCAAGCTGCTGTAAGCTATGAGCGGGAAGGCAGAAATGCTGGAGAGACTGGTTATACCTATAAGAAAATGATCAGCTTAGCCTTAGATGCGATTACTTCATTCTCTAATTTTCCACTGCGTCTAGCTACTATATCTGGTTTTGTATGTGCATTTATAGGCCTTCTTCTGATCATATATACACTTTATGCCAAATTTATCCTGAAGATATACGAACCTGGTTGGCCTTCGCTTATGATCACGATTGTATTCTTAGGGGGTATACAGCTGCTCGGTATAGGTATGATCGGTGAGTATATCAGCCGTATAAATGATAATGTAAAAAATCGTCCACTCTACCTCATCGCAGATACTAATATAAAAAATGCATAACATCGAGCCTTTTTACTTATGGAGGGACATTTACAGTTCTGATCAGGATTCCAAAGCACTAAATTTTGAGAATGAATACTCAGAATTTCATTATACCAATAGAGTCTACAACTATCTGCTTCATCCACAGTGGGATAATTTTGGCAGCGAAACGCTTTTTTATAAGCTAATCTATGCTGACTATGAGGAGTCTTTCTGTGTGATAGAACTCATAGGAGAATGGAATGATGCCATTAATAATGACATAATGCTGCTCAAGACTGAACTCATAGACCACTTAATAAATTGTGGACTTGAAAGCTTTGTGATTATAATGGAGAATGTCCTTAACTTTCACTCTGCCGACGACGACTACTACCATGAGTGGAAAGAGGAGATAGAAGGCAGTATCTATTTTATAAACGCACTGCCTCATGTGCTGGACGAGATGGACAGCATCAATCTAAAGCACGCAGTATCATACGGAGATAGGCTCAATGATGTAAACTGGCGGAGCAGTAAACCGGATCTGCTGCTAGATCTACTAGAAACTAGGTATCTCGATATTTAATACTTTTTTCTTTACCCTTATCGTATCCACTTGTATATTGCTCCATTTTTAGCAAGGCGATATTTTACGTGAAAGTAAACAATGATATAAGATACAAGCTAATATTTAGCATCTATGAGCACTACCATCTCGGCGTACTCGTGCAGCCTTATGTAGTAGCCTATACTTCCCTAGACACGCTCTCACTTACCTACCAAAAAGTATTCTCTGGCAATGCTTCTTATTACACCAAACTGACTGACGATGAACTTGCTCAAATAGCTACATTAGATAACATCATGGAAGAACATATAGTGCGTAAGTTCTCTCCCAAGCAACGTATCCGACCTAAAGAGTATTTTCAAAAACACTTTGATAAAGCACAGCACAAAGCAGAGATAAGACCATATATAGAAACACAGCTCCAAGCTCTTTTTTCCATTCTACCTACCTCTAGCAAGAGTCTATACCTGGCAGATGATATAAATCCCGCTCATCGCAGAATCAATATCAATGAAGACTTCACTAAAGTACTTTTTCACTTTAGAAGAAATGAAAATGGTACCGCTTATTTCATTACTATAAAATATGGAGATGAGCGTATCCCTTTTATGAAACAAGGCGGTCTACTATTAACCAGTAAACCTGCTAGGCTAATGGTACACGGCAGATTACACTCCTTCTATGACTTCGTAGATGGAAGTAAGCTAGAAGTATTCCTAAATAAAAAGCACGTATACGTTCAGCCAGAGAATGAACACACCTATTATTCTAAATTCGTAAAACCACTACTAGAGACCGCACCAGTATTTGCACAAGGTTTAGAAATCAATACTGTAAAAGAAGCAGCAACTCCTAAACTCAGTCTAGTAGAAACACTACTGGGTTATCAATTTAAGCTAAGTATAGTATACGGCAAGGCAGAATTCTCATTTCACCAAGATAAGCTATTTCACGTAGATCTACACTGGCAAGGGGACGAGCCTATCTTCACTAAATACAAAAGATCGCGGATATGGGAAGCCAATAGAGTAAATGCTCTAAAAGAGCTCGGGTTACAACCCACTACCAAATCATACTTTACACTACAAGACAGTACACTGCTGGCAGCTATCACTTGGATATGCGAAAATAGTGAACTCTTAACCGCTAGTCACTTTATAATCACCACTGAGCTAAATGAAACCTACAGCACGCAACTTCCATCCCTAAACTATACTATAGGTGATAAGATAGACTGGTTTGACCTAGAGGTGATTATCACTATAGGTAGCGAGCAGCTCCTCTTTAGTAATGTAGTGAAGGAAATGAAAAAGGGACGCAGCCAAATCACACTACTGAGTGGCCATATATTCCTCTTTCCAAAAGAGTGGTTTGCATTAGGCAATGCCCTGTCTAATAGCGGTAAAAATGGAAATACTTTTCAAGTAAAAAAATATCAAATAGACGTACTTAGTCTTATAAAATCCAATAAAATAAAGGAACACCTGAACACCCTCGTGGATATTAAAGAAGAGTATCCACACAAGCTATTTAAAGGAACACTTAGACCGTATCAAAATGATGGACTAAGCTGGCTAATATTTTTGAAAAATAACAACTTCGGAGGAATATTAGCTGATGACATGGGCTTAGGAAAAACAATACAAACACTGGCCTTTTTGCAGCGTGTAAAACAGGATACCCATCTATTATCTAACCAGCCAAGCTTCTTGCTCGTAGCCCCTACATCTCTGCTACATAATTGGGTGCAAGAGATAGCCACTTTCACTCCAGACCTAAGTGTAGCCATACATAGCGGACCTAAGAGAGCTAAACATGAGGATGAACTACCCGCGGTGGATATCCTCATCACCACTTACGGTCTTATCCGAAATGATATACAACTCTTCAGTTCCATACTCTTTGAAACAGTAGTGCTAGACGAGAGCCAAAACATAAAAAACCATTCTGCTAAAACGACACAATTCATACAGCAGCTTACTGCTAAATGCCGAATAGCACTCACAGGCACTCCTATAGAAAATACAGTGAGAGACCTCTGGAGTCAGATGAATTTTCTAAATAAGGGCCTTCTTGGCAGTCTAAAAACCTTTGAAGAAAACTTTGCCAAGCCAATAGAGAGACAAAATGACAATGCAAAAGCTCAAGAACTACAAAAACTCGTAAAACCATTCCTACTGAGACGTACCAAGTCAGAAGTAGCTAAAGATCTACCACCGCTCACTGAGAAAATAGTGTACTGTGAAATGACAGAAAGTCAAGCCAAGTACTATGAAAAGGTAAAGTCAGAATACCGAAACAGTATAGTGGACCTGGTAGAAGAAAAAGGCCTTCCAAAGGCCAAATTCTCCATACTACAAGGACTCAGCAAGCTAAGACAAATAGCTAACCACCCCGTACTCACAGATAAGGAATACACCGCTGACAGTGGTAAACACGTCATACTACTAAACAAAATAAAAGATGCCATAAGTGATGGACATAAAGTACTGGTCTTCTCCCAATTTGTCAGATATCTTAACTTATTAGAAAAGGACATCAATGCACTGGAGCTGCCCTACTTTAAACTTACTGGCAGCACCACCAAAGAAAAAAGGGCTTTATATGTTGCGGAATTTCAGAAAAAAAAGGAGGCTACCGTATTTTTGATCTCACTAAAGGCTGGAGGCACTGGACTAAATCTGACCTCAGCAGACTATGTATTTATAGTAGACCCATGGTGGAATCCTGCAGCTGAAGCACAGGCGAGAGATAGAAGTCACAGAATAGGCCAAAAACACAGTGTCTTTAGCTATAAATTCATAGCAAAGGACACTATAGAAGAGAAAATTACCGCTCTTCAAGCTAGAAAACAGCGAATATCTAAGGATATCATCGTGTCAGAAAACAGTATTTTATCAAATTTGGATATAAATGAATTACAATACTTATTAGCTTAATTAATATTAAACTAACTTTGAACTATAAAATAAAATATAAGAAATGAAAAAAACACTTACTCTTTTACTTTTAGCCGTTGCTTCTATCGGTTATGCCCAAATAGATATTGCTATAGAATCTATTGATAAACCTGAGTATATCCAAGACGGTACAGACGGGAATACTTTATTCCAATTGCAGTTCACTCTGAAAAACAATGGAACGGCTCTCAGTGCAGGAGATACTATCCTTTACTCTTGGGCAATATTAAATGAAGCTAGAACTCAAGTACTAGTAAATGCTACTCCACAGTTGTTCAGTTTGGGAGGCGACGTGGTTACCGGTAGTAGTTTTCAGTCACCAACGTATAACGTTACGATAAATGCTACTATAGGGAATTCCATTCCAATCTCCTTTGCTGTTTTAGCCTATGTTTATAACAGAAGCACAAGCCCAGTAGATGCAGACTCTACTGACAATTCATTATTTAAATCTTATATATGGGAAAAGCAATATGGTGCGTCAGTATCTAATGTATCCTATAATGATGATAACATAGCTGTATATCCTAATCCTGTATCTACAGAACTAAACATAGATTTACTATTTGCAAAGGGCAATGGTGTGAGTATTCAGCTAATGGACCTAAACGGAAAAGTTGTTGCTGATAATTCTACTATCATAGGGATTTCGCCTAATAACTTCACAATGGGCGTTGCTAATTTAGAGAATGGACTTTATATACTTAGAGTAGCCAACGGAAAAAGTGTAAGTACTACTAAAGTAACTATAGCTCACTAATCTATAGTTCGATTACAAAAAAGCCGTTCCCAATTGCATTGGGAACGGCTTTTTTGTGCAATTAGACTAAGTTTGCGAAGTAAAAATAGAGAACAGTACACATGGCAGGACATAGTAAATGGGCCAATATAAAACACCGCAAAGCAGCTCAAGATAAAAAGAGAGCCAAAGTATGGACTCGTATCATAAAAGAAATCACCATAGCCGCACGCGATAGTGGTCCTGACCTAGACAGTAACCCCGCACTGAGGCTGTGCGTACAAAATGCCAAAGGAGCTAACCTGGCTAAAGACACTATAGAGCGTGCTATCAAAAAAGGAAGTGGTGCAGAAGCCGCTAATTTACAGACCTACACCTATGAGGGATATGCTCCACATGGCATAGCCATATTCGTAGAAGCTACTACAGATAATTTAAATAGAACCGTAGCAGCAGTAAGATCTATATTTACAAAAAGCGGAGGTACACTAGGGACCAACGGATCGCTTAGTTTCATATTTGATACAAAGGGAGTATTCACCGTAGACAATACATCCCTAGAGGGAAAAGACGAGGAAAATCTAGAGTTAGAGCTGATAGACGGCGGAGCAGAAGATGTAGAAAAAGACGAGGAAATTACGGTCATCTACACCTCTTTCGATGACTATGGTAGTATGCAGGCTAAACTGGCAGAACTGCAGATAGAGGCCATAAGCACCGAGATCCAGCAAATACCAAAAAGCACAACCATACTCAGTATTCCTGAAGCACAGGAGGTACTGAAAATTATAGACAAATTTGAGGACGATGATGATGTACAGTGCGTATATCATAATCTAGAACTCACAGAAGAACTAATCGCTACACTAGAAGAAGGATAAATGAATAGAAGAGACTTACTCACCCAAAAGCTCGCAGAGTCTAAACTAGGCGGTGGGCAAAAAAGAATAGATGCACAGCACAGTAAAAACAAACTTACTGCTCGTGAACGACTGGACCTACTGCTCGATAAAAATTCTTTTGAGGAAATAGGTGCTTTAGTAAAGCACCGAAGTACAGACTTTGGTATGGAAAAAATGCACTACCCTGGTGATGGTGTGGTGACCGGATATGGAACTATATCAGGCAGACTAGTCTATGTTTTCTCTCAGGATTTTACTGTTTTTGGTGGATCTCTATCAGAAACACACGCAGAGAAAATCTGCAAAATAATGGACATGGCTATGAGAAATGGAGCACCAATGATAGGTCTCAATGATAGTGGCGGTGCACGGATACAGGAGGGTGTGGTCTCTCTAGGTGGATATGCAGATATATTTTACAGAAATACTCAAGCTAGCGGTGTGATCCCTCAGCTAAGTGCTATAATGGGGCCGTGTGCAGGTGGAGCCGTATACTCTCCTGCTATCACAGACTTCATACTCATGGTAGAGGACACTAGCTATATGTTCGTGACCGGTCCTAATGTGGTAAAGACGGTGACCAATGAAGAAGTGACTTCTGAAGATCTAGGCGGTGCCAGCGTACATTCCGAAAAAAGTGGAGTAGCACATCTCACAGCTGCTAACGACCTAGAAGCTATAGAAGACCTCAAAAAACTCCTCAGCTACATGCCTCAAAACTGCGAAGAACAAGCTCAGAAGCTGGACTATAAGCTGACAGACGAAATCAGAGAAGAATTAGCTACTGTAGTACCACAAAGTGCTAATCAGCCGTATGACATACGTGAAGTAATAAATGGTACTATAGATACAGGTACTTTCTTTGAAATACACGAAAAATTTGCCCCAAATATAGTAGTAGGTTTTGCTAGGCTAGCAGGCCGCAGTATAGGTATAGTAGCTAATCAGCCTGCGTACCTCGCGGGGGTCTTAGATGTACCTTCTTCACAGAAAGGAGCTCGATTTGTTCGTTTTTGTGATTGTTTTAATATCCCACTACTCGTATTTGAAGATGTCCCTGGTTTTTTACCTGGTACGGATCAAGAGTGGAATGCTATCATAACTAACGGAGCCAAACTGCTCTATGCATTCAGCGAAGCTACGGTACCGCGTATCACTGTGATTACCAGAAAAGCATACGGTGGAGCTTATGACGTGATGAATAGTAAGCACATAGGAGCTGACATGAACTTTGCTTGGCCATCTGCAGAAATAGCAGTAATGGGAGCTAAAGGAGCCGCTGAGATAATTTTCAGAAATGAAATCAAAAATGCAGACGATTCAGCAGCTAAGCTGGCAGAGAAAGAAGCTGAATATGCGGCGATATTTGCCAATCCATATCGAGCTGCGGAGCGAGGATTTATAGATGACGTGATACTGCCCGAACAGACCCGTGTTAAACTTATCAAGGCGTTTGCTATGCTAGAAAACAAAGTAGTAACCCTACCTAAGAAAAAGCACGGAAACATACCACTTTAGCCTTCCGCATATATAAGCGGAGAGTCATTATACGCGTTTCAACTTCAAACTTGTCTGTGGATTGTTAAATTTGTACAAAATGGTCCGATATCTTATACCTTATATTCTAGGAGTAGTATGCTTAGCATCTTCGTGCAATTATCAAAATGAGGAAGAACTTTTTCCCAGCACCACTTGTGATACTGAAGATATGTCTTTGGCCAATGATATTATACCTATTTTAACTAATTACAGTTGCTTAAGCTGTCACTCTACCGTAAGCAATCAAGGTAGTGTAGCCCTAGAAGATTATGATGACCTGAAGAAATGGGTAGATAACGGTATTTTACTTAAAAGTATGCAACACGACGGAGCGTTAGCCATGCCACAAAATCAAGCTAAAATGAATGCTTGTGATATAGAAAAAGTAGCCGCTTGGATTGCTGACGGAGCTTCAAACAACTAACTCACTATGAAAAAGCCAATATCTCTACTCATAATACTCATATCACTAGGGGCGTTCTTGTACGGATACAGAGCGTATAATAAACCACACACTGACGTAGCTTCTACAGAAGCCGCAGAGACTATTTCTGCTTCAGCTATTTTTCAAGCCTTTGAATTAGATGATTCTTCCGCTATGGTAAAATACTCAGATAAGGTCATATCTGTAAATGGGCTATTAATTCGTCGCGATCTTAATAATAAAAATGAACCACAAATAGTACTGGAAGGCAATGGATATGACGGATTTATCCGCTGTGGGTTTAAACCAGAATACTTAGACAAGATCATAGCTTTACAGGATAGCACATACATCCATCTCAAAGGTATCTGTATGGGAATGAATGGCTCAGATGAGCTAGATTTACTCGCTGATAAAGACGTGGTACTTTCTAACTGCACACTTATTGAATAACATAACAACAATGAAAAACATAAACATACTTACATTAGTAATCATCTGCTTGGGAATGGTGGCATTTACAAATCACAGCGGAGGTATATTTAAAACCAACACTGGAAACATAAACGTCTTCAGCCATACGGCTATCGAGGATATCACTGCAGATAATCATAAGGTTAAAACTGCCTTTGACGGCACTTCGGGCAAACTTCAATTTAGTGCACTAATCAAGGATTTCGAATTTCCAAAAGCACTCATGCAAGAGCACTTTAACGAGAATTATATGGAAAGCACAAAGTTCCCTAAGTCCACCTTCAACGGAATGATAGAAAATATAGCAGCTGTGAACACCGGAACAGATGGTACCTATACATCAAATGTCACAGGTAAACTGACGATCAAAGATGTAACTAAAGAAGTATCTGCTCAAGGTACATTCACTGTGAAAAATGGAGTAGTCAATGCCAAAACTACGTTTGTCATTAATCCTGAAGATTATAATATCACAATACCAAAAACTGTAGCTAGTAAAATATCTAAAGAAATTAAAATAACGGTAGACGCTGACTATAGACATGCTCACTAATTAAGAATGATCTAGAGGATAGAACTGCTTAGAGTAACCCAAGTAATACCCTTGTCCTAATAGTACACAAAACAGATATATGCTCAAAAGTGCTCTTATACTACTTGCTACTTTTGCTATGTACATAGCAAGTGGTCAGACTATGGATCTGCTAGACGAAGAAAGCACTCCTACTGTAGTGTACACTTTTGCTACCTTCAAGACCAATAGAGTGGTAAATGGACACAGTATAGAAACTGTAGCTAAACGTGAATTTGATCTTAAAATAGCTCATCGCTTTGGATTTTTAAGTGGCGGACCTTATGACTTATTTGGGCTAGATCGAGCTACTATGCGTATGGGTGGTGACTATGGCATCACTGATAATCTGAATGTAGGAATAGGACGTAGCACAGAAGATAAGACGTATGACGGATTTGTAAAATACAAGTTTATCAAACAAAGTACAGGTGCTAAAAAAATGCCTATAACGGCCACTTGGGTTTCACATATGGGTATCACCACATCTAAATTTACTCAGATCACTAGAGAAAACGAATTTTCCCATAGAGTACATTATACCCACCAGCTCTTAATAGCTCGCAAGTTTACCGAAGGTCTGAGTGTGCAGCTTAGCCCTACTCTAGTGCATAAAAACTTAGTAGACTCTGCGGGTTTCTCTAATGATATATTAGCCCTAGGCATAGGCCTCCGTCAAAAGCTCACCACACGAACTACTTTAAATCTAGAGTACTACTACGTATTACCTGACCAACTCGAGAGTGACAAAACAAATGCATTGTCTGTGGGTTTCGACATAGAGACTGGCGGACACGTTTTCCAATTGTTCTTTACGAATTCCAGCGGTCCTTTTGAAAAGGCATTTATCACGGATACTAGGGCTAAGTGGTTAGATGGAGATGTGAGATTTGGTTTCAACATAGCTAGAACATTTAATTTTTAGTAACTTCGTTAATTCATCATAAACTTGACACTATCAAAAGAGCTCTACTTATATCGCTTTTTACACTTATCCTCTTTAGAGTGGATGCAACACATATAGTGGGTGGCGAAATAATATATACCATACTCAACGCAGATCAAAACCAATATAGAATCTCGGCCCAACTTTTTTTCGATTGTGAAAATGGCGATCCTGGTGCCATACAAGGAGACGATATTCTTATAATATCTCAGTGGGATGCAGTGACTGGAGCATATCAAGGAGATTTTGAAATCAACAAAACAAATGCAACAAGTGTAACCGAAAATTCAAGTTACAATTGTGTTAAAAACCCCGGGGATGTCTGCGTTACTTCCACACAGTACTTCACCACACGTGCTATCAATCCGGGAACAAACGGCGTAATCCTGAGCTGGCAGAGATGTTGCAGAAATGACAAAATTGATAATATAATCAATCCTGGAAGTTCTGGATTTACCGCATGGACCAAAATCCCTCCTAAAAGCATTCCTAATAATAGTGCCTATATACCAGAAACTCCTCCTATTTATGTATGTATAGACGCACCTCTATCCATAGATCAAAGTGCAATAGACCCTGATGGAGACTCCTTAGTATACAGTTTTGTGACCCCTTTTTTAGGTGGTGCTGATGAGCCTCCTGAGCGAAGAAGACCGAATAATCTAGGCGATTATGAATCCCCTCCATTTAGAAGAGTGCAATGGCGACCTCCTTACAATATATTCAACCAATTACCAGGATCTCCTGCACTCAATATAAATTCTCAAACAGGAGAAGTAACTGTAACTCCTACAGAAACCGGAGTGTTTGCTATTGGAATATTAGTCCAAGAATATAGGAACGGTGTCTTAGTAGGTGAAACACGTAGAGATTATCAAATTACGGTTATAAACTGTGTCTTTGATATACTGGCTAACTATAGAATAGAGGGTGGCACTGCAGTAGGCGGTATCTATAACTTCGAATGTGGTGATACCATAAATATTGTAAATACAAGTATTGTTAAGTCAGGACTATCGGCTAAGTTTTTTTGGGATTTTGGAGACCTTACCGCTACTTCAGACACGTTGACCACCTTTGATAAAAATATTTCCGTAAGTTATATCTACCCTGGCAATGGAGACTATACAATCACCCTAAAAGTCACATCCAGTATTTGCAATGACGACTACAAGTATGGTGTGAGAGTGCGAAGTACTAAATCTTTTGAGCTAGGCCCAGATATAATATTTTGCGAACCATTTGTACAGATTATTGATACCCGAGTAAGAGATGCTATTAGTTACTCTTGGAATACTGGAGCAACAAGTCCTAGTATATCCACATCACAAGAAGGAACTTATATAGTAGAAGTCTCTTATGGAAAATGCAGTTATATAGATACCGTAGCACTATCCTCCGACCCAGTACCTGAATTTGAAATCTTAGAGGACACCTTAGTCTGTGATACTATAGATATTGTGCTCGATGTAGGCGTCACTGGTCTTCGCTACCAGTGGAATACAACTCCACCTCAAACTAGTCCAAGTATTCGAGTAGAAAATGCTGGGCAATACATTGTGACCGTGAGTAACGATAACTGTGTCATTAAAGATACCACGCGTATATGGCAACCTACCAAGCCAACTGTTGAAGATGCTTTTTACTGTGGTGACTTTAGTCACTTCGTAGATGTTGGAGATATAGAAGAAGCCACCTACCTATGGTCTAATGGTGCCAATAGTTCTTCTACTACATTTACGGATGGAGGGCTTAAATGGGTACGAGTAAATCAAAGACATTGTCCAAACTCAGACTCATTTACCATCACTAACCCCATTATAGAATTAGAACTAGGACCAGATATCCATTTTTGTGATGTTCTGGATACTACTCTAGACGCCGGGCCATCTGGGATAAAGTATATGTGGAACACAGGAGAAACCACACGTACACTAAACGTTACTACACCTGGCAGATATAGTGTAGAGGTAGAAAATGCAGAAGGTTGCACCTCTTCAGATAGTATAGAGCTTACCCTAAGTCAATCTCCAGAAATATACTTAGGTGAAGACACTACTATTTGTGTAAACTCTCCTACTACTTTTGGAGTAAATACTCCATATTCAGTATATACTTGGAACACAGGAGAAACCACCCAATACATCACAACTCAGAGTGAAGGACAATATGTACTAGAAGTTACAGATGATTTGGGCTGTAAAGGAAAAGACAGCTTATTCATAACCCTAGACCCTGAGGCACTTCCTAGCGTATTATATGTACCTAATGCATTCACTCCAAATGGTGATAACCTCAATGAATTATTCCCCTACAAGGATGAGGTCATACAACCAGGGTATTATATTGCTATATATTCCCGATGGGGAGAAAAAATCTTTGACTCCCGTGAAAGTGACACAAGCATTTGGGACGCATATTACCAAGGTGAAAAAGTTCCTCCTTCCACTCTTATATATTTTATGTACTACAGAGGTTGTGATGGAAATGCTCGCACAGCTAAGGGAACTGTGCAAGTAATTTACTAAAGATTCAAAATCCCTTCTAATCTACAGTCTGCCAAATATATGCTGACCGTATAGATTACTTAATAACCTGAGTTCGATCAATATTTTGGATTCAAAAGATCTTTAAATAGTGAGTTTCGAGTGAAAATGGTGAAGCAATAGTGAGCTATTTGAAAAGAATTTTAGCAAGAAAATGGCCGTTTAAAATGTGATCGACATAAATTGTCCATAAAATCTCCTAATCACTGTTGTATAAAAATCTACTCCTCAAAAGAACGATCGAAATCAGTTTAATGCCACATTCAAGTTACAAACGCAACCCCTGGGTTAAATAATAATTGGTTCATTACAAATATAGGTGTTTCGTAATTGTAGCGTTTTCTAGGTCTATTGTTTAGTATAGTTTCTATCTCCTTTAC
>Ga0222644_1000234_pt1 | contig 23318 bp, 15 predicted proteins | sample AntAcemetagen291_FD_179800 | JGI IMG/M metagenome (GOLD analysis project Ga0222644, IMG submission 179800) | Saline water microbial communities from Ace Lake, Antarctica - #291 | ecosystem: Environmental > Aquatic > Non-marine Saline and Alkaline > Saline | place: Antarctica: Ace Lake...
TGCTTTACAAGCATCATCATCCGGCAGTTCTTTAACAAAACTCAGTATATTTTGACCTTTAAATACTTCCATAACCCTTGTGTTTAATGATAACAAGATACGGAAACTATATGACTAACTCAATTAATTAATTTAGGGTTCCGCTTTCGCGAAAGCGGGAAAACAATAGCTACAACCACTTATAAAAGTATCTTTTAGGAAAGAGCAATGTCGTAAATTTGCAACTCTCAAAAGAATTTCATGAGCATTCAAAAACGTTTTACGATTACGGCAGCATTGCCTTATACTAATGGCCCTGTTCACATAGGGCATCTCGCCGGAGTCTATGTGCCTGCCGATATTTTTGCGCGTTACCAGCGTATGAACGGCAGTGATGTTGCCTTTATTTGTGGTAGTGATGAGCATGGAGTGCCTATTACGATCAAAGCAAAAAAAGAAGGGATTACTCCTCAAGAACTGGTGAATCGCTACCATAAAATCATTGGAGATTCTTTTAAAGAATTTGGGATTACTTTTGATAATTACAGCCGTACCAGTGCGCCTATTCATCATGAAACAGCAACTGCTTTTTTTACTAAATTATACAAGGACGGTAAGTTTATTGAGCAAGTGACTGAGCAATTATACGATCCAGAAGCAGACCAGTTTCTAGCAGATCGTTTTGTGGTGGGAACTTGTCCTAAATGTGGCAATACAGAATCTTATGGAGATCAATGTGAGAAATGTGGAACTTCTCATAACGGTACCGATTTAATAGATCCTAAAAGTGCTATCACAGGAAATACGCCAGAATTAAAAGAAACCAGACACTGGTTTTTACCACTGGATGAATACAGCGATTGGTTGAATGAGTGGATCGTAGAAGGACATTCTAAAGACTGGAAAACAAATGTATTAGGTCAGGTAAAAAGCTGGATTACAGATGGATTGCATCCTCGTGCGGTGACTCGTGATCTGGATTGGGGTATTCCTGTGCCAGTAGAAGGAGCTGACGGTAAAGTACTTTACGTATGGTTTGATGCTCCTATTGGGTACATAAGTGCCACTAAAGAATGGGCAGCTCGCGAAGGAAAGAATTGGGAAGATTACTGGAAGAATGAAGACACGTCACTGCTTCATTTTATAGGTAAGGATAACATTGTTTTTCACTGTATTATTTTCCCTGCGATGTTAAAAGCGCACGGCGATTATATCTTACCAGAAAATGTACCTGCAAATGAATTCCTCAACTTAGAAGACGATAAAATATCTACTTCAAGAAACTGGGCCGTATGGTTGCATGAATACCTGGAAGATTTTCCTGGACAGCAAGATGTGTTGCGTTATGTGTTAACGGCAAATGCTCCAGAAACAAAAGACAATAACTTTACATGGAAAGATTTCCAAGCGCGTAATAATAATGAGTTAGTTGCTAATCTTGGAAACTTTGTCAACCGAGTGATTGTACTGACTAATAAATATTACGATGGAATCGTTCCAGAAACTTCAGGTCTGACACCTAGAGATCAAGACGTACTGGATCAAATCAAGACCTTCCCTAAATCTATAGGAGACAGTTTGGACAGATTCCGTTTTAGAGAAGCATTACAAGAACTGATGAATCTTTCCAGTATAGGAAACAAGTACATTGCAGAAGAAGGGTTAGAACCTTGGAAACTCGTAAAAACAAATCCAGAGCAAGTACAAAACATCATGTACGTGTGTTTGCAGATTACGACGGCATTGGCTATTTTAAGTGAACCGTTTTTACCTCATACCAGTGATACACTTAAAAAGATACTAGATTATTCTAGACTTGAAGGAGAAGGAGAAGGAGAAGGAGAAGGAGAAGGAGAAGGAGAAGGAGAAGGAGAAGGAGAAGGCGCATGCGATGCGCCGCCAACAGCGCTGCCAACAGCGCTGCCAACTGCGCCGCCAACAGCGCTGCCAACTGCGCTGCTTACTCCATGGAATCGAGTGGTGGGCTCAGAGCCACTACTGCCATCAAATCACAAAATTAACCCATCAGCATTGCTCTTTTCTAAAATAGAAGACGAGCAAATCCAAGCACAACTCGATAAACTAGAAGCTACAAAAGTGGCTAATACTAAAGAAACACTCACTCTTATGCCACAAAAAGAAGAAACGAATTACGACGACTTTATGAAAATGGACCTGCGCGTAGGAGAAATCCTTACCGCAGAGAAAATGCCTAAAACAGACAAGTTGATGGTCATGACCGTCGATACAGGAATCGATACAAGAACCATTGTTTCTGGAATCGCACAACATTATAAGGCAGAAGAATTAATAGGTCGCAAAGTAACCGTTTTAGTAAATCTAGCATCTAGAAAACTGCGTGGTGTAGTATCTCAGGGAATGATTTTACTTGCTGAAGACCCTGACGGGAAACTGGTTTTTGTAAATCCAGATGATGCGAGTGCAAATGGAGCGGTGATTGCCTAATACTTTTCTTAAAAAAAAATACATCAACCCAACATGCCAAGACCAAAACTTGCCATGTTAGTAACTAGTATTTTATTTTTGAAATACTATTGAGATTGACATCCCCACTATTTGTGCTGGCATTGTCTAAATTAAATCGTTTTTTTACTTACCTACTAAAATTAATCCTGCCACTCTGCAATAAATAAGTTGGTATCACGTCCACCTCCATTATTGCGGTTGGATGAAAAAGCCAGATATTTCCCGTTGTTAGAAAATACGGGAAAAGCGTCAAAAGTATCTCCATGTGTGATGCGTTCCAGACCAGTACCATCTGTATGGATCATGTAAAGGTTAAAAGGAAAACCACGTTCAGCTTCAAAGTTTGAAGAGAACAATACCCGTTTTCCATCGGGTAAGAAAAATGGCGACCAGTTGGCATTTCCTAATTGGGTCAACTGGCGCAAGTCAGAGCCGTCTGCGTTACAAATATACAGTTCCATTTCTGTAGGTTGTACCAATCCTGTTTTAAGTAAATCTTGGTATTCTTTGATTTCTTCTTTGGTTTTAGGACGTGAAGATCTAAAGATCAATTGAGATCCATCTGGTGAGAAAAATGCGCCACCATCATAACCCAATTCAAAGGTGATTTGCTTTACATTTCCACCATCAATATCCATCGTGTACAATTCTAAATCGCCGCTGCGGTCACTAGTAAAAACAATTTTATCACCTTTTGGAGAAACAGTAGGCTCTGCATCATATCCTTTTTCGTTCGTTAATTGTGCGGTTATATTTCCATCGAGATCGGCTACAAAAATGTCGTAGCTATCGTAAATAGGCCATACATATTTACCGTTTTCCTTTAACGGCGTATCAGGACAGTCGTCCATGGCCAGGTGCGTACTCGCATAAATAACATGATTATTATCAGGCAAGAAATAAGCACAAGTGGTTCTTCCTTTCCCAGTAGAGACCATTTTTGGTACGCTTTTGCGAAAGCTATCTCCATTATTCATCAAAAACATTTGATCACAACCTACATCCCAATCTGCATAGTTGCTTTGAAAGATAAGCTGCTTGTCGTCAAAACTCCAATATGCCTCAGCATTATCACCACCAAAAGTTACTTGGTACATATCCTTAAAATGATGTTCATCTTCCATAATGAGGGGATTTGCATTTATGCTTTCTTTTTCGGTGTTTGTTGCAGCTATTTCTTCTGTATTTGCTGCGTTTTTACAGCTTGTAAAAGAGATGATAGCGATAAGAATTAGGACTGTTCTCATGGAGGATTTAATTTTATACAAAAGTACTAGATATATTTTATTAACCAGTAAGTCGTATCTTTATATTATAAGAACGAATTTATTTAAATCGATTATAGGTGACTTCGAAAGTGATTTATAGACGAGCCGAAAAGGGGTTTCGTTTTTGTTTAAACGAGATGAACAGCACGTACTATATAGGTCCTACTAGAACCGCTTTTAAGAGTGATTTCTTACTGCTAAAAGTGTTTGAAAATGGAAGTAGAGAACCTGTTTTAAACCCTTTTGCCGACCTTGATCCAATGGTCATAACAAAATTAATACAACAGCTTACCCAACAAATTATGAGAATTACTTTAGTTTTTATTTCCGTTTTTTTATTGATGTCCTGCAAGACGGACCAGAAGAATATAGAACCTGTAAAAGGCAATATGAAAGCTGATGTGGTTTATCTGGCTTCAGACCGTTTACAGGGCCGCGAGACAGGAACGTCTTATGAACTTCTTGCTGCAGACTATATTGAAAAGCGCATGAAAGAATCTGGGTTAGAGCCTAAAGGAAATGCAGGAACCTATTTCCAGACGTTCTCTTTTAAACCTTCTAGCGGTCCACATCAAGAAGCTGCTTTTACAGATGAGAAGGGTGATGTATACTTAACAGGAACTAACGTTATCGGTTACATCGATAATGGAGCTGCACAAACAGTTGTGATAGGGGCACATTACGACCATTTAGGAATGGGCGGTGAAAGCTCTTTGTACCGAGAAGGAAAGGCCATTCACAATGGAGCAGATGATAATGCGAGTGGCGTTGCTGTTATGCTAGATCTGGCTTATGACTTAAAAATGAGCAATAAAAAAGGAAATAACTACCTCCTTATAGGCTTTTCTGGTGAAGAAATGGGGTTGTTAGGTTCTAATTATTTCACTAAGAATTCTACAATTGCATTAGATTCCATAACCTACATGATCAATATGGATATGGTGGGAAGACTGAATAAGGAAAACACCCTTGCCATTTATGGGGCAGGAACTACTCCTCGATGGAAACAAATTATCAATGCTGTCAATAAAGATTTCACACTGGTAATTAGTGATAGTGGTGTAGGGCCCAGCGACCACACCTCGTTTTATCTAAATGATCTTCCTGTATTGCATTTTTTTACAGGACAACACGAAGATTACCACAAACCGGGCGATGATGCAGAGAAGCTAAATTATGCAGGGATGGAACAAATCTCCGACTATATTTTCAGAATAATAGGTGAGACTGATAAAGCGGGAAAACTGGCCTTTAGAAAAACTAAAAACGAAAGTGAAGAAGTGCCGCGTTTTAAAGTAGGTCTAGGAGTAGTTCCTGATTATTTATTTACGGGTAAAGGAATGCGCATAGATGGTATAAGTGAAGATAAACCAGCACAAAAAGCAGAATTGATAAGAGGTGATATAGTCGTAAAATTAGGAGACAGCACGATTGTAGATATGATGAGCTATATGCGCACATTAGCCACTTTTGATACCGGTGATACGACTAAAGTAGTTGTAGATCGCGGTGGTAAAATGGTGGAAAAGGAGATTACTTTTTAGACACTTGGGGAACAACAGATAAAATAGCGCTAAGCTTCATGTGTTTACTGACTTTTTATTTAATTAAAAGCCTTCGTATATTGTTTTTATAGCTGCTCCTACTTTTTATAATTAAACACTTCCCTCCAGCGATTATTGGTTGGTCCTAGAGCGCAGTAATAGAACAACCCATCGGGGTCATGTTACGTTGAAGAGATAAGGAGTTCACTTCAATTTGAAATTCCTCAAAATTTCTATTTTTTTTTGATTTTCGTTTTGATTTTACCATTACATTTGCCGCCAATCTCAAGGGGTGCTTTTTAATCACATGAATAGTGTAGTTGAAATGGCTGAGATAATACCCAAGGAACCTGGGCGAGTAATGTCGCTAAGGGATTAGATTTTTGTAATAGCTGTTTTGTGTTGCTTTCTATCTTCTTTTAAGTAGGTAGGTGGTGATTAAAATTTCGTTTTTCATTTTATTTCAAAATGGAAGATTGTCCTGAGGTAGCTTAGGGCGTCAGCGAGACAGTCATTTATATAATTTTAAAGAGAATCCTTCAAACATTTTATTTTAATCCAAACCGAATAAATGCCCCTTTTATTTGAACTTAAAAAGTTCATATGAAACATTTACGTCGCGTTTTAATTGCTATGGCATTAACCATAACTGGCCTAGCAACAGCGCAAAACAAACAAGTCAAAGATTCTACAAATGCCGAAAAGCTGGACGAGGTACTCGTCAAAGCCGTCCGTGTTGATGCAAAATCACCTATTACACACAGCAATTTTTCCAAAGAAGAAATTGCCAAACGCAATTTGGGACAAGATATTCCTATGCTGCTTAATTTTTTACCGTCTGTAGTAACTACCAGTGATGCTGGTGCAGGAATAGGGTATTCAGGAATTAGAGTGCGTGGTGTAAGCTCTCAATCTACTAATGTTACCATTAATGGAATCCCCTATACAGATGCCGAGTCCTTAGGGACATTTTGGGTCAACTTGGGAGATTTTGCCTCTTCTGTAGAAAGTCTGCAATTGCAGCGTGGTGTGGGAACGAGTACCAATGGTAGCGGTGCATTTGGTGCCAGTATCAATATATTAACAGACGCCATTTCTAAGGAAGCCAGTGGAGAGATTTCGAACTCCTTCGGTAGTTTTAACAGTAGAAAGCACACTATAAAATTTTCTACAGGTTTGATGAACGATCATTTTGAAATCGCTGGTCGATTATCTAATATTGAATCAGATGGTTATGTAGATCGTGCTTTTTCTAATTTAAAATCTTACTTTTTACAAGGTTCTTACGTAGATGAGAATACGCTAATTAAGGCGGTTACCTTCGGTGGTAATAATGTGACGTACCAATCTTGGTTTGGTATCGATGCTGCAACCTTAAGAGAGAACAGAACCTTTAATCCAGCTGGAGCGTATGAAGATGAAAACGGCAATCAACAGTTTTATGATAATGAAGTAGATGATTACCGTCAGGATCATTACCAATTGCACTGGAATGAGCGTTACAACGATAACTGGTCTACTACCATAGGTATGAATTATACCTATGGTCGTGGTTTTTACGAGCAATTTAGAGAAGATGATGATTTCTCTACGTATGGTTTAGAGCCATTAGTAGTAGATGGACAAACGGTAAATGAAACGGACCTCGTACGTCGCAGGTGGTTAGATAATGACTACTATGTATTTAATGCAAGTGCTAATTATAAAAATAAAGATATAGATTTAATCTTTGGAACCTCTATCAGTCACTATGATGGAGATCATTTTGGAGAAGTGATTTGGGCACGTTTTGCGAGTCAAAGCAATATTAGAGACCGTTATTATGACGGTAATGGCAGGAAAAATGACGCTTCTGCTTTCTCAAAAGCTACTTATAAGCTGAATAACCGCATACAGTTGTTCGGAGATTTACAATTGCGTAACGTGAATTACAAAACATCTGGAATTAACTCTGATTTAGGCGAGTTTTTAGTAGATGAAAATTTCACCTTCTTTAATCCTAAAGCTGGAGTTACCTTTGAATATAATGATAATAATGACTTGTACGTATCGTATGCTAGAGCTAATAGAGAACCCAATAGAAACGATTTTGAGAGTAATCCTGATATAAAACCAGAGCAACTCAATGATTTTGAACTGGGATGGCGTCATAAAAAGGGGGATTTCACTCTTAATGTAAATAGTTATTTAATGCTGTATAACGAGCAGTTAGTTTTGAGCGGTGAAATAAATGACGTAGGAGCACCATTAAGAACAAATAGTGGCGATAGTTACCGTCTAGGATTAGAGCTAGAAGCCGTGATTCCGGTAACTAGTCAGCTTACTTTACAACCTAATGTTGCTGTAAGCAGTAATAAAAATAGAGAAACAGTGCGATCTTTTGATGGCGAATTGCAAAATTTAGGGTCGACTGATATTGCATTTTCTCCTAATCTAGTGGCAGCAAATGCTATTGTATATGCACCTATAAAAAACGTTCAAATTTCATTATTAAGCAAGTTTGTAGGAGAGCAATTTATGAGTAATACCGAAGCACAAAGTTCTAAGTTAGCTAGTTATTTTTTAAACGATCTTAATTTAATATACACCATAAAGACAGATTCTATATTTGATACAGTGGTATTTACTGCATTAGTAAATAATATATTGAATAAAAAAGTTGTGTCTAACGGTTTTTATTTCACGTTTGACGATGATTTTACAAATCCAGGAACTATTACTACAGTCGAAGGTGGAGGGTTTTATCCGCAAGCAGGAAGGAATTTCTTGTGCGGCGTTACGTTTAATTTTTAAAAGAAGAACGTATACCATTTAATGTTCCATCTGCTATGAGACTATAGCGTGTAACAAATAGACTTTTTTAATAGTTCTTAAATTTAGAAAAACTGCCTTGGAATAAAATTCTAGGGCAGTTTTTTATTTGATATAATAAGATAACACTTAGAAATTTACATTTTACATATTCTAATTTGTCACTCGAACTACCGCTCCATTTCTGATTGCCCGGTATGCTTTTAAACCATACAGTCCATTACCTTCTATAGGCTGTCCAGTAATAACATTGTATTTATTTAGGTCGTCTGGGCAAGGACAAGTTGCTTCTATGCCGCTTATAGTCATGCGAGAACAATCATTTGGTGAATGATTAGGATCGCTCAGTTCGTAAGCAACATATTGTGAACTACTGATGCGGTAGACTACAAAACCGCGCAAGCCCTGATTAGGAACTATGACATAGTTTAAATCAAAATTTAAATTGCTAAATTGTGGTAAGTTGGTATTCAAGTCTACTTGAATAGCTATGTCAACTAGAAAAGGATTGTTGTTGCGGCTTTCGTCGCCGGTGCATGCAAAAACGACAAATAAAAGGGAGAGCAGATAAGCTTTATGAATTTTCATATGAAATGGATCGTATAAGTTGTAAAAGTATAACGAACTGATTGATATTTATTATATTTGTTTCATAATCCCGCAGCAATGATGGGATTTTGTTTTTTTTACAGTCACGAGTCATGATGTGAGTAATGAGGCTTGAGGTTGTGCCGTTTTCTATTTTATTTTTTAAAAATAGAAGTTTATCTTGAGGCAGCTCAGGGCGAAAGCGGATTTAAAATAAATATCTAAAAAATTAAAAAGTCATGGGCAACGTATCATATTATACAGAAGAAGGATTAAAAAAATTAAAGGACGAGTTGAAGCAACTTAAAGATGTGGAGCGTCCAGCGGCATCGCAAGCTATTGGTGAAGCACGTGATAAAGGTGACCTAAGTGAAAATGCAGAATATGACGCTGCAAAAGAAGCACAGGGAATGCTAGAAATGCGTATCTCTAAATTAGATGCCATTGTTTCTAATGCGCGTATTGTAGATGAAAATTCACTGGATCTATCTAAAGTTTTAATTCACAGTACGGTTAAGATCAAAAATCTAGGCAATAAAATGACCATGAATTACAAACTGGTAGCGCAAAGCGAGGCAGATGTTACTAAAGGTCACATTTCTGTAGAATCTCCTATAGGAAAAGCATTGTTAGGTAAAGAAGTAGGTAATGTGGCAGAGGCTGTTGTTCCCGTAGGGACAATAAAGTTACAAATTATGGAAATTTCAAGAGGATAATCATGAGCGTTTTTACAAAAATAATCACAGGAGAAATACCTAGTTATAAAGTAGCAGAAAATGAGGACTTCATAGCATTTTTGGATATCAATCCTAATGCTCCTGGACATACATTATGTGTTCCTAAAAAGGAAGTAAACAAAATATTTGACCTCGATAGCGAGACGTATTTTGATTTGATGGATTTTTCTAGAGAAGTGGCTCTTGCGCTAAGAGAAGAAGTAACCTGTTTACGTGTAGGAATGTCTGTTATAGGACTTGAAGTTCCTCACGTTCATGTACACTTGATTCCATTGCGAGATATGGAAGACATGCGTTTTAATAATAAAGTAAGCATGAGCACAGAAGAAATGCAAGATATAGCCTACCGTGTAAAAGCTAGGTTTGATTCTTAAAGCTCCTTCCCTTATTCCCTGATAATTTGTTAAGACAAATTTCTGCGATGGGAAAAGGTGGGCAAATGGAGTGAAACAAATTTTGGACGGAAAGGTCGAGAGATTTTGGAATACAAGGAAAAAATTATCTGGAATTCAAAAGAACCTACTTCTTGAGACTCGCTCGTTTGTAACAGGTTAAATTTAAAAAGAGGAAGTTGGTTCAAAATTTTTCATGTTTGAAAAAGTCTGTGACAGATTTATCAGAGATCTATCCATACGTTCTCAATAAATAACCGAATCTTGATTGCTTCCACATGTATCTGGAATCCATTGTGGATCTTGATAGTTTTACAAATGGAAAACGCCGTACTGGATGCTGAAGAAATTTGCGTTACAAATTTTATTCATTTCTTAAGTATTTTATGCAAATCTCCCAGCATGACAAGTCAATTTAACCTGCGTTTCCTAACAAAAAACTCCTTCATCAAATCGGCACAAGGTTGTTCTAGAATTCCAGAAATCACTTTTGTTTTAGGATGTAGTTGTGTTCCCAGAGCTTGAAAACCGCGCTGCAAATCGCTCGCTGCAAAAACAATGGTTCCTATTTGTGACCAGTACAAGGCTCCGGCGCACATCTGGCAAGGTTCTAAAGTCACATAAAGTGTGCAGTCTTTCAAGTACTTTCCACCTATAAAACTAGAGGCAGCAGTAATGGCTTGCATCTCTGCATGTGCAGTAACATCAGTGAGTGTTTCTGTAAGATTATGACCTTTTGCAATGATGCGGTTTTGAAACACTATAACCGCTCCTACTGGAATTTCATTACGGTCAAAAGCAGCTTCTGCTTCTTGCAAAGCCTTTCTCATAAAATACTCGTGGTCGAAGGGTTCTATCATAGCTTAAAAATCAACATCTAATAAAGATTCAAAAGTAACCTAAATGCCAGTTGAAGCGGCAGTCAAAAAGGTTTATAAATCCTAGGTGATAATCTGTCAGTGTGATTTAAATACTGTACCATAAAGGCAAGACTTTTGACACGTTTAGTTTTAAATAAAAAACACGAACCAAGAAAGAATATTATTCCTTCAAAATTCCAGATCCTTTTCAGGAGGACTGGAATCAAATGACGCCTTTTGCAAAAGGTAGATTTTGTTCTTCTTGTGAGAAGACAGTTATTGATTTTACCAAAATGAATGCCTTTGAGATCGGTAATTATCTCAAAGAAAACTAGGTAAATGGCGTTTGTGATCACATCAATACATCACAATTAGACCTCATCATTTTATAGGTGCCGATAGAGGTATTATGCCAGCATAAATTTACTTTTCGTTTTTTGCAATAGCTCTTTTAGTGGTTATGGAAACCACTTTAATGAGTTGTAAAGATCAAAATAATAAGATACATAAAATTGACCAAGTTGAGGTAGTAGATTCCACACAAATGGATTACCACACTTCAGGTATTGTGATTGTATTGAAGTAAAATACAAAATGTGACGGTTCTTTGATTATAAGGGTTCGACGCTCTAAATGGAGTGCAAAAAGGTTATAAAAATGACGAAAAAACTCCCGTTATTGATGGAATGATACCGCTACCGTTTTCACTAGCCGTTGTGATGCCGGTTGCTGTTGAAGTCAGAATAGAATTGGAAGATTGCGATATTATCGAAGTTCTGTTTTCCATTATTGATAAAGTACCTAAGTTTCCCAATACTCCTAATGGATGAAGCAATGACGATAATAATAAACACTTTTCTTCTAAAATACAGCAACACGTCAAAGCTATTTTTAACACAAAGGTTTTAGATTCAACTTTGTCAGGAAGGCATAAAATTTCTACTCAATTTAAAATCGATGCGACTGGTCAGATCATTGATATAAAAGTTAAAGCAAAATATAAAATTTTAGAAATTGAGGCGTTTAGAGTTTTAAGAACTTTACCGACTTTTAGACCTGGAAAAGATCATGACGACAATAAAGCAACTGTCATTTATGCGGTGCCTATTATTTTTGAAAAGGAGTAATAAACTCCCGTTTTTCAATTGATCAATAATAACCGTCCAAATTATTGCAATAGTCCATCAACAAATTACCAATTCATTAAAACAAGAAATTGATTATTCAGCTTACCTTTGAATTATGTCAAAAAATCTACTTTCTACCATCAATGATCCGTCTGATTTAAGACACTTGTCAGAAAGTGATCTGGCTATAGTGGCGCAAGAATTAAGGGCTTTTATCATAGATATAGTCGCTGCAAAAGAAGGTCATTTAGGAGCGAGTCTGGGCGTCGTAGAACTTACTATTGCTTTGCATTATGTATTTCATACTCCAGTAGATCAGCTGGTTTGGGATGTAGGTCATCAAGCTTATGGGCATAAAATACTTACGGGTCGTAGGGATGTTTTTCATACCAATAGAGATCTAGGTGGCATCTCTGGTTTCCCCAAGCGATCAGAAAGTGTTTACGATACGTTCGGCACAGGTCACAGTTCTACTTCTATAAGTGCTGCGTTGGGAATGGCCATGGCGAGTGCCCTAAAGAAAGAAGGTAGAAAACACATTGCCGTGGTAGGAGACGCGAGCATAGCTAGCGGTATGGCATTTGAAGCCTTGAACCACGCGGGCGTAAGCGGCGCAGACCTTTTGGTTATTCTTAACGATAATGCGATAGGAATTGACCCTAGTGTAGGAGCACTTAAATACTACCTTACCAAAACAAAATCAGGAAAAGAAACCGGTAGCGATAACATCTTTGAATCGCTCAACTTTGATTATTCAGGACCTATCGATGGACATGATTTACCTCTTTTACTTGAAGAACTAAAAAGGCAGAAAAGTTTAAAAGGACCCAGACTTTTACATGTGAGAACGGTAAAAGGGAAAGGTCTTAAACAAGCCGAAATAGATCAAGTGCGCTATCACGCACCTGGAAAATTTGATAAAATTACTGGTGAGATTCCAGCCAGTGACAACAGTAAATTACCACCTAAGTTTCAAGATGTTTTTGGACATACGATAGTAGAGCTGGCTCAAACGAATGAAAGAATTGTCGGGATCACACCTGCTATGCCTACAGGAAGTTCCATGAAAATCATGATGGAAGCTATTCCAGATCGTGCTTTTGACGTAGGAATTGCAGAGCAACATGCGGTAACGCTGGCTGCTGGAATGGCAACGCAAGGACTGGTGCCTTTTTGTAATGTGTATTCGACTTTTTTACAACGTGCTTATGATCAGGTTATTCATGATGTTGCGCTGCAAAAATTGCCGGTAATTTTCTGTCTCGATAGAGCTGGAATTGTAGGGAAAGATGGAGCGACGCATCACGGTGTTTTTGACCTTGCTTATTTAAATTGTATTCCAGACATGATCATTGCAGCTCCTATGGATGCTATAGAAATGAGAAACATCATGTTTACGGCTTCACAGGGATTGGAGGCACCTATCTCGATCAGGTATCCTCGTGGTCGTGGTAAAATTGTGGACTGGCAACAGCCCTTTGAACTGCTTGAAATAGGTGCCTCTAGACTATTGAAAAAAGGTAAAAAAATCGCTGTAATAACTATAGGTCCTATTGGGGCGATGATTCAAGAATTGCTGGAACAAGAGAATTTAGATTGCACCCATTTAGACATTCGTTTTTTAAAGCCTTTAGATGCTCCAGCTTTGGACTCTATTTTCAAACAGCATGATCACATCATTACAATTGAAGATGGAACGGTAGTAGGTGGATTGGGAAGTGCTGTTTGTGATCTCGCTTTCGCGAAAGCGTACCGAGGAACCTTCCATAAACTGGGTATTCCAGATTCCTTTATAGAACACGGTCCCACTGCCGATTTGTATAAGATCGCAGGAATGGATAAGGAAACCGTGTTCAAATTGATTAAAAAACTAAGTTAGCTTCTCTTTACTTTACTCTACGATAATTTTCTCTGTATGCAGCTGGCCATTGGAGTGGAGTTGTATCAAGTACAGGCCACTTTTTAAATCGAGCTGTAATGATGTTTTTTACTTGAATTTAAATTCCCTTTGGAATGCAATATTGGCAGACTAAAAGGGATTGAAATAGATACGTGATCAATAGTTGGTTATATGTTATTCCTAGTGTGTAATCCTCTAATTTTTAAAGAGTTACACCATATAAGTTTTGTACACATATTGTGACTATGAATCATTGTTCTGTAGAATGGAACTATGATAGTCATTGGTACCATAACCTTGTTTTTCAGTTCCAATAAGTAATTCTTCAGGGAACAACTGATTTGGAGCATTACTTTTAGGAATATCAGGTGGATGGCGTTCTTTTTTAGTGAGGTGTATCGGTTCTTTAAAAGGTTTATTTCTATAAACACTTGTAATGGTTCTCTAGTATGATCTATGTTGTTTCCTTCCCTATTGAAAATAAACATGCCTGCTCATGAAAGTGCAACAATTATTAAGATGTAAAAGAGCATCTTTATTATTTGACATACAGCAATTGACCTTATAAATATAAGGAAGGTGAGCGATTTATTTTAAATTTTACCGTTAATCACTTCAAATAAAGCAATGGATTTACTGTCTGTAAGAGAAGCGACATAACCACACACATCTAATAAGCGTTCATAGGTGGTCATCCCATTTATTTTCAATCCTTTACAAGACTTTAAAATCAATTGATCATAAGAGGTGGCATTGTCATTTAAGTCATTGATACTTGCTGTAACAGCAGCAGCAAGTATATCCTGTAAAATCTTGTAACCCGCAATTTCTTTTTGTATCACCTCTTCATTATTATATACCTTATCAATGGTAATGCTTAAAATGTCATCAATTTGGGCTTTGTATTTGGACTTATCAGTAAGCGAGTGAGGGAAATCCCCTGTTACTATAGCTTCTTCATGATCCATAAAAATAGAAACACAATCGGTGATTAAATTATTGATGGCTAAAGACCTTAGGTAGGATAATCTTTCAGATGTAGTGGATAGTTGTGTGTAGATTTCTGTCCTGATGGTATCTCTAACGAGTTTGATCAATTGTTCCAGTGCATGATCTTCACTTATCCAGCCTAAATTAATACCGTCTTCAAAATCAATAATGGTATAACAAATATCATCTGCGGCTTCTACAAGATAGGTAAGTGGATGGCGGTAATGTGTTTCTTCACTTTCACTGTTGTTGACTAATCCCAATTCACTGGCAACATCGTTGAAATGATTGAGGTCTGCTTGGAAAATCCCAAACTTTTTCTGCGAGATATGTTTGGTAGGTCGGTGGGGAAGCGATTCTTTTGGGTACTTTATAAAGGCTCCTAAAGTGGCATAAGAAAGTCGCAATCCTCCAGAAGTTCCTGGGCTATCGAGATTTAATAATCGGTATCCATTTGCATTTCCTTCGTAAGAAAGCAGGTCTTGTTGTTGCTTTTGCGAAAGCGTGCGCATCATGTCAGCTCCTTGAGCCGTTTTAAAATAACTGCCTATCGCCTTTTCACCACTATGACCAAAGGGTGGATTTCCTATATCGTGAGCTAGTGCTGCAGCGGCAACAATAGCTCCAAAATCTTGCTGCTTGTAACCAGCTGCAACCAGATCAGGATGTTTTTCTAGAATGCGTTTTCCTGCCATTCTTCCTAATGAGCGTCCTACAACGCTTACTTCTAGACTATGAGTGAGTCTGGTATGTACAAATCCACTTTGACTTAGAGGTATTACCTGTGTTTTATCTTGAAGAGACCTGAAGTGTTGAGAAAAAATAATACGGTCGTAATCCACCTCAAAGCCCAGTCTTAATTCATCTTGTTGCGCTCTAAGCCGCTGTTGCGAGTCGCCATATCTTTTAAGGGAAAGTAGTTGATGCCAGTTCATGTACAGATTATTTTTTGCAAGATAAGAATCATTTTAAGCTCTTTTGGGATTGTGTAAATTTTACTATTTCTTAACAAAGATGTCAGGTGAGTTAATACTACCGTAACCTATTCATGTGTATTAAGGTCGTTCATTTGCAAAATATAATTTATACATAATGAAAAAGTTATTTTTTGCTTTAATTTTATTAGTAACCACCTTTGGTGCTGCACAAAGTGGTAAGATTGCCGGTTTAATTACAGATAAAGATTTTGATGATGAATCAGTTGCTTTTGCTTCTATACAACTCAAAGGAACAACCTTAGGCGCCCAGTCTGACATGGTTGGTAAGTTTTCCATTACAGCACCTGCAGGTACCTATACACTAGTAGTAACCTTTGTAGGAATGAAAACGGTTGAGGTTCCTGATGTAATAGTGCAGGAAGGTGCTACTACAACTGTTAATGTATCCTTGAGTGCAGAGGCAGGAGTTTTAGCAGCTGTGGAGTTATTCGTTACTAAAAGTAGAGAAAGTCAGGAAGCGCTGATCCAAGAAAAAAAGAATGCCGTAACCATAAAGCAGTCTATAGGTGCTGAAGAGCTTTCACAAAAAGGCGTGAGTGATGCAGAAGGTGCGGTTACTAAGGTAAGCGGTGTTTCTAAACAAGCTGGAGTTAAAAACGTTTTTGTACGTGGTTTAGGTGATCGTTACAATTCAACTTCTCTTAATGGACTGCCTTTACCATCAGATGATCCAGAGTATAAAAACATCTCTCTAGATTTTTTTAGTAGTGACTTAATTGAAAGTGTAGATATTAATAAAGTATTTACCCCTGAGATTACAGGAGATAATGCAGGTGCAAATATCAATATAGATCTTAAAGGTCTTTCTGGCAGAGAAGAATTAGGAGTAGGATTTTCTACCGGAGCAAACATGCAAACTATAGGTTCTGAATTTAAGGGTATTGCAGGAGAAGGTTTCTTCGGCTTTAGTGATTCAGAGCTTCCTGTGAACAATCTTAATGTGTACAGTTTTAGTAATCAACTAGCTCCAAGTTCAGAAAATAACCTTGTGAATCTAGGTTTTTCTATTAATGGTGGTAAGCGCATTGATATAGGAGACAATTATTTAAACATCTATGGACTTTTGACATTTGATAATGGGTATCGTTTTATTGATGGAAATGTAAAAAACACCAACAGTGCGGGAAATATCTTTTTAGATCAAGATTTTGATAAGTATGAGTATGAAACTTCACAAATAGGACAGTTCAACGTAGATTATCGTTTTGGGAAAAACAATATTGAGTTTTTAACCATGTATATTCATAAGAACACCCAGAGCTTTCAAGAATATGAAGGTATTGATAATCCAGAGCAGGACGGAGATCGTGTATTTGTAAGAAGACAACAAACCAATGATAACAATCTTTATGTGAGTCAATTGCTTACTCACTTTCAATTGAGTGATAGGCTTGATTTAGATTTGAAAGGATCTTTCAACGCATTAAGAGGTAGTGAACCAGACCGTAGAAATTTTGAATATTTATTTAGAGACGGATTCTACTCCCCTAATATTGATTCTGGAGGTAACAATCAAAGGTTCTTTAGCCAGATTCAAGAGAATGACTGGAATGCAAATGCTTCTATAAAGTACAATTTGAATACAAATGAAGAAGATGAAAGACCTCACTATTTTACAGTAGGTGGAGATGTAAGATGGACACATCACATCTTTCAAGCAACCATTTTTAATCACACATTTGATACGCGTATTGAGGTAGATATTAATGATGTTGATGCTATTTATAGTCAGCCATCCTTAACGTCTGGTAACTTTAGACTAGAAACTGGTAGAGGTAGTGCTATAAATCCTCAGGCTTTCAATCCATTTTATTATATAGGAGATAAAACAATTTTTGCAGGACAAGGTAATTATGTAAAAGCCTTTTCTGATAAGTTTTTACTGACTGCTGGTGTGCGATTTGAAAAATTGAATATGGAAGTAGAGTACGATACTAACATTGCAAGAAGCGCAACAGATGGTATTTCTAGAATAGATGAGAATTTATTCTTACCTAGCCTAGGTTTAAAATACTCTTTAAATGAGGATAACATTGTTAGACTAGGAGCCAGTAAAACTTATGTATCCCCTCAATTTAAAGAAATTGCACCGTTTAGAAATAATATTCCTGGTGGTATAAATACACAGGGTAATCCAGATCTTGAACTTTCTGACGTGACTAATTTTGATCTTGCTTATGAGTACTATCCTTCAAAAGGAGAGCTTATTTCTTTGACAGGTTTTTATAAAAACATTGAAAACCCAATTGCTCGTACAGAGATTCCAAGTGGTGGAAACACGCTTACTTATTTAAACGTAGGTGATAAAGCGACGGTCATAGGTGCAGAGTTTGAATTGCGTAAGGATATCTTTTCTAAAGAATTGCCTGATGCTGGATTAGATATGAATCGTGAGACTAAATTTGCTTTAGGCTTTAACGCCTCTTATATCTACAGCAAGCAAGAATTAAATGATCCATTAGCACAATTTACTGAAGATAGTACCGCACTTCAAGGGGCATCACCATTATTGGTCAACCTAGATATTAACTTCAACACATTCATCAATAAGAGCAATATAAATACAGCTATAGTATTTAACTACTTCACAGAGCGTGTCTATTCTGTAGGTACTCGTGGGTTTAAAAACATAAAAGAAATAGGAGTTCCTACATTAGACTTTGTTAGTTCTATTGGTTTGGGAGAGAACGGGAAACTTTCTTTAAAAGCTAGAAACTTATTGAATCCAGAGTACAGACTGGAAAGAGAGAGTAATGAAGGGAACATCGTGTTAAGTAATTATAAACGTGGTCTTGACATTAGTATAGGATATAGCTACAAGTTTTAAAGGTTTCGTAATGTTTAGATAACCTTAATCGCATTATTACGATGTTACTTTGTGCCAACAAACAGACTTAAAAAACTAAAATTGAAGATTATGAAAAAATTAATTTTATCTGTAATTGCTATAGCGGCTATCGCAATTACATCTTGTGAAACTGATGATGTGGTCATCAACGGTGGCGGTGATCAAGATTCTTTAAACCTTGCAGGAAACGTTCTTGAAAACAGAACCCTAACTTCAGGTAATGCTTATGTTCTTAATGGACCTATGTTTATCAAAGATGGTGCAACTTTGACAATTGAAGCAGGAACTACTATCACAGCTACAGCTGGAGGAACGGATGTTTATTTATTAGTAGAAAGAGGTGGACGCATCATTGCAGATGGAACTGCTGCTGCACCTATTAGATTTACAAGTTCTTCAAGAACTCCAGCCGCTTGGGGTGGGGTTATTATCAACGGTAACGCTTTTATATCAGGACAGAATCCTCAAGGGCAAAATGAAGCTGGTACTGAGGTAAACACAGGTATCCTTTTCGGAGGTGATAACGATACAGAAAATTCTGGAATCTTAGATTACGTAGTTATTGAATATACAGGTGCGCGTATCGATGGAGATGCAGAGCACAATGGTCTTACGCTTAACGGTGTAGGTTCAGGTACTACACTTTCTAACATCTGGATTGCAAATGGTGATGATGATGCCATTGAATTCTTCGGTGGATCTGTAAATGCTTCTAACATTTTTGTATTAAATGCAAAAGATGATATGTTTGATGTATCTCAAGGATATAGAGGTACGCTTACTAACCTTTATGGAGTGCGTGAGCCAGGTTATGTGGCTGTAACTTCTGATCCAAGAGGTATTGAGGCAGATGGAAATCTAGATGGGAACTCTCCATCAGATAATACACAATCTGTGTTTACGGTAGATAACGTTACCATTATTAATTCTGGTAATGCGGTAGATTTCTCTGATTTGATCAAAGTACGTCGCGGTGCAACAGCTACTATTAACAATGCACTTGCAGGAACTTTTGGTACTGCAACAGCTTCTGATTTTATCGATCTAGAAGACTCTAGAGGTAATTCAACTGCAGCTACTGTAATAAATGTAACGGCAAATGGTACTGCAGACGGTACAGACATTAAAAATACTCCAGCGGCAACAGTAAATGTGACAGCAACAAACACAGGAACTGATTCTTCCTTATTTGCTTGGACGGGTTACAGTTTCTAATAACTAAACAAAATTATCCATTCAAAAGGCTGCTCTTATCGAGCAGCCTTTTTTACGTTTACAGCTCTTTAATTATTCCGCTTTCGCCTAGAGCTGCCACAGCATAAACTTCTGTTTTAAAATAATAAATTAGAAAGAGAAAACAGGTACAACAGTTTTATTGATAACAGTAGCATAACATTTAAAATAGCCAGATAGCCGACTTTTGCAGATTGATTAAAACCACCTAATGTCAGATATTTATATTTACATGCTTATCATTCTTGCAGGACTTGCTATTACCGATCTGGTAGTAGGAGTAAGCAATGATGCCGTTAACTTTTTAAACAGTGCCATAGGTTCTAAAGCCATCAGTTTTAAAACGATTATGATCATCGCTAGTGTGGGAATAGCCTTTGGTGCACTTTCTTCTAGCGGCATGATGGAAGTAGCGCGTAAAGGAATTTTTGTCCCAGGAGAATTTTACTTTGATGAGGTCATGATCATTTTTATGGCAGTCATGATTACTGATATTTTGCTGTTAGACTTCTTTAATAGTATGGGATTACCCACTTCTACAACAGTTTCTATCGTTTTTGAATTACTAGGTGCTGCGGTATGTATGTCTATCATCAAGATCAATGAAAATGATTCTGAAACCTTATTAGATTTAGGAAAGTATATCGCTTCAGATACAGCGATAGATATTATACAAGGGATTCTGTTATCTGTAGTTATAGCTTTTGTCATAGGTGGAGTGGTACAGTTCTTTTCTAGATTGTTACTCACCTTTAATTACAAAGGAAGGCCTCCATTTCTCGCGGCTATTTTTGGTGGATTATCTCTTACCAGTTTGTTCTATTTTATCATCTTTAAAGGTCTTAAAGGAGCAGACTTAGGTGTTGTAATGGAGTTTATAGGAAATGTAAATGTGTACACGTTTATAGGTGTCGCTTTATTGTTTTGGACTATGTTTAGTTTCATTTATGTGTATAGCATAAAATGGGATATTTATAAGCTCATTATCATAGCGGGAACATTTGGTCTTGCCATGGCATTTGCAGGAAATGATTTGGTCAACTTTATAGGGGTTCCTATAGGAGCTTATCAAGCTTGGGAATATGCTGAGGGAACCGGGCTTAAAGCAAATGAAATAAGTATGAGTTTCCTTAGCGGGAAATTACCATCTAATAAATTACTGTTGGTTGCCGCTGGATTGATTATGGTAGCTACTTTATGGTTCTCTTCAAAAGCACAATCTGTTGTAAAAACATCTGTAGATCTCGCTCGTCAGGATTCTGGTAAAGAGCGTTTCCAGTCCAATCTTATTTCTAGATTTTTAGTGCGATATTCTCTTATGATCGCAGAAGGTGTTCAACGTATTGTACCAGAAAAGACAGCCGTCTTTATCAGTTCCAGATTTGAAAAATTGCCTGCACCAGCTATTGTCCCTAAATATGCTGATAAACCTGCATTTGATTATGTGCGAGCGTCCGTAAACCTTATGGTAGCTAGTGTGTTGATTTCTATAGCGACTTCTTATAAATTACCTCTCTCTACTACTTATGTCACTTTTATGGTAGCCATGGGAACCTCACTAGCTGACAGAGCTTGGGGAACAGAAAGTGCCGTATATAGAATCGCAGGTGTATTAAATGTCATAGGAGGATGGTTCTTTACAGCTTTTAGTGCTTTTACAGCTGCAGCTTTTTTTGCTTATCTCATTTATTTAGGTGGTATGTATGCGGTTGTAGCCTTAGTTACTCTTGCAGTTTTACTTATTATACGCAGTTTTATAGGACATAAAAAATCCCAGAAAGAACAAGAAGTAACCGATCAGCTTCAAAAAACGGAAAGCAAAACCATACAAGGCATTATCCACGAAAGCTCTGATAATGTAGCGACCGTTTTTAAACGTTCTAAACGTATTTATAAAAACACGCTCGATGGTCTAATTGCACAAGATCTCGCTATTCTCAAAACATCAAAAAAAGAAAGTAAAAAACTGGCAGGAGAGATAGATGATTTACGCAACAACCTCTTTTTCTTCATTAAAAGTCTAGATGAGAATAATCTAGGCGCTAGTAAATTCTATATAGATGTATTGGGGAATCTTCAAGATGTATCCCAGTCTTTGGATTATATTTCTAAAGCAAGTACTACTCACATAAGCAACAATCACAAGAGTCTTAAATTTACTCAAATCAAGGACCTTAAAGAGATCATCCTGCGCATTCATGAGATCTTTAATGACGCGCAAGAAATTTTTGCAAATAAAGACTTCAACAGTCTAGAAGCGATCATTCTTGAACAGAGAGATCTCATCACTCTGGTGGATGAAAAAATTGATAAACAAGTGAAACGCACAAGAAATGATGAAGAGTCCCCAAAAAACACGACGCTTTATTTCAGTCTTTTATTAGAAACAAGAGATTTGATGAGGGAAACCATTCAGATCGTAGAACAGTATTATCGCGAGTTTGACGCATCTAAATCTAGTTCAATAAAGTAGATGGATACTATGTAATGAAAGAAACCGACTTTTATGAGTCGGATTTTTGAGGTGGAATAAGTAATTTATGATGTTTGTACCGCGTGCTATTTTATGTAAAATTAAAGTTTATCCTGCGGGAGCTCAGGGCGAAAGCGGTAGTCTCCACTAATTATTTTCTAAAGCATATAGATGGTGCTTACCTTCTCGCTTTATGAGGCATTCATTTGAAATCTAAATAGAAGACTACCTTATACATCTCATATTATTTAACCTCCTTCGTATTACACAACTTTGCCAACTAATAAACACTAATAATTTTTTTATTAGCATTAAAAAATCCCACCTGCAAAATTTAAAAAGAGGCGTGCATATACCCTCTGATAGGTTTACAATTGTTCGTGCACAAAATCTTTAGCATTTCTTAAATGAATACAGGTTTCTAGACAATAATGACCTTTAAACGATTTTTTTAAAACAAGACGTCCTCTAAATTATGTTTAATTCATTTAAAATGAAATAGTTAATCTAATAAAGTAATTTTTTAACTTATTTATTAGCTTTAAAAATTGTTTTTCCCGAAATTATTTTTTTAATTTTAATGAACCTTGGATAAACAATTAATCATTAATTATGAACAATACTTCTACAATTAAGCACTTTTTTACAGCAAGCATTACGGCATTACTTTTTCTAATATCAGTTCATTTATCTTATGCTCAGCATGACCCAGTTAAAAGTGCTAGTTTAACATAACCAGTGAGGAGCGTTCCTGTACTGCTAGGGATGTGTATCGCAATAGAGAAATATATAATGAAGAACGACCAGAAGGTCAACTTTCACTAGCGCCTAATCCCGCTCAGCAAAAAACTACAGTGAGTTATACGATAGATAATTCTTTTAAAGAATCGATTAAAACTATAGAGGTTTATACGATGCAAGGAGTGCTGATAAATTCAATTACTGTAAAAGGTGTAGAAGGAACTAAAGAGATGTATATAGACAGACTTCCTACGGGAACCTATAGTGTGATATTAAAAGCAGGCGATAGGAAACTGCATCGGGCTCTTTTGATAAAAAAATAAATTACTAGTATTAACTTAA
>Ga0222644_1000238_pt1 | contig 23091 bp, 22 predicted proteins | sample AntAcemetagen291_FD_179800 | JGI IMG/M metagenome (GOLD analysis project Ga0222644, IMG submission 179800) | Saline water microbial communities from Ace Lake, Antarctica - #291 | ecosystem: Environmental > Aquatic > Non-marine Saline and Alkaline > Saline | place: Antarctica: Ace Lake...
AGATTGCTATAGATATAGACCATTCCCCGATCTATAGCTTTTTTTTCAGGCCTTGTCCAAGTTTGGTCAGGACCGGAATTCTGAAAAAAAAAATGAGAATCTATGCTAGTCGTGTCATCACTATAGATCGTCACTTTTTTTTTTCAGAATTCCGGTCCTGACCAAACTTGGACAAGGCCTGAAAAAAAAGCTATAGATCGGGGAATGGTCTATATCTATAGGTAGATCATAGTGCCCCTGCATGAGTCTAGGAGTCTTTCAATGCCTCGGCTAATTCTGTCTTGTATCGTTTCGCGTTTTCATGTTCGGGAAAGTTTTTGATGAAATCAAATTTCATTCGCATAATCTTGTGCATTGGTTCACGAGATCTTACATATTCCGCACCACCTGGGGTCAGCATCAGGTCCGCCTTTAATCGGTCGGCGTGTGCTCTGGCCGCTTTGGCCGATGCCTCAGCGCGTTCAATTTGTTTATTTTCCCTTTCTTTATCGGCAATTTTTGCCGCAAACTCGTCGTCAGCGAACGCCCTCGCGCGTATTGCCTCATCGTGTCGCATTGCTCCTTCATATGTATATCTATACGAAGCTTCCTCTGTCTGATGCGAAGGCACCTCGAGTGTGTTGAACGGCTCGTCGCTCGCCTCAAAGATCTGGTGCGACGACATACTAATATATTAAACTAGCGATATAATATATACTTACATTGACCGCAGCACCTTCAGTCTCGCTTCAATCTCTTCTATGTTCCTACTCGTCTCAGAAACGGGATTAGCTCTTGGAATAGGGTTTGTGTTTGGTTTTGGAAGCGTCTCCGCAAACGCCAGACCGGCGGCGTCTGCCACCTCCTGCATCAACCCACGTACTTCGTTGGCTGGAGTACTCGCAGCTGTGGTATTGCTCATCGACTCCTCCACGCACGAAGCCTGGACGTCGAGGGTGTCGAGCTGTGCCTCGAAAGTATCCATTGTACACAACATTTTCTCCGGTGCCAGCGTTTTAAGAGAGATGTGCAAGGCATGCACAACATTTACAAAGCCGGCGTTGACAACATGCAAAAATGCATGTTTCTCTAGTCTGCCAGCAACACCGAGCACACGCGACGCTGAGCGTAGCATTGCAATTCGTTCTTGCTTTCTAGAAATTGCGTCTGAGGCATATATCTCAGCCCCGTCCATATCACCATTTGCTATGGCGAGTTTCACTTTAACCTTGAACGCACTCGCTTCTTTTGCGTATTTGATTGCCGTGCGATTAAACCGTTTGGCCGTCAAGCGTAGATTGAATATCTCATCAGCGAGTGGATCTCTGGACGACGTACTTGCCGAGTCTGACCACCGGAACATGAGGTTGTGCAATTGCGCCACCAGAGCTATAAATAATTGTGAGCGATGGTTCGAGCATTTGCCTCGAATTCTGTCTCGTATAGGCGATGTTGCTTTGTAACCTTATTTGCGACGATAGACATCTGAAAGTTGTGTTTAACCGTTGCATGTAGTGCTCGAGCCAAACACCTCGTGTGGCTGAACGACAAGGTATCCAGCACGATAGGGGGACCCTGGGGCAAATTCATGAATGTTTGCCATTTGACGATAAGCTTCGCCGTGTTTCTGTCGACAGGCTTGACGAGCTGAGTGGCCCAGAAATGAATATCGGCGATGTTTTCGCTCACGATATTGGCGACACTCGACCACGCCGAAATCTCTGACACGTAGCGGTTCCACATGTGCCTGTACAGCGTGGATATTAAGATTTTCTTTCGCAATCGAAATAATCGTTTTCTGGCTATCTCGGCACGAGCGGCGGCGGCGTCACGAAGAGCCATCATGTTGTACCTGATTCGTAGCCACATTTATGAAACCATAAACTCATCAGAGGATTATATATGATAAGTTGCTGAGAGCATAAAAATGTATCGCAAAAACGTATCTCGCCTCCGAAATGAGGTATGGGACACGCGCAATGGTTGCGACGCATACACTGGCTCTTCCAGAAATGCGCTCGCAGAGAACCAACAGAACGTAGATCACGTTTTGGAGGTTCAGCTCGTACACTTCGCGGCGGAAGAACAACTAAGCGCGCATCGTGGTCTAGCAGAGCGAATGTGCGAGGTGGTGAATAAACCCATCAATCTCAACGTAACGTCGCGTGAGATCAACCAAGCCAAAAAAGGGCCGTTTACCGCAGCTTTGAACCGCTTGCGCAAAAAGGACGGCTGCCTACGACCGATATGTGTCGAGCAGCTCGCGCGAAGCGGAAGAGCCAAATGGTTGGTGGACCAGGGCCACTGGTCGCTGATCGAGAAAGAAGTCGTGCTTTCGTACGACGCAGTAGAAGAGAGTCTGCAGAACGAGCGCCTGACACGTGCGCACGCCAAGGCTTTAACTTTAGCCATGGAGAATTTACATGCAACTTTAGAAAAATTACAGTTGATGTAGTCTCACAAATTTGTGCACCATGCGCCGCTCCGCGCGTCTCAATCCTAAGCCGTGCGCCACGATTCGTCGGTCTCACACATCGCTGGCTGTCTTCGGTTCATGCGTATCTTATTCCGACGTGATGCGAATGCCTCTCGACCTCGACAAACTGTTCGTTAGATCGTACGGACATAAAGACTGCAACCGTAGACCGGATTCTACGAATGGAAATCCAAAGATTCCATTCATTGACCTTATTAGTCCTAAACACGCGACGATTGTTCTGCGTGGGGCCCGCTGCTACATTATCGACACGTCCAAGCACGGTACGTATATCGGTCAGACCTTGATTCCGACTGGCAAGGAGATAGAGATCCCTGACGGTGACGTCTTTTCATTCGGTGCTCCATACGCGCAGCCGACTTTAGAGGGAGATTCCGCAATAGTGAATCCTTTCTCGTACCGATTTTTGTCTGTGGAGCGCACGCGGGCTGAAGAAGCATTTGTGACGAACGAGAGGACGCGCGAACGACTGAGGAACGACGCAGCTCTATTGGAAGGCGTCGACGAAAGCCTGCGTTCGCGCATGCTCTGCGCCGTGTGCTGTGACTTTATGCAGGCGCCGTGCGTCGTAAGTGGCTGCGGGCACACATTCTGCTACAAGTGCATCCGCACATGGTTTGAGAAATTCGAATTGGAAAGTCCAACCTGTCCAACGTGTCGAGCGGAGCCTCTTATCAATTTTGGAAGCGCGTATCCGCAGTACACTCCGTGTTTCTCCACAGAGGCGCTCATTCATCACTACATAGACCCGCTTTTGGATGCGGCGTCCAGAACCGCTCGCGCTGAGGTTACCAGCTATGCATTTCGGAACATGCGAGCCAGAAACATGAACCTCGAAGACGGGGAAACGCACACTACGCCGGCCCGGCACTGTAACGACTATTCGCTCTGGTTTCGGAGCTCGTCGACCAGGCACTCGGCTCCGTGCGTTTCTGGGTCCAGTGTGGTTTCTGAGAAACTGTGTGTCTCGTGCACGCGTACAATCCCTCCAGGGTGCGCTCGGATCGTATGCAATTTTGGGCTAGCGGACGAGTTGCACGTGCATGGGGCATATCCTTGTTATTCGGCTGCATTTGATGAGATACTCGTGGGTGGTCTGAAATTGCTTCCCGAACTTAGTTCTCAGGAAATGCAGTATTACAGAACATCGTTCGGAAAAGTGCTAATCTAACTATACGTCAATAATGTACGAAAGCGTTGACAAATCAAGACCAGAAAGGTCTAGCAACCTGTCCGAGCAAAGCAACTTAATCATCTCCCTATCTTTATTATTAACGGCCGCTCTCAAAGCCGCATTGTCATTTGCAGAAACGGAAATGGTACGTTCTGCGTAAACACGCGTTACTTCATCTCTACCATTAAGATCCATGAGCCTCACGTGCTGCATCAGGCACGCAACTACTTCGAATCCGTAGCGATGGTTTGTAACCGCCTTGGCAAAGGCCTTACCATTTCCCACGGACACATTTACATTACTGCACTTTAAGAAATGCCCTACTATCGTAGCGTTTGAAGTTTTAAGAGCAAAGAAGAACAAAGGCTTGTGAGCATCCTTTCGAAGAGACTCCACGGTGAGCTGACGCAGAAGCACGACAACCGCGCCCTCGAAATTTTTCTCGGTGGCTATTTTCAACCATTCGTACAAATCGTCCTGCGAGTATGATGGTACATCTTCTTTTTCATCAGGCATAAACAACGTCTCCATAAACTCTGGACACTCGTGATAATTCACCATCGCAATATTCACGAAGATATGGTGCTCTTCATTGACCGGTTCCCTAGTCAGGTTCTTAACCAGTTCCGTATGAAACGGAGATGGTACACGTACGTTGCTCCGGGCAAGCTTCCTGCCGTTCATAAACAGTTTCAGTATCCGTACCGAGTCTGCGTCGCGATCTGGCCTCCTTCGACTTACTAAACTGCTAAGTGCGTCAAGGGTATAGTTCACACCGGTTTTATATAATTCAATATTTTTGACATTATTTTCGCCAATCTTTTGAAATTTTTTGACAGTCTTTTCGACAATACCTTCGTTTATGTACTGGTCACTATGTTCGGCAGGTTCAGTGTCGTAATGAAAGTCCGCCACCTGAAAAAGAGCCTTGACCGCTAGAGAATTACGTTGGCCCAAGGCACATTGCATCAATTTAGGAATCGTAGTCATAACGTTACGATCCCGTAATTGTAACCCTGCGAAATCCAATGAGAGCCAATAACACATAGAGATAATTGCTTCGATATTCTTGGCGTTCTGTGGTATGCGAATCTCTTTGCACAGGAACTGAGCAGTCTGCTCCGCGTCATATTTGAGCATGATGTTAACAACTATTTGCAATCTGTCATCCGCTACAGATTCGCGCGAGCTTTGTTTAAGCCCCTCCTCATAAAGTTCACTTAGTTGCTGCGCGCATCGCTCAAGGACGCGCATTTTTACAAGGTCAAATCCTTCTGTCGAATTCTTTTTCCTTAACTGTAGAAATTTGAGAATTATAGGAACGTTACGATACATTACTGCCAATATGAAAACGCGTTCGGTAAATTCGTTCAGTTGAAACTGTTTAATTTCGTTCTGTTCTCTGCAAAGATCAAAATTGTTATTCATCGCGGCATGTAGCATTTGTTTTGAGCGATGGATGGATATTGCCTCTTCAGTTGCTACCCAGTTGTTTACTTTGCTTCTGGAATAGGGGTCTGTTTTGAAACGCCCTACTGCAAGACCTGACTGATGTTGTCTGATTGCATCGGGATCGTAGCACTGTTGCGTTTGAGAATCTTTCACGAGAATCTGCTTATCCGCAAATATAACCGGTAATGGTTCTCGCGTGATATTGTCTTGACAATTTTCATCTTCGTCGTCAGGCCCACAACCTTTGCATGAATTGATTTTTTCCCTCGTGAGAATAATTTCATACTCGGTGGACATGTCGGACTAGTTATGTGTGTGTTGAGCTTGTTAAATAGGACTATATATAATACGTCTAAAAGTTTAACGCCGATATATTTGTACAATGACAGAAGTTTTTTCTCTCGTTGATTATCTCCCGCTCGTGCGAGAACTTCGAGATGATGTTATAGACACACGTGTACTTTCCAATGTAAAACTCGTCACGCGGCTTGATGCTTTTCTTGATGCATCGAAAAGCGAAATTCTAGCAGGGGACACAGTGCTGGCACAATTGTATTGTGCGTTGGATTCATGTGGTCTTGTTCGTACCGAAACACAGCGTTTTTTCCACAAATCGTTTGTACTGTCCGCGCTTCCTTGGATTTACGGGAAGAAGGACTTTTCAGAGCACCGAGACCGTGTTCTAGCACAAAACGGAGTGACTGGAAGCGACAAATATAATCAATTTACGCTTATCAGCACTCCTCGCCGTTGGGGAAAGACAACGTCTGTGGCACTTTTCTGTGCGGCTATGCTGTACACTGTTCCCGACGCGTGGATTTCAGTGTACTCCACGGGAAAGCGTGCGTCCAAATCACTCAGTGACATGGTGGCTAAGTTCATCATCAAGCTAGAAGAGGGCTGTGAGCTTAAAAAGTCTAACTTTATCGTTAGGAATCAAGAAGAGCTTCATTACGCCGGACCCATAGGATCCGATATACGTCGCATGTACAGCTATCCCGCGACGGTTCAGGTAGGGTAACTTGTGATTCGAGTATATAAGCCCAGTGCTACCGGGGGGTACTAGAACTTGTATCGTCTGGTTGTATCGAGTAATGACCCAACACCTGCCCCTAGTTGTACTGGGGGTGCTCGCGTTCGCGGGACTCGCGAGCGCCTCGGAGGTGTTTGTCGTCACAGCTACCTTTACGGATCAGGATTTTGCTTTGTCAGAGTTCGCCACGCGCCTACAGGTATGCAAGGGTAATGATTTCGGAACCAAATCTGATGCTTTCAAGGCAGACTGCGTGCACCACCTCATCTCCACATCAGCCATGTGCCAGAACGTCATCGGCCAGAATGGAAACCCCGACATGTTCGTGTGCGAGATCAACGGCGTCGCGATCGATACCGCAGCGATGGAGTTCTCGTGCGGAGATGGTGATTTATTGACGGACTGTCCGCATGAAATTTCGGAAACGAAGGCAATCATGGACTCTGTGATGAATTGCGAGCGGAATTCGGATGGAGATGTTATTACATCTGCCGTGCCGGGATTTGCTAACAACACATGTTATTCGTCCGCGTACTGCCTTCAGGAGAGTCAGCCTGAACTTACGTCGTTCGGAGATTTCTGCCCTTCCGCCGCTGGCGATTACTGCTGTGGATCCAACACCGCTCGTCTGAATGAGTTTCCGAGTGACGATTTCAGTCAATCACCCACGTCGGGGATCGTGGATACGTTTAGGGGAATTGATCATATTGCAAACATGGACATTGACGTCACGTACGATGTTGTTGCTCCCGCTCAGCTGCAAGTGAAGGTGGTCGTCCCCTACATCACCGCGGAATCGGTTTTGAACTACACCGAAACCGATGGCAGCAAGGTCTCGCGGGCCATGTGTCCGACCACCTACCTCATCGACTTTCTGCCTCCTGTGTCGACGTTCCCCGGGCGTGTCGATAACACCGATTTGCCCACCGATCGGCAGACCGTCGCGACGTGGGAACCGCTTTCGCATTTCCCCAAGCTCGACGAGCTTGGACGACTTCGCTCGTCGTGCGGGAACTATGACATGACATATGCGAACGAAGCTGACTTTGTCACGAAGTTCAAGTTCCCCCAGGTCGGCGACCAGCCGGGTGATACCTTTACGTACGGCCCGACTCCCGATGCGGATGCGTCCGTGTGGAACACCACCAACGGAGTTATCGGTATCCCCAATGGAAATGTTGGGTTCTGGAACGTGGATGCTCCTGTTGGTATCGTCGGCGAGCAACGCATTACGTACACCGCCGGCTCTAGTACTAGCGGTCACTTTGACCTCGTCAAGGCGTGGTCTAGGTGTCGCAACATGGACCCCAATGTCGATGAGCTCCTTGTGAAGAAGGCGGTCGATACCGAAACGACAACGATTAACGGCGTCACTTACGATATCGACACGTACGAGTGGACGCTATCCGTTTGCTCCGTGGGGTACTTCGGAGACAACTGCCGTACGCGAACCGACACGCAACTGTACGCCAAGACGTGTCGCACGTTCCCGGCAGCGTTCAGTGTCACTCCCGAGCAGATTGCTCACGTGACTGTCTCGCCCGTCACCGAGCAACTTATCGCAAAGACGTTCTTACAGGACGTACAAGCGTTTCAGGGCGACTGCAACTTCCTCTTCGAACGCGTGGCTCTCACGCTCAACCTAGTGATGTTCGGAACCAATTACGACATCGTCGACTCGGATGTGCACGATCTCAACTCTCCCAGTGGCGTGCTTGAAGGTGCCCCTGATAACTTTAACGTCTCCAAGGTCACGGATGCGAGCTTCGTCGAGCTTGTCGCAGCCAAGGCACTACTGGGCGAAACCCTTGGCGAAGGTGTGTACGCGCTCAAGAAGCGAGTCGTGACTTCTTCCGGGGGGGTTGTCGTGGATGCTCGTCTCATTGTGGTCGTTTCCAAGTGCATCAACACTGGGAACGTCAACGGTCAGCGTAACGCCCCTGATGCGTTCGCAAAATTGATTGCCGACGGCTCCACTGAAAATGCTCTGATTGACCTCGAGCTTGTCGTCGAGAAGTCCAACGTGCAAGTGGGTTCTGACGTTGTTCCTCTTCCGGGTGATACGAAGATTCGGAATACGATTAACCTGCGCATTCTCGCCACGAAGGACACTTTCGTGCTTCCCACTGTGACCGAACTAATCAATGGAGGCGGCGTCACGGCGTATCAGACGTTGTACGGGTCGTACGCCAGTGCCAAGTCGGACGACACCGCGGGTTCGCCTCTGGGCCTGGCTGACACGTCTGTGCTTACTGGCGGCGATCAACTGTGCTCCAAACATCAGCTGACGGCGTACGACGCGCAGGTCGCCAACCTTCTTCCCAATGCCATTGGATCGTGCATGTTGAAAGACCCGCTGCCCGTCTGGATGCAGGATTTGGCCGGTACGACCATCTACTACAAAAACAGTGGCATGAGGGACCCTGCGCTGTACACTTACGGCTGCTTCTCTGACTGGATTGACGTTCGCACTGCGACCGTCAGTACCCTCAATGGTCTTGACTTTTATATCTTCACCGGAATCATTCCTCGGGCGGAAGAGAATACAATCCACGATTCTAGGTTTTGGTTTGTACAGAAACAGAAGCTCGAGCAGACCTCCACACTTGGCGGCGAATTGATTTCCGATCGTTTCGGTAGTGCTCTGTTTTACTACAATACCACTGGCACCGAGAACGGCGGGAGTTACGTTTCCGAGTTCGGCGACCAGTTTCAGCGCGACACCGCCACGACGTTTCTGGACAATCCTGCCGGATGCGTGCATGTCGCCGGTGCGCTCAAAAGCTCGTGCAACCTGGCGTGCTTTGACGTCGTTGATGGTCTTCTCACGGATCCGTCCGGCGAGTTGCAGCGCAGGCTCCTGGTGCATCATGTGTCGGTGGCGGTGCTCGCAAATCAACGAGATGCGATTCCTACCAACACGTTTGAAACGAAGGTCGTCGCGCCGGGGCGCCGTATGCTTCTCGAATCTGTGACGACGGGAGACGGCCTCATTTCTGCTCAGTCGAACGGTAACTCCGAATCGCTTCCCTCGGGAGCTAGGGGCATCACGACCATGCCAAGCGTCAGAGAAGTACCTGTTGATTCACCTGAGGATGATCCGGTTGTCGTCTTGCCGATCGCTCGAGAGATCGACGGTGGTAAGTTTTTCGCACCCGTCTTCTTTCCTATTTTCTTCATTTTAATTTTTATCGTGATGGGTCTTATTGGTTGCTTTTGCATTAACAAACGCTATAAGCTAAACGGCATGAAGTTCGCTACTACTACCACGTCGAATTCCCAACCACCCAATCCTTCGAAAATGTTTAACAAATACTCGCATGACGGCAACAAGGAATCTCTACTCGGGGCCGGCGGTCGGAAAATGTTCGCATAGGGAGTTATTGCTGTGCTGCACTTGTAATCAATCCATCCATTTGTCCTCGAATGTCAACTCGAGCGTGTCTTCTTTTTTCTCGCGACGCGCTGCGCACACCCATAAATGCACCAACTTGTCGGACGAGACCTGATTTGCGACGAGCACTTTCGATCGCGAGCACGTTTTCCCTTTTTGCAAACGCGTACTTTGCTTGTTGTCTGCGTCGCATCCCGGACAAACGACCAGTTTTATGATTGAAAAGCTCATTTAAGTCTTGATAAAAGTGGGATGCAAAGTAACGTCACCAGTACCCGAGTCGCACACGATATGCTCTGCTGCCAGATCTCAGCATCGCAGTTTTTGATGGGTTTAAATAGTAACTCAAACGCGGATGTGGCATAAGTTGAAGTGCATGCCATGACGTACACGGTGGCAGTCGCTCCGGCCAGGTAACAGGTCGTTGGACCGAAGCCAAATGCCTGCGTTTCATTTATGAACGCTCGCGCCTCGTATGCATTCCAAAAAATGAGCGCCCACTGGCAATAGAAGAGACCGGTCGCAGACGATAGCGGAAACCATGGAAAGCGAACGTCTCTGGTAGTGTTAACAAACTTTTCTCGCTCCTGGCCGTACCCAATGATCACTATCGCAGCCGCCAGCACCATCTGCGTCAACAGAAACAGGAAATCGTTCGCTCCGAGAGATATGGCACACACCATGACAACGAGCGGCACGCTGAAAGCTAGCTCGAACCATCGATACGGATTAATGCCGAGCTTTGTGATATTCATGGAATACGAAGTCCATGGACGGATGGTACCTGTTTTCGACGTCGTCCACTTGTCCGCGAGACATACGGTGGGCCATATCACTGGAAGCAGGTTGACGGCACAGAGAGCGAACACCAGACTAATTTCCTCTCTGTATCGCTTTTGTAGGTTTCCACTGCCGTCACTCCCAGCGTGGGAAAAGGCGATTGGCGTACGCCTGTCCCATCGAATCACTCCAGTCACACATGCACCAATACCAACAAGCAAATTGATCCCTGTAGTAGCTATTAGAGTGTGCACAAGTTTACTCTCCTTAGACATATTCACCGCGATTATTCGTGTGTGCACTTGCTTGGTATATATAAAACACGTCGTGGACACGTAAGGAACATGAATCTTGACGTCACCACGCCGGCGGCAACGACGTTTGCATCGTTGCCCTCGTCCATCTTTGCAAACACTGGGATTCAGTTTTCAGGTCATGATTCCGCCAAGGGTCTCTCGGGCCTACCGTTCTCAACAAGCTTTCATAATGACAACCCGACTGAATACAGTATGATCAGTAACAAGTCCATTGTATATCATTTTTCAACCAAAAGTGACGACCCACAACGATATGGACCCGGTGCGCTCATCTTCATGTTTCGGAATGCACGAAAGCTCGGGTTTGAATGCCCCGAACGTTCTCGCCGCGTCATGGATCTCTTCGAAATCAATGAATTTTTCCAAAAGGTTTCGCAAAATAATGACCGACGAAACGCCTTCCTAGGCACCGCAGAAGACATTCTTCACGAAATCAGTTTTGCCGGAGTATTAAAGACAGCAATGACCGCCTCCTATCGTGAACGCAGTCTCGGCACGGCGGTGCTAAATTGTGGAGTAGGCGAGCGCGCATCTGCCGTCAACGTATGGGGGCGTGAAGTCAGAGAGGGTATCGGACTGTACTTACTCCTTATCAAGGAAACGGGGCCCAAGAGTAAACACAAATCCGCATGGAAGCTTGTACCGTACGTCGGACAAAAACCTTCGATTAGCCACTTGATGTTTAGGGAGAACGATACAATCACATTCGGGGGTACGATATTGATTGGCACCGCCATTTCAGCACCCACACCCTGCGCAGAGGGAAACGAGCGACTCATCGACGACCCTGTGCGTTCCAAAAGACTCGCCATGTACGCCGGGGGAGTGGACGTGTGCATAGGAGTGTAATTATGTAAATTTCAAGGAATACTCTCATAAATCTCTTTCAAGGATCGTGTGCGCTGTTCGCCGTCTTTTCTTAAGGTTTCAACAACAAATTTGCGCCTACTCATATTGCGAAGTGCCATCATAGCAGTCTGAGCCTCTGGGTGTGCAACTTGGAAGATGAACCATGAAGGTTCACCGTTTGGCCATATCCAATGGATTATCGGCCAGTTAATGTAGTTGATATACTCAACCAAGGTAAACAAACAGTCAAGCGGTAGTACTAGTTCGTCACCGTCATAGTATGTAAGTACAATGGCACATGCTTCTGGTTCGGCTGCCCATCTTACAGAAAGCCGCCCTTGAGCAGTATACCCTTCGTGTTCGGCTACTATTTGAAACACATTTTTATCACCCTCCCGATCAATATTTTCGGCAAACGCACGGCATCCTTCTTCGTGAGAAACGCCTTCGACGTGAGCTGACATTGCCACCGTGGTGATCGCTTATTGTGTTTATATATACGACTGCTACTCTGATCCTTGAGGCGTGATCATGGCATCCACTGACGATGTCTTCAACAGTAGTGACCAGACGAAGGTAATGCGAGATCGGTGCAATTTTATGCAACTCACAAATAGACAAGCAGGTAAAGAGTACACCAAGACTAACCCTTGGAGATACAAACCTGTCTTGAAAGAGGTTAGGTTTCGAATTTTTGACCCTAAGGAAGATAAAAGACCATTTAAACAGCTCTGCGATAAAATCCCAGAACTTTTCGTAAATTGGTTAAAAGGTGATAGTGATGGTGATGCGAATACAAAAATATTTACTTATTGCGAGTTATCATGCACGAAAGGGACAAATAGCTTTAGTCCCAATGGTGTTCGCCTCGGAGTCATGGTGCACGAAAAGGTAAGTAGTTGCATGTACAAAATGCATCTCTTGTGCTCTCGCAAATCAGCATCTGTCGGCAAATTATTGTTCGAGCATTTACTGGAAATTATTATGAGCAGCTCGTATGAGATGAATCAAATCATCATAGAGATCGATTCCGTAAATAGTATACATGTACGACGTTTCTATCTTAACCTTGGATTTGTAGACGTTGGTTTACGTATTGCGGAGGGCGCTGGCCTCACTGATACGACCTATGACGTGTCGATATATCAGAAAGACTATGAAAACATAAAAGATAAATCAGCTGAGCCAGATGCATTTCTCGTTACAAAAGCGTACGTGTATAGGATGCATTACATTGTCACCGAAGAGTCCGCATTTAAATTGTTATATTTAAATTAAACACTTGCTATAGATATAGACACTTTCCCGATCTATGGCTTTTTTTTCAGGGGTGCTCAGGATTCTCAGAACGATCAGAAATCCAAAAAAAATGTCATAATCTATACCCGTCAAGTAACTACTATAGATCCTCACCTTTTTTTCAGAATTCCAGCCCCGACGAGAATCGGGGAAGGCTTGAAAAAAAAGCTATAGATCGGGAAAGTGTCTATATCTATGGGGACATATTTATGTCGCATTGCTGTGTGTACTGATGCACGTCCTGACGCACAGCGCGCACACGAATAATTCGTTCGAACATCTCTAGATACTGATCGTGTGCAACGCCCGGCTCAAAGACCTTTGAAGTTTTAAGTGTAAGCTCATTTGTTTTAGGATCTATTTTTATAAACGGGTTGTGTTTGTCAGCCTTAAGAAGTTTAGTAACACGACGGCGCACCTCTTGCCCCACAAGAGATTCCGTAAGTTGTGCGTTTTTACGCATAGCCAGGTCGAGATACGTACAGGTGACAACGCCGTCGGCCTGTCCCGTCTCATTGAGCTCGTACACGTTATTATGCGTGATAACCACAGCCGCCTTATGAAGCGCCAGGGGCTTTTTTGTGCGTGCACTGAGCAAACCCCACACCCGTCTTGAAACGAACGCGATAAAGTCGTCGGGAGTCGGCACATTACATGGTCTATAATCCTGGTTGTGATGTCGATGATGACTATGGCCACCGACAGTCGCCACACGTTGTGAGGTCAGAGTCATGGGCGACGGCTCAGCCACTTGACCATACCCTCCCTGCGTGCGTTCAGTGAGGCTTCCGTCGTCGTAAATTTGAAATGCTGTCTCGGCGAACTTGGTTGTATTACTTCGAAGCTCGGTAAACGCACTCTGTGTTAAACAGGGGGCGCGCAACTTTTTCTCTAGACGTTGAAAGCGTACCAGCATTTTTGGATTCATGTTATCAAACGTGTTCTGTATGCGGTTTGACCGATTGTCTGTTTCCAGAACCACCGCTTCAAATCGGTCCATGGGAGTTTGCGTTTCGCGACCGTACGTGCGAACCGCTCGCGGAATATTGGCGTGCAAGACGCTTGTCGCCGCAGCGTGACGTTCAGCAAGACTTGCGCGTGTTCCAAGCGCGTTAACGCACTGGACGCCCTCGGCGATTCGAGGAAATATGTCATCAAAGCTCACTCCATACACTTTGTGACGCTTGTCTTGAGTAAAGAATACCTCTCCTTTGTTAAATACGAACGCTGAAACGATGTGTGTGTAGGCGAATGGTCCGAACTGTTGCCCGGGCTCCAGAATACCGTCGTTCTTCCTCGATATTTTCTTTTTCGTAGGGTGGCAATCATACACGCCGTCACAGAGGTACGTATAATGTACGTCAGACGGATTCAAATTGGCGGCCTCATCGTCAGTCAGCAGTTCTTTTGGAAACATAGCGTTTGGAATGAGTAGTCCAAAGGCATGTCCTTCGAACTCACCCCCCGTCCGACGTTGAACCGCTCCGAGGCAAATACAGAATTGAAACTGCGCTGCTCGAGCGCTTAGCGCACACAGAAACAAATTATCTGCTCGATTAAATGTAACCAAATCTCCGAATGCTAAGGCCGATTCCTTTGCAATATCCTCGCAGTCCCCAAGACCATCCAAACGTGCCGTTGATGAAAACCGCTCTACAGACACGCCTTTTGCGGTGTGATCGTTTTCATAGAAGATTGCCATGCCGAACAATGTCAGTCCAAGCGCCAATATGGAATCTTTGTCGCGTACTTGAAGCATCATAATGTTTGCCGCAGTGTGCGAAATCGGGAACAACATTTCACTGGCCAAGATAAACGTCTCTTCAAGGTCAGAAGCGGAATACTTCTCTGCTCCGGGCGGCGGAAATGCAAAACACCATCCCGGAACCAGTACGTCGCTAAAGTTGTTCCATAGCGGAGCATGCACTCTTTCTATCGACGAATCAACTGCCTTAAGGCCACTATACCAGTCGGCGGTCGACCGATCGAACACGCCGTTACTCATTTTCGAGATGCTGAACCACTCACGCGTAACGATGTCAAATCGCCTTGACGAAATGGATTCTTCCATTTGCAGGGTGGCTTCACCATAGGGCGGATCGGTTCCCTTGTTAAGTTGCTCATCTTTCAGCGACAGGGTTTCGATACGTTTCACACCAGCAAATCTGCATCTGCTGTGGCGTTGCCAGCCTCGCTTGAACCGCTTCACGAGTGTTAAACATACAGCGAGCGCGTCAACCGGAACCTCTATTGACACGCTCTTCGACGGCGATACAAACCCACTCACGCGCTCTCCAGTTCCAGGAAAATGAACGTGATACGCCAGACTCTGTAATTGTTTCTGAGCATCATGGGTCGGAACGTTAATTTTCAGAGAAGCCGAAGCTCTCGGGTTTGCCACGCCGGTCTTGTAATTTTGAGTAATAATTGACATTTTAGGCAATATGGTCGTGTGGTTTATATAGTCGAGACTGTAAACGTGATTACACACTCTCCACACCAACTTTCAGTCTAGTATCTACGGTTGTTGAGAGCCATGCGCACAAAGGAAGTCCCCGTAAAGCGACCGTCGTCAGCGCTTACCGCGGTAAAAACATTCGTGAAGAAGCGTCTCGGTGCCAAGATTGCCCCCGATGCCACTAAGGACGCCACTAAGGATGCCGCTAAGGATGCCACTAAGGATGCCGCTAAGGACGCCGCTAAGGACGCCGCTAAGGACGCCGCAAAGGACGCCGCTAAGGACGCCGCTAAGGATCCCACCACTTCCAGCGTGAAGACCATCGATGCGTCCGTGAAGACCACGAAGAAAAGGCCTCATCGATTCAAGCCGGGAACCGTCGCGCTCCGCGAAATAAAAAGGGCGCAGTCCAACAACGGTCTAAGCGGCGCGTCTGTCAGTCGCTTGGACGCCATCATCAGAGAGATTGCATCCAAGGTTGTCACCACTACGAGTGCCAGGGGCGAGCCAATGCGCTTTCAACCTCGCGCTCTTGCGGCGCTGCGCGAAGGTGTCGAGCAATTCGAAACCGATCTCCTTCGAATGGGGAACACTTTGTCTATTCATCGCGGCAAAATGACACTTGACAAAAGAGACCTTAGTTTGGCGAGTACCCTGCTACTCGCACCGCACGTGCAACAAGAGCATCATGGCTCGGCAAAGCTTCTTGGCGGCGTGCTCAAAATCATGCGTCGCGAAGGACCCGAGTCCATTGGGAACGAAAAGAAGCCGATCCGCGGTCGGGCCGAAGGACACAAAGCAAGGACACTTCGCAAGTTCACGCAAGACACGGCTCATGAGGCCGTGGCAGATCCCCCGGGCCTGCTGAATGAAGAGGAAGAGGCGCAGAAGTTCGTAGACGCGTCCAGCATGGACTTTGAGCCTGAAACTGACGAAATCGTGGCCGATTCTGACGAAGAAGACGAGCCGAGTCGCGACGACGAGATCGATCACGAAGAAGCTTAGTAACCGTACCACTGTTTTACGGCTCCATATAGTATTTAACCAAAATATAATTTCTACCTAAACACAATGACGACCTTTGCACTCGTCGACAAAACATGTATCTCAACTACAAGGTTTGTTCCTTCCGATGAACAGCTCGACAAAATTACTGAGTGGCTACTCGCACCGCACGTGCAACAAGATTATCGTGGCTTGGCAAAGCTTCTTCGCAAGTTCACGCAAGACACGGCCCTGCTGAATGAACAGGAAGTGGCGCAGAAGTTCGTAGACGCGTGCAGCATGGCCGTTGGTCCTGAAACTGACGAAATCGTGGCCGATTCTGACGAAGAAGACGAGCCTAATCGCGACGACGAGATCGATCACGAAGAAGCTTAGTAACCGTACCTGATGCGCGAGTGTCGCATAAAGAAAGACGGTCGACCTCGACGGTCTCTTGGATTCACGTAAACCCGCGCCGCAGATTCCTATTCGGCAGCGCTGGATTGCGGGTGGCGACGACTCGGGTTCGGATTAGAACTTGTAATCATTTCAATTCATATCACGAGCTATTTCGTTCAGCAGTTCGCGGTGATACGTTTCACACAGCCGAAGAGGCACATCTCGCTCTTCTACGAGAGTGGCGGTTTGATGGCGCGATTGCATCTTTTCCAAGCACCACGCATGGTGCATTGGATCATCCTTTAACGCCCGTCGTTTATGTTTTGAAGAAACCGGAGCCAACTTAATTTGCGATTGGTTTTTTTTCGAGTGCTGGCACTTCATGGTTTCGTTTTGAGTCTGTGCAGCGTTTTATGATAAGAAAAGTGAGAGATCTGTTCTTATATTCTACACTTTTTTCTGTAATTTGAGAGAGATTGTCAGTAAGTCTCAATGTCCTGATTTTCGTGTTCACCGCAGGCGATACATGAAATCACGAGAAATGCGAGCCGCGTGAGCACCAGAAGCGTAAACGTTTGTGTCATTTGTAGCTGATCGCACGTGTGCGCGGCGACCCCTGCGCACACTGCAGAGTGTATCAAGACAACGACGAGCCACAATCGCGCTTCGCTTTGAGCCACGCTATTTGCAGTTTCTGTTTGCGGCTCTTCGAAAATCATCGCCATGTACGTAATCGAAAGTCCGAGCCCAAAGAGACATACAAGACCGAAGGTGATCATGGCACAGGAGTCCACGTCTTCGATACCGCCATCAAGAATCAGACGATGTTTGACCATGAGGTCTCCAAAGAAGAAAGTTGTACTTATAAACAGAGTTCCTTTTCGACCAGCCCCAGATCGTTTCGCCAGTGCTGCGATCACGAACGCGGCAGCCACAATTTCCAGTGCATATCCGAAATCAAAAAGATAGGGTCTCGTCACGGTCAGGAGTAGCAGAATCGGTGCTAAACAGTCAAACTCGTTGACACGTCGAAAGTATATTTTTTCAAGGAATATAAGAGACACGAGCAAAAGGAGTACAATTGTCGTCTGATACTCAAGCTGGCGTAGAGTCGACATGTCCGACAGCGAGGCTTTTGGCGAATATGCCGGCTGTTTATATGAGGCACCAACCGTGGAGGGCCAAGATCGAGATTGGAGACACGATCCAATTTCAGGGACAGATTATCCGTTTGATTTAACGACCAAGGAAATCTTGGGTATGAAACTTGAAGGTGTGCCAATTCGAATCGAGCACGCACTCGACGGCTTTCCAAGTGGCGACGAGGTAGGTCGTGTGAGGGAGTCCACTACGGATCCGGCGTCGGGATACACAGCTGTGAAATTCGCCTTGCACGACACGGTGGCCGGTCGGACAGTGTCGCGACTTATAAATGGAGGAACGCTCGGTTCACTGTCCCTCGGACACATGTACGACACCGCGACTGGAAATGTGACTCCGAATGAAGTTTCAGTATGCTTCAATGGGGCTCGGCCAGGGTCTCAACTATATAAAGAGACTCAAATGTATGACAGATTCAAGAACTCTGTGCAGTCAAGGATGGCCGCCGTTCAGGAATCGCTCAACATCCCCGCTGCTGACCAAGCAGCAGAATTGACAGATACGGCGCTGCATGCCGGCCAGCAAGCGGCGGCACCTGCCTCCCGGAAGCGCAATGCTGACGAAATGACCGAAACCGATCAAGGCGGCGCATCTATGCCAAAGAGGCGCGACCTCGCAGACATGTTTGAGACTATGGCAACGATGCCGGGAATGGATGAAAATCTCATTACTGATCTCATGACGTCAGTGGCTGAAATCGTCGGTGAACGCAAGTCAAGCTCCGCAATTAATTCCGAGCAGAAAGCTAGGATCGATGAGCTTCAAAAACAAGTAGCATCCAACACGCAAAAGAATAAGTCTGAGGCTGAGAATATCGTTGCAACAATGAACGCACTGCTCGCTGAGTTTGCTCCGGGAAGTGGAGCAAAGCCGCTAAGGTGTGGACCCGACGGCGATACTGACTTGCGACAGGTCGCCATGCACGTCCCAATCCTCGCCTCGGCGCTGAACGCCTCCAAGCACGCAAGTGCCATCGCCAGCGTAAAGATGGATACGCTCGCGTCGCTGCGTTCGACCCTGGCTTCCGATATTCGAAAGGCGCTTTCACCCTTCCCCGACGATGCGCCTTCTCGCGCCCTTGAACATCGTCACGCACCCGCGATGCACTACGAGCAGCAGGCACCGATCGCCGTCAACGCCTCGCGCCGAGGTCATGAGGTCCAAGAGGCTCAGCCCGAGGCGGTGTCAAAACATGAACGGTTTTCGGGAATGAGACTGACCCCTGGACAACGACAAGCGTTGTCGGGCTTTGGGCGATTCGGAGAGGGCTCTGACTCCAAGCTGACAGCCGACATGATGCCCACCAACTTCAAAGGAGGACCCAAGGGTTTCTAGAACTGTTGTCGTATGAAACTTTTGTAATGATTTACATAATATGCATACAGGCTAAAATTTCATCGCAGACACCGAACAGCTCTCCATTTACATGGTCATCGATAGTGGCGTGTCTGCTACGCGCGATGAAAACACGATACTCGATGCCTATCGCGATCGCCAAAGACACTGCCCTTGTGTCTATGTGCAAAATATAATTAAGGGCGTTTAGGGCGGCCCTCTGCACCTTAAACTCGTATATGTGAAATCGCATGGCGTTCGCAATGGCCGATATCACCTGCGATTCTCTCGTTGTGATGATTGCACGGTTGCTCGCATCACTCTTCGCAATTTCAAGAAACACCTGGCACCCCAGCTCCTGAATGGCAGCATTTTTCTTGTTGGCCCCCATCACCCGGACGACGACGCCGACGCCTCCGTCGTGTATGAAGCGGTCAATGACGTCGCGGCGCCCTGAAATGAGATCCACAAGAAGTGCACAGCCGTAGATCTGCATCTGGACCTCCTTGACGTATCGCTTTCGCTGCATCAGATCGAGCACAAGGCGCATGGCGCTTGGACTCGTGATTGAGTCGGCGTCTATGTTGCACGCCATTGCGTCGACGTTTTCATCGCATTTCCCGAGATTGGTAAAGTGTCGCATGGCGGAGAAGACCGTGCCGATGAGAGACGCTGACCCCCACTCACCGCGATCGTTGTTGAATCGCGCTTGGTCCATATGCGTTATGAGTATCTTCAGAAATACCGGCAACACCAAAGCATCTTTTGCCTTGGCAAACATGCTGTCGTTCTCGACTATTATCTGCGAGAGGACAGGCAGCGCAAAGTGCACCACCCTCGCCTGGTCCATATTCTCTACCATCACCGTCACAATCGTAGACAATCCTCCGTGTTCGATGAGCTTGCGTATGTTCTGGCGATGCTTATGATTGATGTTGAAAAGAGCGACGCACAGCGTCACGACCAGACGCGGGAGGTGCGTCTTTAGAAGCATAACGCGTAGCATGTTCTCGGCGAGCCCCGATTTGCAGACTCGTTCAGCGTCCAGTTTTGACGAGTGTGTGGTCACCTGCATCATAATCACCGTCGCAAGATCCACCTGCACCTGATCGACCTCGACAAAGCGGCCCATCGTGCTGCTTATGAGCTCAAAGTTCAGCGGGTGCAAGCTCGCCATTCGCACGATGCGCCCTAAGCCGTCAGTCATGCGGTCGGTTGGGATGACTACCTTCTCAAGCTCCTCTGCGACGATTCGTCGATCGCGACGCATCGCACTCTCTATGCATCGCTGACTGGCCCACCTGTCCAGGTACGACTCGCACACAAATCTGTGAGAGGTCAACCAGTGAACAGCCTGGCATTTTTTCGAGCAGTACGTCGCCGTGTGACAACCATTGCAGTACTTCAGCAGGCTGCGGTTCTCAAAGACGGTGCAGCCACCGGAAACGAAGAATCGCTCGGCGCCGCACGAGTGGCATTCGGGAGTCACGATCGACGACGTCATCGAAGTTCCAACTTTAAAAGAAAACCGTGCGGATGGGCAAGTTATTATGGTGCTCTTTTCTGTAAAATTCTGCTTTTTGTAGATTGAACATATATTTTTTTTTCGGATTAAAAAGAACACAAATCTATCGTCAAATGGATGCGAACGCTACTCCAGAAGAAAGTCGTCATGAAAAGGCCTTATGGTGGGCTTTGAAACTTGGTGAGAAAAAAGTTCACGTCGTGCATGCCGTGCTCTCCCTCGTCGGAGACTTGGGCGTTCGGCGTCTTTTTGACGAGGCCGTTGTGTTGCACGCAACTGGAACAACGCTGTCGCTCGGCGGAGCATTTATGCGCGGTCTCCAAAAAGTGGTCATCAACGGCACGACGCTCTATCAGAACGCCAACGCACTCAGTGGCGAAGACATGATTGCTCGCAAAAAGCAACGAGAACGTGTGCGATTGAGAAACATAGCAAATCGATCTTATTTAAAATTGTAATATCAGTTCACTTACGTAGTATCGATTGCGGTGTCACCGGACGCATCAATAGTTACGCTCATGTCTTGGTACTATTATGATATCATAATGTATATATACGTGCGCAATTTTGGTGGATGAAACAAAATGTCTATTGGCTATACTAACTATGAATTCGTGGAGACACCAGACGAAGTCAATAATTGTTCAGGATGCAGGCCTGAAGAAGGGACTATTAACGGTTGCCGGGATGCTATCACTCTTGTCGATAATAGAGAAACGTTTGAGCGCACGCAACTTTTAGTGCGAGACACCAGCAACTCGAACTGTTATGACCCCACTGGAATTATGAAACACATGGCACTGCGCGATCAAAAATCCGATCCACTAACTAGATCAATTGTTACAAATTGGGGAGACGTGCATGCTTCTCTACAAGCGCGCGTAGATGTTTTCTCTGCGAAAGTTTTAACCGCCGTCTTATCTAAAAACTATGAGGAAATGGGTTCCCTGCTAAGCAACTTGCCGGCGATAGATTTGGAGGCGGATGCGAAAATGACCCTGGCGCTTTCTGTTGCTGTGCTGTGCGGCGACACACAATTAACTCAAATGCTTCTCGATATAACCGGGAGCTCCGGTGAATCTATCGTTCCAGCATCTAACTTACTCATCAACGCCGGTAGACTGGGTGGTAACGCGTATGCAACCGCGGTCATGATGGTTACTCATGATAATTCGTACTTTGATCGCACAGAGTTCAGACCCATACGCGTGGCAGAAGAAATGTTTTTGAACAATCAAACAGAAACCGCCGCTGACTGCACTCATATTCTATTACATTCGGGAAAATTTACAATAGAACGAATGTTCATGCTTGGTGCGAAATACCGCAATGCGGTTATAATTGAGGCTTTGCTTGAACATTATGAAGCTCGTTATATCCTCGATGACCTCCGCCCCCTTGAAGAGAATTTAGGTATAAAAATGTTGTGGAAGCTATGCGGAAAGAGTTACTTAAAAATGCCATTCACTTCGGCCCAAGCAACAGCAGCACTGCATACTTTCCTTGACCGATTCAATTCTAATATTTTTTTTGAATTTGACAAAACCAACCTTGACGTGTTAATCTATGCCATAGATCACCATGATGCGAACCCAGCGTTCATTCTCGAGCTGATATCTGATAACGGCTTGGATCCGACGAGTAGTAACAATGCCGCCCTAACACACGCTGGAAAGATGGGCTTTCTTCAAGCGTTCGACGTTCTCCTGAAGGATCGCCGTGTAGAACGCAGCGTAGCAGACAATGACAATGCTCTGCTGATGAACGCGGCAATAAATTTCTGTCCCGCGGCGCTACGACGATTGGTGCAATGTGACAACGTTGACCCCTCGGCGAGGAACGACCAAGCTTTACAACTGGCTACTGAGTCCTACCACCATGAGAACGTGGTCGTCTTGATCGAACATGAAAAAGTTAATGCTGCGGCGTGTGATAACCGAGCAATTAAAACTGCCCTGCGGAATGAAGACTTCTATATGGTGAACATTTTGCTCAACAATGAAAATGTAAACTTGTGCGACCTAGATGCGCCCACTGTCGAATCCATTGTGCGCCTGATTAGCACATAGCGCTCGTGCGCGCGTCAAATAATCTAGGAAGAATTTGATTTTAAAATACTATTAAACAGGGCAATGTGCGCTTCCCATGCTCCGTTTGGCTGCTCGTATGCGTCAAAGCCAACACCGTAGAGCTTCCTTGCGCGAGCTACGGTGCTTTGATGGTAAAATCCGATAGCCGGAAGCGACGTGTCCCAGCAAACGGATTCCAGCATGCCGTACACGAAATCCTTAGGATCTAAGATGAATTCTGTATACGTATGCATCGCACGTAGTCGCTATAGATATGAGCCAATGCCCGATCTATAGCTTTTTTTTCAAGCTGGATCCGGATCCTCAGAAACCTTAGAATTCTAAAAAAAAGTGACGGTCTATGTCCGTCAAGTCACCACTATAGA